>JAEEGK010024113.1_pt1 | contig 12634 bp, 6 predicted proteins | sample 8958771 | NCBI WGS metagenome assembly JAEEGK01 (sample SAMN16246547, study PRJNA631951) | gut metagenome | biome: gut microbiome; feature: rumen; material: SC-attached | host: Bos | place: Iran: Karaj | collected 2018-10 | reverse complement strand
TCCCCATTCTGCCTCCTTATATCACTTCCGATGCCGTCAGTCATTCAGACCTCCGACGGTTATCCGATTCCCTTTATGCCGCTGTCATTCCACCACTCCGAATCCAAGAATCGTAAACTTCTTCTTCTCCGACCCAGGTGCCATCTTAATCTCAACCTTGTGATGCGCCTTCTCATCGCCGTCACATATTATTATGGGATTGCAGTGTCCCCATCCGATCGCCAGCGGATCGTACTCACATATCTGTTCGCCGTCCACGGATATTAACGCTTTTCCAAACTCTGCTGAACCTGAGTCCTTGATAACCGCAAGAAGCCTGGTACACTCACATTCCATTACGAAGGGTTCATCTGCATCACTGCTTCCGTCATAATGCCAGTTATTCGGGAATTCCGGCACGGGCTTGATCTCCGAATCCATTTCAACGCACTGGAGTTCATTATCTGTCGCCGTAAAGCTTCCTTCACTTACCCGGGCGCCTCCGGGCAGCGGATCATCCTTCTTATCAAGGAGCTGTACGTCTTCAAAACGCGCTCTTTCCATAAACAGAGGTTTAGCAAGCGCTCCCGAGGCTGCGTCTGTCCAGTTTTTATCATATGTATCTGCGGCATCCTTATATGCCCCAGTATTGGCATTACCGGCTTTTTTCACTTCATCATCAACATCCGCGGCCACAGTCTTAAACAGGTTCATGATACTGTCGCACATGATCCTGTGTCCGTTGTTACTCGGATGGAACTGATCATAGAAATACTGGTTCTTGGATATCACGCGTCCGTCTGCGGGAGATATGTTAAACTGCGGACTTACAGCATTTTTGATGCTCACCATGGGAATATCGTAATACTCTCCTATGGGTCCCAACCTGTCCTGCAGATTATAATCATCCGAGAAAACGGAGAACAAAAGCACTACCGCAGGATGCCAGGAAAGCTTAAGGCATTTCCTGATAAGACTCTCAAAGCATGCGCCCTTTGTCTCGTCTCCTTCGTCATTTACGGCAAACTCTATGACCACGATATCGGGTTTTACCGTATCGTCTCTTAGTACATCCCGTCTGAACCTTATCATTCCAAGCTCAGAAGGGGTTCCGCCCACGCCTGCTTTTATCAGATCGACCTTATCAAGATTGCCACCGTAGAATTCATCCGCAAAAGCATTTGCCACCTGCCTTGCATATGACTTCATGTGGATAGGCGTTGCTCCGGCTCCCTGGGTGATGGATCCGCCGATAAACGAAAGCGTAACCTTCTCGCCTGCTTTAGCCTTCGCTATCAGCTTCTTAACGCCCCCGGTATTGCCTGCGCGCATCAGGCTGTTTCCTATCATCTTCACATAGTTATCGGACCCGAAATCCACCCCTGTATCAGCGCTCTGTTCAGGCGCGGTATATCCGTCATTAAGATAAAACCGCGCGTCAACCGTGGCAAGAAGTCCGGGCTTATCGAATTCATATCTTATCTGTCCGATGAGATTGTCGGAATCTTCCCAGTCTATGTCCGCAAGCTCTATAAGAACCTCATCTCCGTTTGCCTTGAAGGTCTTCTTAATGGTGGTAGAAGGCTCTCCGGGCCGGTTCGGATACATCTGAAGCGCAAATGTCACATCATTTAATCCGGGTTCAGATACGCTGACGCCTATGGAATGAACCATCTTCTTAAAGCCTGCTGCCGTAGGTATCTCCCTAAGCATCTCTTCATCGGTGATGTTGCCGACGCGCCTCATGCAATCAGCAAGTCTTCCGTCTTCATATATAAACTGTATGCCTCTTCCGTCAGGCTGGGGCGAACCATACACTTCCTGCGCATGCATTATATAGAAATACGGTCTTTTCGCCGTGGGGTCCTTCGGTGCTTTGGGATGGGGATCGGTACGAGTCATTTTTCCTCCTTAAAATCATACGGCGCCTTAAATACGCCCTTTTCCGTTATGATAGCGCTTATAAGCGAATGGTCGGTTACGTCAAACGCCGGATTATATACATCTATGTTCTTGGGCGCCATGGGATGCTCATACCACATGGATGTTACTTCCTCACCGGGGCGCTGCTCTATCACGATATGATCGCCGTCCGGCGTATTTGGATCGATGGTGGATGAGGGTGCGCATACATAGAAGGGAATTCCGAATCTGGCAGCAAGTATTGCTACTCCCAAGGTTCCTATCTTGTTAGCCGCATCACCGTTTGCCGCGATCCTGTCGGCTCCAACGAACACGGCGTCTATCTTGCCGCTTTTCATAAGGGAAGCCGCCATGTTGTCACATTGAAGCGTCACATCCATGCCTGCTGCCGACAGCTCGTAAGCTGTAAGCCTTGCCCCCTGCAAAAGAGGCCTGGTCTCATCGCAATATATATGAAGCCCGAAGCCCTTCTCATGCGCCAGATACATGGGAGCCGTAGCTGTACCGTATCTTACCGTGGCAAGTTTTCCCGCATTGCAGTGTGTAAGGATCCCATCGCCGGGCTTTATAAGCGTAAGGCCGTTTTCTCCGATAGCGCGGCACATCGCGATGTCTTCATCCCGGATGGCGAGAGCTGCTTTTTTCATTATTTCAATTAATTCGGATACCTCCTCCGAACCTGCCGCTTCCCTGCACTTTTTGCACATGCGTTTTATGGCCCATGACAGATTCACGGCTGTGGGTCTGGATGAATTTAAGTATTTACCGGTTTCATCCATGAACTCTGCAAAAGACTCTGAATCCGTGATCTTGCTGTCAGGCTTCTGAGCTTCCCTTCTGCACACCACATACAGCCCTATCGCTGCAGCAACTCCTATAGCCGGCGCTCCCCTGACCTGTAATCTGTATATGGCGTCCCAGATTTCTTTCGCACAAGTCAGATCCAGGATCTTAATTTCTCCCGGAAGCAGGGTCTGATTGATTATCTTAAGACTTAGCGCCTCTTCATCATATGAAACTGTATCTATATCGTTTATACTCATATATTCCTGTCTTTCCTTCTATCTGTAAATGCTACGGGCCGGCTTCCGTCAATCTCTGTCCGGCATTGCACGATCCGCATCTTCATTCCCTTTTAATTGTCACCGGGAGTTTTCAATCTCATAATGAATATCCGCGATAAGGTCGTCTAAATCCCCGGTTTTCTCAGGTTTTAAGGCGTCTATCACGCCCGCCTGTCTGCTTATATGCATACTACCCTTCATCCTGAAAAAATCTTCTCCCGAAGCAGACAACACCATTCTATCACAAATAATCTCCAATGTATCAGATGCCGCATCATATCCCGGAGAAAAAGATACGTACAGATCAACATCCCCTGTTTCTTCTGTATTAAAAAGGTATTTCGCCGGAATCTTATCAACTGTCACTGTCAGATGCTGAAGCGGGATACGCTCCCCGTCAAGGCTGATCTGAAACGCGGATCCGGATGCGACCGTACCTCTAATGCTTCTTATATCATGTTTGTTATCTGTTTCAATAATAATATCTGTATCATCTCCTGATGACAGCAGGGCAGTATCAGGATATTCTCCGGCAGAATCATCCGGACTCAGTATCTTTGCAATCTTGTCCTGCTCCGGAAAAATATCTATCATAAATCCGTCCGGAACACTCACTCCGATTTCCTGCATTTTCTCAGACGAATTAATAACGCCCGAAATATTACTGAAATCAACCGTATAATCCCCGTTTTCCTCATCCTGCATGCTTATATACGCCTGCTGCCCCTGAGCATATACGTCAGCATGATGGACCTGATAGTTCATGACACTTAAGTCGGTGTAGGCGCTCATCTGCTTCTTTGCTGCGTCCCGGTCTAAAGTTCCGTCGGTGCCTACAGTATAAGGAATCCCGGGGATCCCGCTTATATCCAGTCTGTAATCTGCATGCATCTGCCCGTAAACCAGATCATTTAGCAGATCATTTAACCCGCCATCCGACAATCTGACTCCCAGTACCTCCTCCGCGTCCTTATCAAGCCTCCGCCATGCACGTCTGTATTCGCGCTCATCCCCGGTCTTATAAGCCCATGTGCAGACACCCGTAATACCGGCAATAAGGACTACGATGCTGACGCTCATTACCTTATGTGAAGATATCGATCTTACTATCCGAGAAAAAAAAGCGCTTATTTTCTTATATATAGATGATCCGTCATTAGAAGCGTCCATGAATCCGATCAGATGCCCCTTTCACCTGAAAAGTTTTCCGCTGAATTATTATCATACCATCTCACGTTATGAATCATCTATGATTTTTTACGATTATTTGATACAATGTAAGGTACGTATCCCTTCCCGGAGAAAACATTTTTACTCGGGATATACACTCATTTACTTTGGAGATACCATGACAACGAACAAGGAAATGCCGAAAAAACGCGTCACTGCCAAAGAGTTCGCCAGAAGGATAGGACCCAGACAAGTGGTACTTTTTATTGTCCTGCCCGTGATCCTGTTCATTGTCATATTCATGATATTCAGATCCATAGTCTCGCTGATGTTCGAAAACATAGATTACAGAGCTCAGGTCTATGAAGACGAATGTGTCGACGCCTTCACGGGATTCTTAAGTCCCGGGCTTAATATGGTCAATCACACCTCCTACGGTATAGAAGATATGCGTAAGGCCGGCCAGCAGAACGACAGTCTGTGTAAGTATCTGGAACGCCAGACTAACCTGATTGATGACGAATTTGCCGAATATACCACAGGTCTTTACGGCTTCATCAATGACGAATATCTGGACGGCTCAGGCTGGGTTCCCCCCGAGGGGTATGATCCCAAGAGCAGACCCTGGTATTCGGAAGCCCTCTCAGCAGGCGGCAATCTGGTATTCGTATCCCCGTATATTGATACCATGACCGGTGAAACTACTGTCACGATCACCAAATCTCTGTCTGACGGGGTGAGCGTTGTCGCCATGGATATCCAGGTGGACAACCTTATGGATATCGCGTTAGAACTAAAAGAAGCCAGTGACCAGTGGCACAGTTATATCATTCTTGATAATGATGGTACCGTGATCCTTCATGAAGACACGGCTCTGATCGGCCAAAACTCCCTTACCGTGTCAGATCAGACCCTAAACGCAATAGCCGAAGAAGTACTTACCAAACACACGGAGGATACCTTCAATCTTGACCATATTAATTCTAATTACATCTACCTTCCGGCTGTAATGGACGGCGGATGGCATCTTGTGATCGTCTGCAAGACCTCGGAATACATGCGTGATATATACAGGATCATCTCTTCCACGGTCACACTTGCGATAGTCGGACTCATTATAACCATCGTTTTTCTGGTATTGTTCACTTCCAGCAAGTTCATATCCGAAGACTACAACTCCGATCTTCATGCTATTTCCGGCATATATGATTCCATGCACAAGATGAACCTTAAGGACAATACCTATGAGATCATCAAAGCTCTTCCCAGCAGGACCGCAACAAAGCTGGCAACAGATTCGACCAACGCTTCCGAGTCATTCAGGCGTGTCATCGAATTCATGACCTATGACAGTTTCAGGGAAGAGATGCTTGAATTCACAGACTTAAGTACTTTAGAGCAACGCATGGGTGATTCGGATTCCATCACGAACGAGTTTAAAGACCGCATCGGCAAATGGTGCCGTGCCCGTTTTATCGTAGATGAGCGTGAAGAAGACGGAACCATAAGAAGCGTTCTCTGGACAGTAGAAAATATCGACAAGGAACGCCGTACACGTGAAAGACTCCAGTATCTGTCGGAGACAGACGGTCTGACAGGGATCTTAAACCGTTCAAGCGGCGAACACAAGGTCATCAAGGAACTCCAGACAGATGACGGAGGCATGTTCATCATGCTCGATATAGACAGGTTCAAATCCATAAATGATAACTACGGTCACGATGTGGGCGACCAGGTCATCATAGCGGTCGCCGAATGCATGCAGACAACCTTCCGTGGAAATGATATCGTATTCAGATTGGGAGGCGACGAGTTCGCGGCGTATATGTCCGACGTCTATGATCGTGAAAGCGGAGGACTTATCATATCCCGCCTGATGGAATCGATCAATAATATCTATATAGAGGGATTTGATGATCTGAAAGTCGAAGTAAGTATCGGCGTCACCTTCCGTAAGCCCTGCGAACCTATCACTTTCGACGATCTGTATAAGAAAGCCGACAAATGCGCTTACGAGAGTAAGTCATATGCCGGCACATATGTAAGTTACTAATAAAAGAAGCAGGTGATGGGGTGCCAGGCTCCAGTGGAGCCTGCTTGGCACCGACCGGAGCGGAGCGGAGACCGAACCCTGGGGGCGAGGTCTCCCCTGCTTATGATAATACCCTCAGGATCTTCCTGAGGGTATTATTATAAGCAGGTGATGGGAATCGAACCCACGTGTCCAGCTTGGAAGGCTGGTGTTCTACCATTGAACTACACCTGCAATAGATCGTTGCGTATCCGCAACAGCAAAAATTATTCTATCGAATTCTTATGTTTATGTCAAGGATTTTTTTGAAATCCCTCACAGTAACCCCTTATCTATATATTCCTTAGATATCAATTTAACCAGCGCCACGAACAGCACATCCGGATCTACAGGCTTCGAGATATGCGCATTTAATCCGGCCTGCAGGCTTCGCTGGACATCTTCTTCGAAGGCATTTGCCGTAAGAGCAATGATAGGAATGGTCTTAGCCGTTTTCTTATCCATCGCACGGATCGCCTTGGATGCCTCGAGGCCGTCCATTTCGGGCATACGCATATCCATAAGGACTGCATCATAGTAGTATGCGTCATGAGACTCATACATATCAACTGCTATTTTTCCATTCTCAGCCCAGTCAGCTTCTATCCCCTTCTCTGCAAGAAGCATCAGCATTATCTCAGCGTTTATCGGCATATCCTCAGCAAGGAGCACTCGCTTTCCTTTTAATATCGATATATCGATATCCGGCGTCTTATCAGGCGTATCTTCTTTTGATTCGCTCACATCTTCCGTCACCGTCTGTGAATCCTCCAAAGTCAATGTAACGGTAAATGTAGTGCCCTCATTTTTCCTGCTGTCTACCCTGATCTCGCCGTTCATCATATCTACGAAGCTTTTGGTTATGGACATGCCAAGGCCGGTACTTCCGTACTTGCTCTTGATAGTATAATCTTCCTGGCTGAAGGGCTCGTAGAGCTTCGGGATATAGTCCTCACTCATTCCGATGCCGGTATCGGCTATGACGAATTTAAATGCCGACTTATCATCGTAATGCATGGTGCGTTCCGTTATAAAGCTTACGGTGCCGCCTTCGGGTGTGAACTTTACCGCATTTCCGAGGATATTGATAAGCACCTGCTTGATCTTCATTTCATCCCCGATATAGAATTCACCGGCCTCACCCTTCATCTCGCATATCCAGCGCACGCCCTTGTCATTGCACTGTCCGGCTATCATGGCGTTTATCTGCTCTATCATCTTAGGAAGTGAGAATTCCTCGTTTTGAACGGAGATCCGCCCCGACTCTATCCTAGACATATCCAGTATATTGTTGATTATCTTAAGCAGATGATCTGCCGCCGCACCGATCTTTTCCAGATGATCCCTGGTCTTGTCGGGAATATCCGGCTCTTCAAGAGCGATATTGTTAAGCCCTATGATGGCGTTCATCGGAGTCCTGATCTCATGGCTCATATTGGACAGGAACGTGGTCTTCGCCTTGTTGGCTACTTCTGCTTCCGCAAGGGCGTCGCTTAGGGCCTGGCTCTGATTTAGAGTTCTTCTGGTCTCCTCATCCACATCCGTAAAGCCCATTCCCATAGCGTGAACCAGCCCGTCTTCCCTGTCCTCGGGATGCCTTACGCCTGCCATTCTGAGCATTTCATAGGACTCTCTTCCATTACGATAAACCACGTAGCGGAGCGTGATGATCCTCTCTGACTTAAGTCCCTGCCTTATGGAATCAGGATTGATAAAATCAAGAAAGGCTTCCTTATATTTATCCGTAACATACGCATCAGCATAAGCTCTCATGGATTCCAGATAGTCGAAGTGATCACCCTTCTTAATTGAACTGTCTATCTCTGTATGGGACTGGTAGCAGATACCGTCATTTTTATCAAGATCCACATAATAGACGCTTCTGTATTCAGATGAAAGCGCCGTGATCATACTGTTCGCAAGAGTGTCCATCTTATGGGAGCCTATGCGTCCGGTGGCAAAAAGCAGCAAACCGATACCTATGATCACCGACAATATGCTGCACAGTATGATAGACTTCGTCTGCTTCTCAATCTGCGAATCATACCATTCCGCATCAAAATCCACCGCAACGATCCCGGCTACCTGTCCTTTTGAATCAAATACCGGGCTGTATGCGCTGTAGAATTTCCCCCAGGCATCGGTATAAGGCTCGTCATCAACCGACGCTACTCCCTTACTTGCCTCATATAGCGCATCGGTATATACGATAGGATCACCGAACACACCCGGATCCTCAATGGTAGGATCTATGGTAAATACGAACTCCTTTTCAGAAGCCGCGCGTATGCAGTATATGTATTTTAAGTCGATATTATCCTGGAAAACCGCAAGAGTATCATTTATCTTACTATATTCAGGCGTACCTTTATCTTCAGCCTGTATATCCCTTAAAACATCCCCGTCCAGCATATCGGCAGCTGATTTTGCGATATCAAGCATGCGGTTTTGAATGAGCGTCTTGAGCGCGCTCCTTGAATTATTGATCATAACCGCGCCCAGCAGAAGATTTGTCATAAGAAGCAATGCTGATATGCTGATGGCGATCTTTATGGTTTTATTGTTATTTAATTGTGATAACGATCTTCTTTTATCCAAATGATATATCCTGTTACCATCTTTTGTCCGTCACATCAACGGTATCTGCCTTTTTTATTCCTTCTCACCAACAGCTTTCTCTATCGCCGTTATCAGTTTCTCTGCGACAGCAGGTTTAAGCAGATATCCTGCCGGCATGAGCTTTAACACCGCCTCGATGTGTTCCCTGTCATTTACGCCGGTTAGGAATATCACCGGGATCTGAGTCAGATCCTCATCCGCACGGATCATTTCCAGAGTCTGCCTGCCGTCGCAGACCGGCATCTCGTAATCAAGCAGTATTACGTCTGGCCTGTTCTTGCCGATAGACGTCATGGCCTTCATTCCGGAATTGGCCAGGCTTACATTATATTTTTTGTCAAGCATGTCCTTGATGGTTCTGAGTGTCTGAGCGTTATCGTCCACCACCAGCACCTTCTTCCTGCCGTCGTCCGGAATGGTCTCGCCTTCCTTGACCTTATTCTTATCAAGGTTAAGGACCTCGCATATCGCATCCATGACATCCGTATTCTCTATCGGACGCGTAAGCCTGGTAAACTGCTCGCTTTGATAGTATTTGGTAAAATACCTGTGATCCGCCTCAGTACCGATGGTAATGACGGGTATTCCGGGAAAATCATTCTGAATCCTCTCAAATATGGTGGTGTCCATGTCAAATATCCCCACCAGATTGATAAGTATCAGATCAGGGCTTATCACCTTGATCATACCCATGGCGTTCGCAGTATTCTCAGCGCACAGCTGAATACGGAAATATCTTTGAAGGAACTCGTTTAAGTCCTTCATCAGATCATTCATCTTGCCGATCAGCAGAAGTTTTTTCATATCTACCTCCCCAAATTGTCTCTGATCTTATCTATGATATCTACAGCCATATCCGTATCAAGATCTGTTACCGCTCCCGCCAGTACATCCACTAAAATCTGCGTATCGTCATCATAGGAATATGACCTTATCTGTTTCATTATATCATCACATGCGTCCACATCAAAATCTTCTAACGCATTATATAGCATTTCAAGCATCGCGCCTAACATTTCATCATCCGCATAGTCTTTATCTCCATCTCCGGATGTGCTTTCTTCAAGGCCGAACACGCCGCCTAACTTATCCGTATATGATCTCCACTCCCTGATAAATACATCATGCATCTGACGGATCGTATCCGCATCCAGATCCCTTGCCGCGAATTCAAGAATCTTGGCCATGCCCGCAAGAGGCACTATACCGATCGTTGCCGCAGAACTCTTCATGGCGTGAACCTGGATCCGATATGCAGACATTGCTTCATCTTCCATATTACCGGTTCCGACTTCTTTCATGGCATCTAACGTCCCATCTTCAACCGGACCGCCTGCTGCAATCTCAGCATCAACATTCGTTTCACCGGACTCCTTCAATACTTCATCATACATCCTGTCAAGTTTGTCAGCCTGTATCCGTATCCCGTCGTAAAAATCCACAACCGAAGATTCAAGCAGTTCCATATCCGGGAGATGCAGCCATGCAAAATTCCAATCAACGCCGTCTATCATCGGCAGGACATCAACAGACTCAGACCTTGCCTCTTCCATAACTTCATTCGGGTCTCCCATAACTTCGTCCGAATCTTCGATCGAGATCACCAGTCTGTCAGGCAGCCCCTCCCTTAGCGCCTGTTCCAGTTTGTCAGAGACCACAGGCTTAGACACGAATCCGTCAAAGCCGGCCTCAAGGTACTGTTCGCGTGCGCCTGTTACCGCATTCGCCGTAAGCACATATATGGGCACATTCTCATAGCCCTTGATCTGCCTCATCCGCTTCATGGTCTCAACGCCGTCCATATCAGGCATCATATGGTCCATGAATACCATATCATAACGGACGTTTTCAGCAAACCGCAGTGCTTTTACTCCACTTGACGCATCACTTATATTTATCTGGGTAACCTTAAGCAGGCTCTTAAATACCTTGCGGTTCATATCGTTATCATCAACCACCAGGACATGAGCGTCAGGTGCGATAAATGCACCTTTATGGTGATAGCTTTCATCGGGCGCTGACAGTTTCTCATTAAAATCGCCTATAGGTTCTGCGTCCACAACCTGTTGGTTTAAGTCAAACCAGAACGCGGAGCCTTTTCCGTATTCTGACTTAACCTTAAGTGAACTGTCCATCAGCTTAAGAAGCTGCATGGTTATGTTCATTCCCAGACCCGTTCCTTCTATATTTCGGTTCCTGCCTTCTTCTATCCTCTGGAATTCTTCGAAGAGCTTCGGCAGATCTTCTTCTTTGATACCTATACCGGTATCCTCCACTTCAAACCGGATCTGAACGCTGTCTGAAGTTTCGTCGGATCCGGCTGACGATTTTCCTGTTTTGCGGCTGCCGAGCTTTTTGTCCTCTGAGGATGAAGCTTCGCTCGAAACCGTTATATCCGTAAGCATTACCCTCATGGTCACAAATCCGTCGTGAGTATATTTGACCGCATTAGTCAGTATGTTGGTCACCACCTGTCTTATGCGCACATCATCCCCATGCAGCTTTGAAGGCAGGTTCTCATCAACCTCTACCTTAAATATAAGATCTTTGTCTCTGGCCCTCTGGGATATCATATTGATCAGATCCCTTATGAGGGCGGCAAGCTCATAATCCACCGGGACTATCTCCATCTTGCCCGACTCTATCTTGGATGAATCAAGTATGTCATTTATCAGAGACAAAAGCGTATTGCCCGCTGTATATATATCCGAAGCATAACCCCTGATAGCAGGTTCTGAGCTTTCTCTTAAGATCATTTCATCCATGCCCAGCACGGTATTTCTAGGGGTTCTGATCTCGTGAGACATATTCGCCAGGAAGCGGGATTTTGCGGAGTTTGCCCGGTCGGCTTCATCCTTCGCCGCACGGATCTCATCATACTGTCTGCGGATGATCGTTGTACGCATTACCCACCAGACGATCAGGCCCGCTACGACCGCAAGGAGCACAAGGCAAAGGATCCGAACGACCAGAAGCTCCGTCAGGCGCGGCGACTTTTCAATGATCGTCACTTCATCCTGCAGGACGCGTTTCGTCGTTTTTTCAAGGACCTCGATATGGAGTTTGTATCTGCCGTACGCAAGGTTCGTGTACTCAAGTGCCGTAAGATCACTCTGCTCACAGGTGATGCCGGTCTCATCCTCGCCTTCCAGATAGATGTGGACGAGCGGGTTGGTCATTGTATAATCCAGGATCGCCGGCATGATCTGGATACGTCCTATAGATGCCGGGATCGTGTACTTTCCGTCTTTATCCGGCAGGACCGGCTCATCGTTGAACGTAACGGATTTGATCGCAGTCTTGATCTTCGCATCCTGTTCAAAGAAATGATAGATATTGAACAGGCAGACGCCGGTCCTCGCTGTCATATAAAGGTTGCCGTTTCCGTCCATTGCCGAGAACGAATTGCTCGTCGGCGCGCCCGGGAGGCCGTTCGAAAGCGTATAGAGCTTGTAGTCCTTCACCTCATTGTGGATCGCATCCTGTGCGTTCACGCAATAGATCCCTTTCGACGAGAGAACCCAAATGTCTCCCGTCATGTCAGTGAATATATCAAAGTTATTGTTATACGGGAATGGATCAACGTTCGTAATCAATCCGTCCCGCATATACTCGAGCGAGTTGGAGGTAACGATCCATAAAACGCCATTCTCCGGATCCTTCTTGATCTTGAGGATGACATCACTTGTCAGTCCGTCCTCTCTGCCGATCCTGTGCGTCCCTGTCTTGTCGATCACATAGATGCCGTCGCCGTCCGATCCAAGGTAGATCGTTCCGTCATCATCTTCGCAGACAGTCAGAAAGACTG
>JAEEGK010024111.1_pt1 | contig 12634 bp, 9 predicted proteins | sample 8958771 | NCBI WGS metagenome assembly JAEEGK01 (sample SAMN16246547, study PRJNA631951) | gut metagenome | biome: gut microbiome; feature: rumen; material: SC-attached | host: Bos | place: Iran: Karaj | collected 2018-10 | reverse complement strand
ACAACGTAACGGTAGACAGCAAGAGCGTAAAAGATGAAGAGACGGGTATCACGACGACGACGTACACGGTGAACGCGACGGCAGAAGGTGAAGTGAAGGAAGGCGACACCAAGATCGTAAGCGGTGACACGGTGTACAATATTACCGGCGATACCAACTACACATCCAATAACTATGTAACAAACAATACAGACCTGACCGGTGCAATCAGTGATTTGGACAATGCAATAGCGCAAGGCTGGGTTGCCCAGGTTGAGGGCAAGGAGCTCAAGACAGTCCGTTATGATAAAGATGATCCTACAGCGAATGTTTTAAACTTCAAAGCTGGCGACAACATTGAGGTAACCGGTTCCGGCAGTGATGTTACCATTGCTACCGCTGCAGACGTTAAGTTTGAAAACGTAGAGGTTACCAATGAATTCAAGGCGGGTGACACTATCATTAATGAAGGTGGCATTACCACAAACAATGTCACCACAAACGAATTCAAAGCCGGTGATACCATTATTAACGAAGGTGGTATTACTACCAACGAATTTAAAGCCGGAGATACTATCATCAACGAAGGTGGCATCACTACCAACAACATCACGACCGAAAATATTGATGCCAGTAAGATTGAGACCAAGAACATTAATGTAACTGAAAATATTACATATAAAGGCGACCACATAGTTACAGATGTAACATATGAAGGCGATACGAATACGCTGGTCGTGAACAAGGGTGATGAAGTAATTAATTATGTTCTGAAAGATACCACCTACGAAGGAGATAACAAGACGATTCAGATTTCTGAAAACAATGTAATCTCTGTTATCGAAGGTAATGTCGCAGAGGGTGATACAGGCGTTGTAACCGGCGATACAGTTTACAATGAAACTCGGGTGAAGAAAGATGGTAATTTCATCAGAAAGGATTATACCGCTGCTGAAAATATTACCGCTTTGGATGACCAAATTGCGAGAAACTCTCGTGATATTGTAAATCTGGACAGGCGTATGGAAAAAGGTGTTGCCGGAGCGGCAGCTTTGGCGGCCCTGCATCCGATGGACTTCAACCCGGACGACAAATTGCAGTTCGCTGCCGGCGTAGGCAATTACGGGAGTGAAACGGCAGCTGCTATCGGAGCCTTCTACCGCCCGAATGAAAGAGTTATGTTCAGTGTCGGCGGGACCTTTGGCGATAGCAGGAACGTGGTTAATGCAGGCGTTACCTTCGGTTTGGATGGCGGCCGGAAGCAGATCAGCCAGAGCCGTACCGCCATGGCGAAGGAAATCATCGAACTGCGCAGCCTGGTAACCCAGATGGCAGCCCGGATGGACCGCATGGACGCAGCCGCAGGTATTGAAACGGCCATGTTCCCGGATGTGCCGGAGAACCATTGGGCTTACGAGTATGTAGAAGACCTGCAGAGACGCGGCGCGCTGAAGGGTTACCCGGACGGCTTGTTCAAGGGCGATCGTTCTATGACCCGTTATGAATTCGCGGCTATGCTGGATCGTCTGGTTCGCAGCGGCGTAACGTTGGATTCCAAGATTGCCAAGGAATTCGAACCTGAACTGGGACGTATCTATGTAGAACGTATCTCCGGTCAGGACAATGACCGCAATAAGGTTGAACGCGTACGGGTTAACAACGCTGATAAAGCGACAAGGGACCTTTATGGCAACAAGATTGTTCCCAAGGTTCCCGGCAAAGCGGCAGCCAAATAAGAAACTTCACAGCAACTTTCAAAACCCGGGCGCAATGCCCGGGTTTTATTTATGTAGTTTTTACTTGTTCATTTTCTATAAAAAGGGTATAATATTACGGTAATCTGTAGTTTTATAAGGTGAAACTGTATTTGCCGGAGAATTATAGACAGATACAAGGAGAAGGAATGATGAAATTTAAGTTTTCCAAAATGCACGGCTGCGGAAACGATTATGTGTACGTAGACTGCACGCAACAGGAAATGTCCAATCCTGAGGCGGTGGCAAAATATGTAAGCCGGTATCATTATGGTATCGGAAGCGACGGGCTGATTCTGATCTGTCCTTCTGAAACAGCCGATTTTAAAATGCGCATGTTCAATGCGGACGGTTCGGAAGGCAAAATGTGCGGGAACGGAATCCGCTGTGTGGCGAAGTATGTGTACGACCATGGCCTGACAGACAAAAACCCGGTTTCCATTGAAACCCTGGCCGGCATCAAGGAAATTGAACTGACGGTCAAAGACGGTAAAGTAACGGAAGCCCGGGTGGACATGGGAAAACCTGAAACCCGGCCCCGCATGATCCCCATGATCACGGACCATTACATCTTTGTGGACCAGTCCCTGGTCCTCAGGGAAACGTCTATCGTGGGTACGGACAACAAGACCTACAAAGAAAAATTCTTCTTTAACGGTACAGCGGTTTCCATGGGCAACCCGCATTTTATCGTGTTTGTGAAGGATGTAGATGCGCTGGACCTGGAAGATCTGGGACCGCAGTTCGAACACCATAAACTGTTCCCGGAAGGGGTAAACACTGAATTTGCCCAGATAATCGATGAGAACACCGTGAAATTCAGGGTCTGGGAACGTGGCAGCGGTGAGACCCTTGCCTGCGGAACGGGCGCCTGCGCTGTAACCTATGCCTGCATAAAGCTGAAGAAGGCCGGCGCTATGAACAAGCCGTTGAACGTACTGGCAAAGGGCGGTCTTCTGAAGGTTACTTACTGCAGTGAAAACGATCACATTTATCTGCAGGGACCGGCAGTGGAAGTGTTTACGGGAGAAATGGAAATCCCGGATTGTGAACTGTGAGTTTTCCAAAATGTCGCAACTTTGTCACAAAAGCCTTGGATAAAAGGTGTATAATCTGGTTATGAATAAGGTACTGTTATGAAGTGTTTTATGTAAGCGCCTTATTGAATAAAAAAATGATTTGGTTTTTAATTATTCAGGAGGGAAAAAGATGAAAAAGAAATTTGTTATGTTTTTAATGACGGTTATGCTGAGCTTTTCCGCGGTATGCTTTGCCAGCTATGGCACAGATTTGGATGCGGAGGCAAAGGCAGTAGATCAGTTCTTTGCTGGTACTGATTATAAAAAAGCAGCGGCGGTTATGGACGCGGATTTGGCTAAGAATCTTACGGCAGATAAGTATAAAGAAATGTTTGCGGCGATGGAGAAAGATCTGGGGAAACTGGTGCAGAAAGATCTGCGCGTTTATCAGGTGTTCGAGGACGGACATATTCTCCGTTATGCGGCTAAATTCGAAAAAGCATCTCAAATGGAAATCGACGCCGTATTTAAAAACGTTGGCGGAAAGCTGCTCATGATGGATTTCCGTGTTCTCGACCCGAATGCCCAGGCTCCGGCAGATAACAAAGCAGAAAAGAAATAACATAGCGATTAACCGGACAGGGCATCCTGTCCGGTTTTTTTAGGAAACACTGACAGGATGAGCTGCATAGCTGTCACCGGCAGGCGTGCAGACGAATGAAGCAGTGGTTATGTAATGAAGGAGGCACCGGCGTCCCATGTATGTATCAAAGATCAGAATGCAGAATTTTCGCTGTTATACGGATTTCACCATGCACTTCAGTCCCGGAGTGACAGTGATCGTCGCGGAAAACGGAAAAGGCAAGACAGCGATTTTAGATGGCCTGGCCATCAACATGGCGCCATATCTGGCAGCGTTCCCGGGAATCAAAGGGCGCAGTTTCCAGCCCAATGATGTCCGTATGGTGATGGATGCTCCGTCTGATAAGGAAGAGCTGCAGATCCGGCGGATGAAATACCTGCTTCCCGTTGTATTGGAAACGGAAGTGAAGGCAGACGACGGGAAAGCATATTCCTGGAAACGGGAATTAAAAACCGTAAAAGGGAAGACCTCTTCCGCTTCAGCCAAATTTGTTTCTGATTACGGCAAAAGGATAGCGGATGCCCTGAACCAGCCGGGAGACCAGGATATCATCCTTCCGGTAATAGGGTATTACGGAACCAGCCGCATGTGGAACGACAGCTCCCTGCTGAAACGCAAGAACGTGGATCTGTCCCGCAGCAGCGGTTATACGGAATGCCTGGAACCCAGCGGCTCTTATAACACGTTTGCCCAATGGTTCCGTTATGCCACGGAGAGCGCGCTGGAATATGACCGCATTATTGCGGAAAAGAACTTAAAAGTGAAAAATCCCTACCGGGAGCTTTTAAATGCTATTAAAAAGGCGATCGTAACCTGTATCAGCAGTATGGGCTGGACGGATCTGAAATACAGTTTTGCGGCCCAGAATCTGCTGATTTGTCACCCCAAAATGGGGGAACTGCCTCTGGAAGCCATGAGCGACGGGGCCCGCAGTGTGATCAGCATGGCAGCGGATATTGCCTACCGTATGGCACGTCTCAATCCGGATATGGGGGAAGATGTCACCTTGAAAACGTCCGGCGTGATTCTGATTGACGAAGTGGATATGCATCTGCATCCCTCCTGGCAGCAGACGGTCGTCAACGACATGGTCAGGGCCTTCCCGAAAGTACAGTTTATTATGACGACCCACAGTCCCCAGGTACTGACCAGTGTGCCGGCGGAAAGCATCCGGATCCTGCACTGGGATGACGATATGGTGGATATTGAAGAGCCGTCATTCTCCCTTGGCGCGGAAAGCAGTCAGCTGCTGCGGGATATCCAGCATGTGGAAACCCGTCCGGGATCTCTGCCGATTGTAAAGACGCTCCAGCGCTATCTGCAGCTGGTCAGCGAGGACAAGTGGGACAGCGAAGAGGCGCTGGCATTGCGCAAGACACTGGATGAATGGTCCCAGGGACGGGAGCCTGCCCTCCTGCGGGCGGATATGGATATCCGTGTGCGCAATTACCGCAGGAAGAAATAAGATTTGTAATTTCAGGGAAAGGGAGGCTAACGTATGAAACGGGTACAAAAAAGTCCGGAAGAACCGGGATTACTGACTCGCTACAGGCAACGTTATCCTCGCGATACCTGGGACAAATTCCATCACCGGAGCAGGGACGGTTACCGGCAGGTCAAGCGGCAGATACTTCAAGATCAGCACGGGCTGTGCGCGTATTGTGAGATTAATATCAAGCTGACTGCCGAAGAAGACAGGGTAGACGATTTCCGCGTGGAACATTTCCATCCCAAAGTGGGAACGGAAAACGAGGAACGCAATTATCATCTGGAGTGGAAGAATATGCTGGGCGTCTGCCACGGAGGCAGCCAGCCCCGGGTAGCGGAAGCGGGGTACCGTTTTTCCAAAGCCAAGGAGGACCGGAGCTGCGATGTGCCCAAGGGCGGGAAATCCATTAATGCGGAAATCCTGAATCCGCTGCAGATACCTGCGAAGGAAATGCTGTTTTGCTTTGATTCTTTTTCCGGAGCCATGTCTGTAGACGAAGAGCGTTGTCCGGAGATGCTGCGTAAAAAGGCCTGCAATACGATTGTTGAACTGAACCTGAACGCGCCCCGTCTGAAACGGCTGCGCAAGGCAGTGATCGAAGTAATGCAGGAACAGGTGACGGAACTGACGGGGCAGGGCGTTCCTATTGATGAGGCAATGGACCAGCTGGCCCGGGAGTTACTGATACCGAATTCAGATAATAATTATCTTGCTTTTTTTACTACCATGCGCTGGTTCCTGGGTGAAGCGGCGGAAAATCTGCTGCGGGAGCGGGAGTATATAATTTGATTAAAAGCTGAAACAAAAAGCTGTAACAAAAGCGGGCGGGCTGCTATTTTGTTGCAGCTTTTTAACTGTATACGAATTAACCGTGTGAATATGAATTCACCGCGTTTCCTGAATTTTTGCAGGATTTTTTCGGTTTTGGTAGAATATGTTATTTTAGCGGTAAGAAAGGTCAGGAGTAAGCGATAAATGCAGCAGAATGGCTGATAAACATTTAATGCTCTGTTTTTTCAGCTGACAGGAGAACAGTGGAACGAGGGATCACAGTGATTAATACAAAGGCATTCAAAGCATATGATATACGCGGTATTTACCCGGACGAAGTCAACGAAGAACTGGCCTACCGGGTGGGGAAGGTGTTTTGTGCTTTATTCGGGGCGGAAACGGTGGTTGTGGGCTGTGACATCCGCCTGACCGGCCCGAAACTGCTTCAGGCCCTGTGTGACGGGCTGCAGGATGGCGGCGCCAATGTGATCGATATCGGTCAGTGCGGCACGGAAATGATTTATTTTGCCACCGCATACCTCAATGCGGACGGCGGCGTCATGGTCACGGCCAGTCATAATCCGGCGCAGTATAACGGCTTGAAGCTGGTGCGCCGGGACGCCAGGCCGGTAGGGGTGGATTCCGGCCTGAAGGAAATCGAAGAGATGGTAAAAGCAGACGAGTTTCCCCATCATCTCATGGCCGGCAAAGCCAGAGGCTTCATGACCCGGCAGAATGTTCTGAAGCCCTATGTGGAGCATATTCTGAAATACATTGACAGATCGAAGCTGAAACCGGTTAAAATTGTAGTGAATCCCGGTAACGGTGGGGCCGGCGCAGTGCTGGAAGAACTGGAAAACTATCTGCCGTTCCGTTTCATAAAGATAAACTACGAGCCGGACGGAACGTTCCCCAACGGTGTGCCAAACCCCATGCTGGAAGAAAACCGTCAATACACGATTGACGCGGTGCTGCAGCATCATGCGGACTTCGGCATTGCCTGGGACGGCGACTTTGACCGTTGTTTCTTTTGCGATGAAAAAGGAAAGTTCGTGGAAGGTTATTATCTGGTAGGCCTGTTGGCGGAAAACTTCCTGCATAAGTATCCGGGCTGCAAAATCATGTACGATGCGCGATTGACCTGGAATACGGAAGCAATCGTGAAAAGCCACGGGGGCATACCGGTGCCGAGCAAGAGCGGGCATGCTTTTATGAAGCAGTGCATGCGGGAAAACGGTGTGATTTACGGCGGGGAAATGTCCAGTCATCACTATTTCCGGGATTTTACGTACTGCGACAGCGGCATGATTACGGCGCTGATAGTTTCCGAAATGTTGTGTACCTGCGGCAAAACGCTTTCGGAACTGATCGGGGGAATGGAAGAGACGTTCCCCTGCAGCGGGGAAATCAACCGGAAAGTTACGGACAGCAAGGCCGTGCTGGCAAGACTAAAGAAGAAATATAAAGACGGCAAAGCGGATACGCTGGACGGACTGAGCATCGAATATCCGGACTGGCGCTTTAACCTGCGGGCGTCCAATACGGAACCGGTGATCCGGCTGAATGTGGAAACCAGAGGGGATAAACGATTATTACAAAACAAAGTGCAGGAATTATTAGAAGAAATTGGCGGTGAACCGGCATGAGCGCACGTTTTAAAACTATTACAAGAGCAGTAATTCCGGCGGCGGGGTTAGGCACCCGTTTTCTGCCGGCGACCAAGGCGACACCTAAGGAGATGCTTCCCATCGTAGACAAACCTACGATTCAGTACATTGTGGAGGAAGCGCTGGCCAGCGGTATTGAAGATATCCTGATTATAACCGGACGCAGCAAACGGGCCATTGAAGACCATTTCGACCGGAGCATCGAACTGGAGTTGAACCTTGCGGAAAAAGGTAAGAATGAATGGTTGGAAATGGTGCGGAGCATTTCTGATATCCGTATCCATTATATCCGGCAGAAGGAACCCCGGGGGCTGGGGCATGCGATTTTATGCGCCAAACAGTTTATCGGAAACGAGCCTTTTGCGGTACTGTTAGGTGACGATGTGGTTTATAACGATAAAAAGCCTGCCTTGCGGCAGCTCATCGACGTGTATGAAAAAACAGGGGCTTCCGTATTAGGTGTGCAGGAAGTACCTCATGAAAAGGTTTCTTCATACGGCATTGTGGCGGCAAGGGGAACCAGCGACCCCCGGACTTTTGCGGTAGCGGACATGGTAGAGAAGCCATCTGCAGAAGAGGCTCCATCCAACATGGCGGTACTGGGACGCTACGTGATTACGCCCGAGATTTTTGAACTTCTGGAACATACCGACCCAGGCGCGGGCGGGGAAATCCAGCTTACGGACGGTCTGCGTTCCCTGCTGAAGATACAGCCCGTCTATGCTTATAATTTTGAGGGCCGCCGTTATGATGTGGGAGATAAACTGGGGTTTCTGGAAGCGACGATTGAATATGCACTGCGCCGTCCGGAACTCCATGACGGATTTTTGAACTATTTGGAAGGTATTGTTAACGGAAAGAAATGAGGTTTCTGACATGAATATTTTAGTTACAGGCGGAGCCGGTTACATCGGTTCCCACACCGTTCGGGCGCTGGCGGCGTCTAAAGATTTTACTCCGGTGGTATATGACAACCTTTCTACCGGCCATGAAGCTTCTGTGCCGGACAACGTGCAGCTGATCACCGGGGACATTCACGACGTGTATTTTCTGAAACATATATTGGCAGAACATGAAATTGACGGAGTCATTCATTTCGCGGCATCGTCCCTGGTTGGCGAATCCATGAAGGACCCGGCAAAGTATTATTTTAACAACGTCGAGGGTACGCTCCACCTGCTGATTGCCATGCATGAAACGGGCGTGGATCATATCGTTTTCTCTTCCACCGCGGCTGTATACGGTGAACCGGAGAAAACGCCGATTGAGGAAGATTTCCCGACCGTTCCCACCAATGTGTACGGCAGGACTAAGCTGATGATCGAAAACATGATGAAGGATTTTACCATGGCATACGGCATGGACTACGTGGCGTTGCGGTATTTCAATGCGGCCGGCGCCATACAGGACGGTTCTATCGGGGAAGACCATAATCCGGAAACCCATCTGATCCCGCTGATTTTAAAGACAGCCCAGGGGGTACGGGACCACATTTCGATTTTTGGCACCGATTATCCTACGCCGGACGGCACTTGCCTGCGGGACTACATTCATGTACTGGACCTGGCGGACGCCCATGTGCTGGCCATGCAGTATCTGGTGGACGGCGGAGAAAGCACCGTGTTCAATCTGGGTAGCGAAGCCGGTTTCAGCGTACGGGAGATTATTGAAAAAGCCAAAAAGATTACGGGAATTGATTTTAAGGTTGAGGAAGAAGCCAGGCGGGCAGGGGATCCGGCGGTGCTGATTGCTTCCAGCGCCAAATGTAAAAAGGTACTGGGATGGAAACCGCAGCACAGTAATACGGAAGAAATCATCAAGACTGCCTGGAACTGGCATAAAGAACATCCTTACGGATTTGGGATTTAAAGAAACTTTTTACGTTGAATTACAGTCATTACGTTAAAACATAATGGGAAACATCTATGCAATTAACAGTCGATAAACTGGAAAAGTCTTTTGGCGTCCATGAAATATTCAAAGATGTCAGTTTTATGATCGCCAAAGGCGAGAAGATCGGCCTGGTCGGCGTTAACGGCAGCGGCAAGTCCACGCTGGTGAAATGTCTTTTGCAGCCGGAATACGCGGACCGGGGCACGGTCAGTTTTGAACCGGGCATTAACGTTGGCTATGTGGAGCAGGGCTTTGGCAGTATCGGCAACGAATCCGTCTGGGATTTTATGCTGAAAGCCAATCCTGAAATCCTGTCTTTGCGGCGGAAACTGGCAGAACTGGAGCAGGCTTCCGCGTCCGGTGACCGGGAGGTTCTGGACAGCTACGGCCGCGCCACCCAGCGCTATGAATTCCTGGACGGTTACAATTATGAAGCAAAATTAAAAATGGTTTTATTCGGGCTTGCATTTCCTGAATCGATGTGGGGGATGCAGGCAGCTTCTCTTTCCGGTGGACAGAAGACAAGGCTTCTGCTGGCTGCGGCGCTGGTTTCCTCACCGGATTTTTTGTTGTTGGACGAACCCACGAACCATCTGGACATCCGCATGATGGAGTGGCTGGAAGGGTACCTGCGTGATTTTAAAGGCGGCGTACTGGTAGTCAGCCATGACCGGGCCTTTCTGGACCATGTCGCTACCCGAATCCTGGAAATGGAAGGGGGACGGCTGCGTTCCTTTACGGGCAATTATTCGAAGTATCTGGCTCAGAAGGATATCCTGACGCGAACGGAAAAAGCTGCCTACGAGGCCCAGCAGGATTATATTGCGGAACAGGAAGCCTATATACGCCGTTTCAAAGCCGGGATCAAGAGCAAGATGGCGCGAGGGCGGCAGTCGCGGCTGGACAGGCTGGAACGCCTGGAGGCTCCTGTGGAAAATGAAACTTTTTCCCTCTGCCTGCCCAAAGCGCCGGAATCCGCGGAACGAGTGCTGATCCTGGAACATTTAAACGCCGGTTATGGTGACAATGTGCTGGTGCGGGATGCGGACCTGATTCTGCGCCGGGGCGAAAAGACGGGACTGATCGGGCCCAACGGCTGCGGCAAGACGACACTGCTGCGCACGCTTTTGGGTGAAGTGCCGGCTCTGGGCGGCGAAGCGAAGATCGGCAACCGGGTCAGGATCGGCTATTTCTCCCAGAGTTATGAACGGCTGAATCCGAATCAGACTTTACTGGACAATTTCCTGACAGAGTATGGCATGACAGAGGAACAGACACGCTCCCTGCTGGGGGGCATGCTGTTCCACGGCGACGATGTGTTCAAGGAAATCGGCACCCTGTCAGGCGGACAGAAAGCGAGGCTGGTTTTACTGAAGCTGGTGCTGGACGGCGCAAATCTGTTAATATTGGACGAGCCGACCAACCATCTGGACATCCTGGCGAAAGAAACGGTGGAAGCGGCGCTGGAAGTCTTTGACGGAACCGTGCTGGTGGTCAGTCATGACCGCTACCTAATCAATGAAGTATGTGACCGGATCTGGGAGATCGAGAACCATACAATCCAAGATTATAAAGGGAATTATGGATTTTATCTGGAAGAAAAAGCAAAGAACAGTAAGATAAAAGAAGCTGTATCCGTTTCCGGCGGTGGGAAGACGCAGAAGGCAGAAGAAAAGAACACATCGGAGAAACGGGAAGACGCTGCCGCAGCGGTTGAGCAACAGGCAGGAACAACCATTGTGGCGACGGAAGAGGCCGGGGATGCTGCTGTAATTGTCCGTGATACAGGTAAGCCCTGGGACGGAAAAGTCAAGAAAAAGGAAAGTAAAAAAGCGCGCAGGCACAGCCCTGCCCAGTTGGAAGAACTGATTGCCAAAGTGGAACTGCGGCTGCGGGAACAGGAAGCCATGTTAGGTTGGCTGGACAAGCAGATTTCCATTCCGGAGAATCATCTGGATCTGGAAAAGAGTAAAGCCATGGCCGCCGAGCGGGAAGAATATGTAAAAACCATAGACGAACTGGTACAGAAATGGGAAGAACTGTTGGAAGAACAGGATATGCTGGAGCAGGAAGAGTAGTAACATGGAAATGACACACGAGCAATATATGGAACTGGCCCTGAAGGAAGCAGAAAAAGCGGCAGGGCAGGGAGAGGTCCCCATCGGGGCGGTGATTGTAAAAGACGGTCAGGTAATAGCCAAAGCCCATAATATGCGGGAGCAATGGCTGGACGCGACAGCCCATGCGGAAGTCATAGCCATACGGGAAGCCTGCGAAAAGCTGCGGAACTGGCGGCTGTCCGGCTGCACCCTGTATGTGACCGTGGAGCCCTGTCCCATGTGCGCTTCCGCCATGTACTGGGCGCATCTGCACCGGCTGGTTTACGGCACCGGCGACCCCAAACGGGGCTATTCGCAATTCGAAGGGCTGCTGCATCCGGCCACAGAAGTGGCCTCCGGCGTACTCGCGGACGATGCGGCCGGCCTGATGAAGGCGTTTTTCCGGCAGAAACGCGACTGACTCCCCGGACAAAAAGAGAGGACGGCTCCTGACAGGGGCCGTCCTCTCCTTTTATACTGTGGTCCTATGCTATTCGTCAAGATGAATGGCTTCCATCGGACACGCATCCGCACAGGTTCCGCATTCCGTACACATATCGGGATCAATCTTGAAGATATCGCCTTCAGAGATGGCCCCGACCGGGCATTCGCTCATACATGTCCCGCAAGCGGCACAATCGTCACTAATTTTATACGCCATAATTACCAGTTTTAAAGTTGAAAACTTGGCAAAGATACAAAAATCCCGCCGTTCTGCTTCCGCCGGCAAAGAAAAAAACAACCGACAGGATTTTCAATAAGATGCACACATTGTCCATGTTTTTCTCTATCTTTGTAGGACGTACATTTTTCCATTTACAATACCATGATAGATTACAACGACTTCGAAGTATGGTTCCTGACAGGAGCCCAACTGCTGTACGGCGGGGATGCCGTGGTGGCCGTGGACGGCCATTCCAACAAGATGGTGCAAGGCCTGAACGAATCCGGCCGTCTGCCGGTCAAAGTGGTGTATAAAGGCACCGTCAACTCGGCCGCCGAAGTGTCGGACGCATTCCGCAAAGCGAATGCCGATCCGAAGTGCGTGGGCGTCCTCACGTGGATGCACACGTTCTCTCCCGCCAAGATGTGGATTCACGGACTGAAAGATTTCCAGAAACCACTGCTGCACCTCCACACCCAGTTCAACCGGGAAATTCCGTGGGATACGATGGACATGGACTTCATGAACCTGAACCAGAGCGCGCACGGCGACCGTGAGTTCGGCCACATCTGTGCCCGGATGCGCGTCCGCCGCAAAGTCGTGGTCGGGTACTGGCAGGATCCCGCCACCCAGGACAAAATCGCCGTCTGGATGCG
>JAEEGK010024109.1_pt1 | contig 12635 bp, 7 predicted proteins | sample 8958771 | NCBI WGS metagenome assembly JAEEGK01 (sample SAMN16246547, study PRJNA631951) | gut metagenome | biome: gut microbiome; feature: rumen; material: SC-attached | host: Bos | place: Iran: Karaj | collected 2018-10 | reverse complement strand
TAATTTGAAAATAAGAATTTTCGATTTCAATATTAAAGAAATTTCAATCTTTTGCTAGAAAAAATGAATATCTAAAAATAAACATAAATATTATACCTACTATAATGAATATTATAAAATATTAACCATCTAAAAAAGGTAAAAAATAAGTTACTTTCTACAATTATAAATCAAATTACGAACTAAATTGAGAAATATAATTTACCATCTATTTTTTATTTATTTTTTTATACTGACTATTAAATATATTTCTTTTATGTTTTACCGACTAACATTATATTATTATACAAACTAATATTAATCTTTTTATATTCTTTACGCACTATAATATAATAAAAAACTAAAATTCAAACAGTCTATAATATATAATTAATATTTTTTTACTTACTATATTATATTTATTTTAAGAATAACTTTCTGTGATTTTATTATATCTTTTACTTTCTATAATATTATTATTTAATTCTAACTGTCTAAAATATAATAATTTCCATATATTTACAGACTAAATATTTAAATTTTATTTTATACAATCTATGATGTTTATTATTTTATTTCTGACTTACTATAATTAAAATTAAATTTATTTCTTACTAACTTTAAGAATATTATCAATTAATTCTTACAAACTATAATCATATTTGTTAATTTATTTCTAACGAACTAAATTATTTTTCTTCTACTATTTTCTTACAATCTAAAATATTATGAGTTCAAATTATACCCACTATAATATATTAGTAAATTTATTACATTCTTATGAAATTTTTTTATTTTTTTCTTACGTTCTAAAAGAATATTATTAATTAATTTTTACAAACTATAATCATTTCAATTCATATTTTACCGACTATAATATTATTATTTATTTTATACTTCCTAAAATTTTTAATTTCTTATTTACAGACTAGATATTTTATTTTTTTTTTACTCACTGAAGAAATTATAATTTTTACTTACGGCCTAAATATAATTCTTATTAATATTTTACTCACTAATAAATCATTAATTTATTATTTACTCTCTTAAATAAATTTTATTTATTTTTACAGACTGTAATATTATTATCTTTTTTATTACTAACTTTTATATAATTAATTATTATTTTTTACAGTCTGAAAATCAATTTTAATAAATTTTTACAGTCTATAATATTTTTCATTTTATTGATTACGAACTTAATAATTTATTTTTTTTTTTACTCCCTATATAAATATTATAATATTGATATTTCTTACCCACAACAATTATTTTTTATTTTATTTATTTACTTACTATATTTTTATTGTTAATCCTTACAAACTTTTATGATTTAAGTATCTTACCAAAATTCTTTATTTTCTTCAAATTGCTCTTCTTCATATAAATCATAATCTTTATTATTATATTCATAACTTCCAATTGGTTTAAATTTTTTTGTCATGGTTTTGCTTTTTTTAAAAGTCTTTCTGGGATCTTTGTCTTCTTTATTTGCGTTCATCCTTAAATTATTTCTATAAAAATCAGCAGGATTATTAGAAAGTCTTCTTTCTTTTAATATTTTTATTTTTTCTTTATAATTAAAAAATTGTTTTTCAATATCTTCAATAATATGCTTCATTAAAATTCCTTTATTTAAATTTTTCTCTTTTCCACAATGAATACCAATAATTTTTAAATTTCTTGTATCTAAACAAATAGGAGAACCAGAAGAACCACTTTCAGTACTAATTGAATGAATTATTTGATATTCATTTTGAATTTTATTTAAATATCCTTCTGCAAATGAAACTCCATTTCCTCCTGGATTTTGTATAATAACAAATTCATCATTTATATATTCTTTTTCTGGATCATCAATATCAATATTTTTTTCTACTTTAAAAAAATTAATAAAATTATCTGAATCTAATAATTCAATTGCTGTATAATCATATTTTAAACTTGTGCTAAAAAATCTATTTTTAGGATTTATTTCTATTATTTCTTTTTCATATTCTATTTTTATTGGTGAATCTTTTTTGTCTATAATATGATTATTTGTAAATAGAAATTTCATTAATTCAGTTTTATTGTCAAATTTATTTCTTATTTTTAATTCACAAAAAAAACCAGTTCCACTTGTTTCATTAACCATTATTTTACAAATTGCAGAAAATTTTTTTTTATATCTTTCAACTGCTCTTGCATTTATTGGTTTTTGGTTATTGATAATTAATTCTGGTTTAAAATTATTTTGTTTGTTTTTCTTCATTTTTTTTCAATAAACTAACTTATTTTTTTTTAGTGTTAATAATTTTGTTTAAACTAATTTTTTATTTTATATTTTAATATTTTTATTATTTTATTTAATATGATTTTATAACAAAATACTTGAAAATATTTTACTTATAAAAGACTAATCAAGTAAAATAATATATAATAATTACATGAAATATTTTATAACAAACATTAAATATTATCAAATAATTTTCATTTATTTATTTCAAATTCATTTACATCAAAATCAAAAGTTATTTTTTGACATAATTCATTTAAACCATAATTATTTTTAACAGAAATTTCAAAATGAGAAATTTGATTATCATTACAATAATTAATAATATTTTCATTATTATTTCCTAAATCTTTTTTATTACCAATAAAAATAATATTAGACAATTCATGATTATTTTTCATTTTATTTTTTAAATTATTTTCATATATTTCTTTAATAAAATTAAAAGAATCTTGATTATTTATTTCATACATTAAAATATAATAATCAATTTGATTTTGAAACATTTCTTTTAAATTTTCAAATAAAGGAATATGAAAACTAATATTATATAATCTATTATTTAAATTAACTCTAGAAAGATAATTTTCATCATTTTTACTTTCAATATGATTATCTTTAAATTTATCTTTACTAATTTTAGAACCAAAAGAACTTTTTCCAACTTTATGATCTCCAATTAATAAAATATTAATATATGTTCTATTTAAAAAAACAGATCTTCTTTCAAGAGTATGACTTTTTACTTTTTTTCTTACAACATTATTTAAAGAAGTATTGGTATTTTTTGAATTTGGAGATAAACTTTTATTTTCGAAAATTTTACTTTGAGGAGAATTTATTGATGTTCTTTCTTCTGTTGTTTTTGAATTACTTTTATTTCCTTTTATAAAAGAAGTTGTTCTTCCTAAATTTTGCTTTTTATTTTTTTTCTGAAATTTTTCCTTTTTTGTTGTTTGATGTGTACTTTCAATTTCATTTACTTTTATTATATTTTTATCTTCTATTATTTCATTTCTTTGATGACAATAACATAAATTTGCATTTCCCATTATAATATTTTTTATTGTTTAAATTATAAAAATTATTATTTTTAATTAATATATAACAATACTTTATAAATTTTGTTTATAAAATAAAAAAATTAAAAAAATTATTATTTTTAAGAATCAATTTCTAATTCATATTCAATTATTAAATCTCTGTATTTATTTTTAAAATGTGAAGATGACATTTCTGTTAATGAATTAGGTCTTTTTTCATTTATTTTTAATTTTTTATTTTTTATCAAATGATATAATAATTGTTTTTGTGTTAATCTATTTACAATTTCTGAGTTTGTTAAAACTAATTGATTTATATTATTTGTTAATTTTGTTGATTTTATTATTTCTATTTTTTTAATTTTCTTATTTTTATATGAATATATCCTTTGAATATCGTTTATTACTGTATTATTTTTTTTATTATTTATATTTTCATTATTGTCTGAATTGTTAAATAATAAATTACTATTATTTACAGAAATAGAATTTGATTTTTTAATATGGTTTTTTTTTATAGACTTTATATTACTATTATTATTATTTAATTTATCTACTTTTGTTTGTTTTGTATTCGAAAATATTAATTTTTCATTGTTTTTTAAAATATTTGAGTCTGACATAAATTTATTAAATGAATTAATTTCTTTATTTATATTATTTTCAGTATTAATTCTTTTACTCGATATAATATTTTTTGATAAATTATTTGTGTTATTCTTACTTTTTGAATTATAATTAAAGGAAGAAGAATAAATTTTTCTTTTTATATCTGCTGAAAATACTCTTTTAACTTTTAAATTTTTATTTTTTTCAATATTTTTTTTTGGATATTTATCATTATTCTTTTTTAATTCTTCCTTTGTTTCTTTAATGAATTTCTTTTTATTCAAATTTTTCTTTTCTAAAGAATTACTTTGAGTGAAATTTTTTTTTTGAAAATCAATTGAACTTACTTTGGAACAATTATTATATATTAGAAATTTTTTATTAATATTTCTTGAAGATATTACTTTATTAATATCTTCTCTTGCTTTATTATAGTATTTATTTTTTTTCTTTTCTAAAAAAGAATCTATCCAATTATTTGAATAATTATTAAAATGAAAACTTCTTTTGATTGGTGTTTTCTCAATATTTTCATTTAATGTGTTCTTTTTATCTTCTTTTTTTTTTATTCTTTTTGATAAAAATTTTTCAAGAAATCTTTTTGAAGAAATTTCATTATATTTTTCATAAAATTTCTTCATTTAAAAAAATAATAATAAAACTTATAAAAAAATAAATAAAAAATAAAAGAAAATAATAACTTCAAAACTAAAAATTCAAATAAATAAATATTTTAAAAATAAATTCTACTATGAAATTAAAGAAAATAAAAAAAGATTATACATCAAATATTAATTTTAAAATTTCTTTGTCTAGGCATTTTACTTCTAATACCATCAATAATACTACTTCCTAATTCTCTTAAAAATTCATTTCTTTTAGGTTTACGTTGTCTTTTAGATTGTCCTTCATTATTATCTCCTTGATAATTTGATCTTTGACTTCCCCAATTTTTAGTTTTAATAATATTAGTATTAAAATTATTTATTTGTGTCATATCTAAATTTCTTTTACTTAAATTAAAGAAACTTTGACGGAATAAATTTCTATTATTTATACTTTTACTTTCATATTCATCTACTTCAGTTAAATTTCTCATTGAATCAAATTCTAATTTCAATGATGTATTTAAAATTTTTTTTTTATTCATTTTTATTGTATCATCTAAATTTAAAGTTAAATTGTTTTTAGAATAATTTAAAAAAGGATTATTTGATGATAATAAAGGATTTGAAATATTTAAATTATTTCCAATAGAATAAGTATAATTTTTATTAGGAGAAAACTCTCTATCTGAATTAAGAGTATTATAATTATTATTAGAACTACTTAATAAAGGATTACTCATTAAATTAGTATTACTAACTAAATTATTGTTATTATTTATGTTAGTATTATTATTATCTAAAATATTGTCATTACTTAAATTATTATTATTAATTTGTTCTTTTTCTTCTAATTTCTTAATAGAATCATTAAAACTTGTTTTTAACATACTTTGATTTTGAAGAAGAACAAATTCATTTAAAATTTTATCATAATCATCTAATGAAGTTTTATTAAAAAATTTACTAAATTCCATATTTCCACCTTTACTTTTTTTATTTTCTTGAATTTTAACTCCAACACTTGGTTTCATTATATCATAATTACTTCCCATTGGAATTATTTTTTCATTATTATTTATCTTTTCATTTAATTTTTCTTTAAATGGATCTATCACTTTATCTGAAGGATTCATTATTACTCCATTTTCATTTTTTATTTCATGAAAATTTGGCCTATCTTTTTTTTTTGGAAGCTCTAATTTTTGATAATTTAAATTTTTAATATTATTTTTTAATAATGTAAATTCTTTTGCTAAATGATCTGTTTTTAATGGTTTAAATTTTAATATTGTTCCTTCAGAATCAAAAGTAAATTTTGTAAAATCGAAATTTTTTTCTTTTTTTTTTTGATCTTTTTCCTTTTCTTCTTTTTCTTTTAATTTTTCTTCTAAAATTTTTTGTTTTATTTCTTTTTCCCTTCTAATAATAAAATCATTCATTTCTCTTCTTAAATCTCTTATATTTTCAACATCTTTTTCATCTCTAAAATAATCATCACTAACATTAGGAATATCAAAAGATTCAATTGGTAAAATAATATTTTTTTTTTTTTTATCAATAATATCATTTTTATTAGTATTTTGATTATTATTAATATTAATATTTTCTTTATTAGAATCAGAGATATTTCTAAGAGTGCTTTTTCTTTCAACTTTTTTAACATCATTTGAATTTAAATTAGAATCTTTTTTTTCATTAATTACATTTTTACTTTCATTTAATTCTTTATTTTCTTCAATATTTTTTTCAAAAGGAATATTCATTTTAATCATTGTACTCATACATCTATCTTCTTTACCTAAATTAGGTTCTTCAATTTCTATCCAAGTATTTTTATCATTTAAATAATTACTAAAATATAATTCATTTTCATTTTGTTCTGAATGAAAAATATATTTTTGAGATAAAATTGGTCTTATTTGATCTTTTATAAAATCAAAACAATATTCTCCCATTCTCGTCTCTATTTCATTACTTTTTGATTTTCTTATTGATAATGAGATTATTTTATCTATTAATATTTTTATTATTGCTTCTGAAGGAATTGAATATTTTGATTCTTCTTCTATTTGATTGTGATCTATTGTTTCGTTTAAATCTTTCTCTTTTTGATTTTGATTTTCAGTTTCTTTTTCATTCTGTTTCGACATTTTTTTTTATTGAATTTTTTTCATAAAGCTTTTTTTTTATATTAAGGAAATTATTATATAATAAATTGTTTTAATATAATTCTTTTTTTATAGATTAAATATTTTATTCATTTTATTAATTTTAAACATTTTTGATAAAGTTTTTTCATCAATAAGAAATTAATATTATAGATAATAGAATATAATCATTATAAGATTTTCCAATATTTTAAATAACTTTTATAATTTTTTCTGATTCAAAAAAGTTTTAAAATTATATCTAATTATTTTTTATCTTTTCAATTTTCGAATTATATTTTGATGTTTTAGTAAAGTTTTTTATTCTGAATTATTAATTTCATTTTTTGAGTTGTTTTTTTATCGTTTCATATTAAATAATTGTTAGAATTTAAACATTTATTTTTATCATAAAATTTCTAAAATTAATGAATATATAATTTATTAGAATACTTTTTTCAAAATTTTGTTGAAAAAAATAAATCACCCAAATTAAATTAAACTTATTGAATTATTTTACCCTTTACCTGATTAAAAAAAAATATTTTTTTTAAAAATTTTTTATTTAACTTAAAAGGAATTGAAATTTATAATAATAATAAAGTAAAGGCACAAACCAACAAAAATAAAAAATTATTTAAACATTCATTAAAACTTTTGAAGGTACATTACTTAATAAATTTTTTTCAATTTCTTCCATAATGCTTTTAAAATTAAAAAAATGTTCATTAACTTTTCTAACATCTTGAGCATTCGAAAGAAATCCAATTAAATAATTTAAAACATTTAATAATTCCATATCACTTTTATCACCATAAAAAGAATTAATTAAAATTCCATTAGATATTTGATTCATAAAAGAATATAATGAATTATCAACAATTATTACATTTTCCATATTTTGAAAAATTGAAATATCTTTTATAAAAATTTGATTATTAATGTTTAAACAATCATTTCTAAATAATATTTCTTTAAATATATTTCTTTCTGGATCTATTAAATTAATTATAGAATTGCAGTAATTTATTGTTGATGCTGTATAAATATATAAATCAAATTTTTCTTTTGCAATTTTTAAAAAATCAAATAAGCCTGGTCTTAAATATATTCCTACTGAATAATTTATATTATTATCATCATTAAAATTTATTATTCCATCATAATTATTTAATAATTTAAATTTTCCTTCAAAATCTGAATGAATTAAAGTTTCATCAAGGTCTAAAACTAAAATTTTTTTTCCATTATTATTATTCATTTCAATATTATGATTATTGCTATTGTTTTCATTAATAATATCATTATTGTTATTATTCTCATTATTAATATTATCATTATTAATATTATTGTTATTATTATTAATATTATAATTATTCTTATTATATTTCAAATCATTATTATTATTTTTTTCTTTTTCAATATTCTCTTCTTTTTCATCTTTGTTTTTCTTTTCATTTTTTCCCTTTTGAAAATCTGAATTTTGATTTTGTAAAAATTGTTTAATTAAAATAATAGAAGTTAAAGTATTAGTAACATAATTTTGATAATTTCCAGCATAATTAAAAGAAGAATCAATAATAGGAAAATCAAAAACCATTTCTACCATAGAGCCAGTGATAGAGTTGGTTAAATTTTTTTTCATTTTTGAGTCTTTTCCACTTTTTGGTGAAAAAGACTCATTTAAAGAGTCATCGTCAAAAATTCCAACACTTACTATAGGATTGGTATATTTTTGAGACTCCTCTTCATTTATTTCATTAGTGGCTCTCATTTAATTATATTTTTTTTTTGCTTATTTTTATTTATTTAGTAAAATTTTTATTTTGTGTTTTTTTGGTTATTTTTTTTTATTTATTTGATAATGATATTTTTACAGGTTTTTTATACATATTTAATTTCTTTTTGTTATTTTTATTTTTTTACATTTTTATTTTAATCCTTATTTTTTTATTTGTTTTTATTTTTTTTTTGTTTTTATAAATAAAATAATATATCAAATAAAAAAAATTATAAAGTTTAATTTTTTTTTTCCATCATTTGAATTTAAATTAAATCAAATTTATGTATATTATCAAAATAAAAAACAAATCTTCTCTATAAAATACCCTAAAAAACATTTTTGAAATATTTAAAACCAAAAAAAAAGAAAAAAATAAGGACAAAAATAAAAAAAATAAATAAAAAATTTAAAACACATTTTATTAAATCTTCAAACATAAAAAAAACAAAATTTAAATTTGATAAAGACAAAAAAAGAATCACATTTTTTGAAATTCCCAATCTCTATTATCTAAAGGACAAACAGGCCTAGTTTTAAGCCATTTAGTAATGCAATGATAATGAAAAGTATGATTGCAAGTTCCCCATGCAACAGGACAATCAATTGTTTGATGATTATCTTGAAGAGCTTGACATTCTATACATGGATCTTGAACATTATTTTTACATATTGCACATGTATCTATGTGAACATCCCATGCCCATAATGCTACTGCTGTCCATTTTTTAATTTTAAATATTTCTTCTTCTGGGTTTTCTGTTTTTACTGATTCCATTATTTTTTATTTTTTATATTTTTTTTATTTAAATTTTTGTTTTTTTTTGGAAAAATAAATTTTAAGATTTTGATAATATTAATATACTTTTATTAGATTTTTTTAAAATAAATATAGAAACCTATTATTATTTGTAATTCTAGAATATATTAATATTTCTAAAATCATCAATATATCATATTTCTTTTTATATTTCAAACATACTTAATCAAAATATAATTTCATCTAAAAAATAAAAAAAAAAAGAAATTTATTTTCAAATTTTTTATAATAATATTATTTAATCACAATTAAAAACCTGAATATTATCAAAACGATCCATTAATATAAAAAAGTTCTAAAATATAAACAGTAAAATAAAAAAATATGCCAAATAAAAATTAAAAAAAACCAAAAAAAATACTATACCAATAAAAAATTTCCAAAAAATTTTTCATTCCAACAAATTTCTAATTCTAATAGCTTCATTAAGAGCACTTTTAGCATTAAATCTCCTAGCAGGATATTTTTCTAATAATTTCATACATAAATTCCTAATATCTTCATGCTCAATAACATCAAATTGAATATCTTTTTCTAAGACTTCATTATCAATATCTTTATCTTCACCCTCAGTACTAAAAGGTTGACAACCAGTAGCCATATTAAAAAGAATGACCCCAACACTCCATAAATCAATTTTTTCACTATAAGACCATTTTTGTATTATTTCAGGAGCAGTATATATTGGAGTTCCAAAAAAATCATTCATAAATCCTGTTTTTGGTATATGACATGCAAAACCAAAATCTATTAATTTTATCATTGGCTTTTTTTTCTTATATTCTATTAAAAAATTTTCTGGCTTTAAATCACGGTGAACTATGTTTAATTGATTATGCAAATATGATACTGTACTTAATATTTGAATTAAAAAATCCATTGTTTCTATATTATTTAATTTTCCTTCTGAGGAATTTAATATATATTCAAATAAATCTCCTCCTTCTACTAATTCCATTATGAAACTTATTGTTTTTGCATCTTCATATATTTCATATGTTCTTATTATATTTTTGTGATTCATTGATTTTGAAATTTGTACTTCTTCTGTTATATGAATATAATTTTTTATTGTGTTTTTATTCACTCTTTTAACTGCAAAAGTTTGTCCTTTTAAATTTGTAGCTTCACATACTATTCCACTTGAACCTTTCCCTAAATATTCTTCTTTTAAATTATAATATTTTGTTATATCATCTTTTTTTGTATATCTATCTGGAAAAAAAAAATCACCATCTTTTGTTGTTTTTATATTAAAATCACTGTTTGTTGTTATTTCTTTGGTTTTTGGGTCTGAGGAACAAGAACCCATTTTTTTATATTTTTTTTACATTAGAAATAATATTTAAATATAATGGAAAACTCAAAAGGCAAGTAATTCAATAGTTATTAAATAGTAAAGTCAAATTACATCATAAAATAAAAATTTATCATTATATAAAATAGGATTTTATAATAAGTAAAAAACCAATTAGTTGTTAAATTATTATTTCTTTCGTTTTTATCTTTCAATTACTGTTTTATATAGTAAAATGATTAATTTCAAATTATATATTAATTCAATTAGCAAATTTAAATATATTATTTTTTTTTTTTGCGTAAATTAATTTTAATTATAAAAAATTCTATTCACAAATTAATTTATTATATATTCTTTTGAAAAGATGAAAACCAAAAATTGATTTTTATTTCAATAAAATATTTTTTAATTTTTTAATAAATTTTTTTTGTTTAATGAATTAATTGATATTTGATAAAGTGGAAAATATTTAATAAATGAAAAAAGAAAATGAACAAGAATTACTAAATTTAAAATTAAACATAAATAAAGCCTCAAATAAAGCAAGTAATTTAGTAAATGGAATAAAATCTCATTTTTTTCATTTAATATATATTTTAATCCAAAATCAAGCAGATGATATTTTTTTAGAATCAATTTTAATAGTATTTCAATTTATTCAATTAATTTCATTTCCATTATGTGATATATTTAAAGATGGTTGGAAAAAGAAATATTATAAAACAATAAGTTTATTTTTTCAATATACAACAATAACTCCAATTTTTGAAGGAAATAACAAAATATTTATAGTAATGTATTTTTTTGTAAATATATATGTAATATTTAATATTGTAGTATTTTCATATGGAATGTTTTTAGTTTCGAAATATCAATTAAAATCAGAATTTTTAATTGAATTATTAATAAAAATATTTAAATTTGATTCTGTTATTTTTCTTCCTATAACAAAAATGTTATTTTCAGTTTATGGTTGTGAAAATAAAAGAATGAAATATGCAGATGATATAAAATGTTTTACAAGTATTCATTGGGGACTTTGTATAATGAGTGGAATAATGTTGATAATATACTTATATATATCTGTTATTGTTCATATTATTTTTTATGAATTTCACCCTTCTAAAAGAGCAATAATGGCAAAATTAATTTCTAAAACAGATACTCAATTAATAATTATTAAATTTATTCTAGTTTTTTTATATCAATTTTTTCCAAAGGAAGATTTATTACTTTCTTCAATTACTTTAATTTTTGGAATTTTATTCACATATGAATTTTGGAAATATAAACCTTACTTTGATAGATTTATTACTAATTTATTATTAATTATGTATTATACTTTTGCTTGGTGTTGCTTTGTTTGTTTTTTAAGTTTACTTTTAAAAAATAGTTCTTTTCAAGGAGGAATGCCAATGTTTATTTTAGGTAGTTTAATTATTATAATGGGGACTGATTATGTTACTCCAAAATATTCTTTTGAAGAAATTTTAAATTTTACTGATATTAAATCAGAATATGAATTTTTAAAACATATTAAAATTTTTTTAAAAATTGTTGAAAATTCTGAAAAAGATATTCGAGCAAGAGATAATATAATTTTATTTGGTTATATTACTGAATTTGAAAAAACTTGTGCTGATGAAAATTGTGCTTTAAAACATTTTATGAATGAAGATTTTAGTCAAGATAATTTATTTGATTCTAGAATATTTTTATTACAACATGCAGAACTTTTATATAAAACTGCTTTAACAAAATATCCAAGTTCTGTAAGATTACGATTATCTTTTGGATTATTTTTATATGATAAATTAAATAAAAAAACAAAAGGTCAAAAAGAAGTATTTTCTATGAAAAATCAAATAGTAAATTTGGAAGATTCATTTTTAATATATAGAGTAGAAAGATATATGGAAGATTCAACGGATAACAATTTAGATAATGATGGTTTAGTTTCTTCAATAACATATAAATCAATATTAAATTCATTTAAAAATTTAATAAGTAAAATAACAGTAAATTATATAGAATTTTGGTCTTTATTAGCAGTTTCTGAAGATAAAAGAGC
>JAEEGK010024108.1_pt1 | contig 12635 bp, 13 predicted proteins | sample 8958771 | NCBI WGS metagenome assembly JAEEGK01 (sample SAMN16246547, study PRJNA631951) | gut metagenome | biome: gut microbiome; feature: rumen; material: SC-attached | host: Bos | place: Iran: Karaj | collected 2018-10 | reverse complement strand
GTGCTAAGAAGGTTGTTATCTCTGCTCCTGCTGGTAACGATCTGCCTACTATCGTTTACAATGTAAACCACAAGACTCTGACTCCTGCTGACACTGTTATCAGCGCTGCTTCTTGTACAACAAACTGCCTGGCTCCTATGACAAAGGCTCTGAACGACCTCGCTCCAATCCAGAGCGGTATCATGACAACTGTTCACGCTTACACAGGTGACCAGATGATCCTCGACGGTCCTCAGCGCAAGGGTGATGTTCAGCGTGCTCGTGCTGGTGCTCAGAACATCGTTCCTAACTCAACTGGTGCTGCTAAGGCTATCGGTCTCGTAATTCCTGAGCTCAACGGTAAGCTCATCGGTGCTGCTCAGCGCGTTCCAACTCCAACTGGTTCTACAACTATCCTGCACGCTGTTGTTAAGGGTGATGTAACTGTTGAGAGCATCAACGCTGCCATGAAGGCTGCTCAGAACGAGTCATTCGGTTACACTGAGGAGAAGCTCGTTTCTAGCGACATCATCGGTATGAAGTTCGGTTCACTCTTCGACGCTAACCAGACAATGGTAAGCAAGATGGAGGACGGCAACTCACTCGTACAGGTTGTTTCTTGGTACGACAACGAGAACTCTTACACTTCTCAGATGGTTCGTACTATCAAGTACCTCGCTGAGCTCAAATAAGATCAAATCTTAGTTTGACATATTTTAAGCCACTCGATTTTGTCGGGTGGCTTTTTTTGTGTACCTTTGCCATCGTAAAATAACGTATTATTACAGTAAACCTAACGTAAAAATGAAAAAGTTACTATTATCAGCTATGCTGTTCGCAGCAAGTACCGGGCTGGTTAATGCCCAGACAGTTCAGAAACAGATTGTAGAAGAGGGTGGTACAGGCCCCTTTAAGTCCGAGGTGGTAGGCGATGCCTCTTGCCCAGGCTTTACCGTTTATCGCCCTCAGAACCTGCAGCAGGTGGTAGCCCAGAAAGGTGCCCTGCCCGTTATCGTTTATGCCAATGGCGCCTGCTTTAATAATAATGTAGAGATGCGCCTGCTGCTCAGCGAGGTGGCCTCGTATGGCTATGTGGCTGCAGCCATCGGTCCTTACGACGAGGCCGATGTCATGGCCCAGTGGCGTGGTGTGCTCAAATCAGCCTATCCTGCCACCAAAGGCAAGGTAGTGATGGCCAATGGCGAGGAGATTAAGCCTCTTACCGCTGAGGAGATTAAGGCCCAGCAGGAAGAGCAGGCCAAGATGATGGCCCAGGCCACCAAGAAGGCCAAGAAAGCCGCTAAGCAGCCCGCTGCCCCACAGTTCAGCACCTATCCCAAGATGCTGCTCGAGGTGCTCGATTGGCTTACCGAGCAGAATGCTGCCGCTGGTTCCGAGTATTACCACTGCTTGGATCTGCAGCGTGTAGCCGCCATGGGTCAGTCGTGTGGCGGTGCCCAGGTACTTGCCATCGCTTACGATCCCCGTATCCGCACCTGCGTGATGCTCAACACCGGTATTGGCGATATGGAGATGATGGGTGCCACCAAGGAGTGCCTTAAGAATCTGCACACCCCTATGTTCTATATGATTGGTGGTCCAGCCGATATCGCTTATGCCAACGCCCAGAAGGATTACGAGCGTATTGCCGACGATATCCCTGTGGTGATGCTCAACTCAAAGGATGGCCACAGCGGTACCTATTATGAGGCTCACGGTGGCAACTATGCCAAGGCTGTTGTAAAATGGCTCGACTGGCAGCTCAAAGGCCAGGTAGGCCAGTCGGCCCTCTTCCTCGACGATGAGTACCTCAAGCTCAAATTCCCCGAGTGGCAAGGCGTCCGCAAGAACTTCTAAATACACAAACAATGATGGCTGCACCGGAATGATGCAGCCATCTTTTTTTTGATTTATATATACTAAGGTTTTACTATTAGAAGTTGTAGTAAACACCGAAGCTGAGGTTAGAACCATCGAGGTCGAAACCAAAGGTGTTAGCAGCCTTGGCGCCATCTACATCCTCCTTCTCGCTCTGCCAGCCCAGGAAACCAGCGTGAGCTACAAAGCTGAGCTTATCGTTGAGGTTAACTGCAATACCTGGCTTGATGCCCAGACCAAAGGTGTTTACCTTGTTACCTACAGCGGGATCCTCGTGGATATAATCTAAACCACCATCCAGGAAGAGATTTACCTTATCGAACTTAGCGAAGGTGTAACGAGCGTAAGGACTAATCTGGAACATCTTATCCTTAGAAGATACGGTGAAATTGCCTGCTTTTACCTTCTGCTCGTTCTCGGCATATCCGAAAGCTACACCAATAGCCCAGCTATCGTTGATGTTGTAACCAATCTCAGGCATGAGCTTGAGCTTAGTGTTGGTGTCGCCATCCTGAGATGTAGAAGCCAGACCAAGACCACCACCTACGTAAACCTGTGCATTCATTGTTGCAGCTACACACACTGCTGCGAGTGTCATAAAAATCTTTTTCATTTTCTTTTCTTTTTAATAATTAAACATGTACATTTGGTCTCCCAAAGGACCGCCTGTTTTGATTCTAAATGCACTGCAAAGGTAAGGCGAAAACTTGATAATAGAGCAAAGTTTTCGTGGAAAATGGCGGATTAGGCCTATATTGTTGACCAGAATCACAAAAAACGGCCTATTTAAAAAATATAGTAAAAATCCTTTGTGGATAGGAAAAAACCTACGGAAAATAGGGAAAAAATCATCCCCACCAATCCTGGCGGAGATGATTCATTTTAAAGGTTTTGCTTGGCTTTGCCGCTTGGTTTGTCCAAGAATGTTTAATGTTTCGCTCGAACTTGTTCGCTTGACTTGTTCAAGAATGTTTCAGCCTGCAACGCAGCTCGTGGCTCCCAGTGCCGTTACAATCGCCGTTGCGATACTAGCAATCATCTGCACGATAAACTTCAATGTTTCTTTCTTTGTCATAATTGTTAATGGTTAATGTTTAATAGGATAGGGTGGGGCTTGCGCCCCAGCCCTTAGTCACCGATTGGCTCATTGTGTCCGCCGCCACCGCCAGTATTACCACCGCCTCCGGTATTGCCACCAGTGTTTCCACCGGTATTACCACCGTTCGATGGCTGGTCAGGATCCTCGATATCGCCGCTATCACCGCTGGTCACACGCTTCAGCACTTTGCCATCCTCGTCCAGGCAGGTAATCTGGATGCTGGTATTCTTCAGCTCGTCCTTAACGTCCACGTTAGGGGTAAAGATAATGCGACGAACACTGATCAATCCAGTCTTTACGTCCTCCAGGTTCTCAACGGCCTTACTGCGCACTCCGAATCGCATGGTACCCAGTCCTGGCAGAGGCACTGAGTGACCCTCGGTGGCCCACGTGCGGATTACTTCACCTGCAGCATCCCAAGCTGCCTTAATTACACCTGCAGAGATACCCGAGTGGGTGGCTGCCTCTGCGAACACTTTCTTCTCCTGGATAGGGCTATACAGCTCAGGACGCATAATGAATCGCTTACCAGGTTTGTTGCCGATTTTAAGCTCTCGGCGCTGAGCAATTACTTTAATCGCCATAATTCTAAAATTTTAATGGTTAATGTTTAATGTTTAATATTTTCAACAATCTCGTTTTGTCGCCTTGGAGTGCAGGTTTCAACAGCTATTAATACTATCAATTGTTACCATTAATGTGCACAATTTCTAGATTTAATTCTCGCAATTTTTAGCCTTAATGCCGCTGCTCTTACTCTCTCAATTTGACAATGCAAAGGTACGAAAAATTCGGCATATATACAAGCGTTTATTCGTTTTATTTTTAATTTATTTCTACATAGATTTACCGCTACCGAACACCTAACGTCCTAACGTTCTAACATTACGATTTTTCTATTTTCCTATCACTTGTCAATACTAACTATAAATATATATTATATTATTATATATTATAATATATAATAATATAATATATATTCTAATAAGCACGTTAGTTACTACCTAACAAAATACCAAATGTTAGTTTGTTAGGTGGTTAGATGGTTAGGATATTCGTTGAAATGGTGTATGTTTTTGGCTGAAAAAGAGAATGTCATGGGCCCGTCCCTAGACACCCTCAATAAGGTTATCGCAAATTGTGATAACCAGGGATTTGCGGTTGCATTTTGTGACCGCAAAATAGTACAATACTTCAATAGCGGAAGGAAGTGCCTTATAGATACAATCACCATTTTTTTCTTCAAATCAGTTTTTTTTTGAAAAAAAAGAATGTCTTTCCCAACTTTTTTATATATTTGTGGCATCTAATCGTTTGACGTATGACAGATAGACTATACGCTAAATATATGTGGCTGATTTCCACTATTTATGATGCAGGCAAGATTTCGTTTGAAGATATTGCCCGCAAATGGGACGGTGCGTATATAAATGATCTGCACCAGCCTCTGAAACTGCGTACCTTCCATAATCATCGAAATGCGATACTGATGCAGTTTGGTGTTGTGATAGAGTGCCAGAGGGGCTCTAACCTATATTATATAGATAATCCTGATGCGCTTGAGAATGATTCTCTCAACCAATGGCTGCTTGATTCTTTTGCTGTCAGCAATCTCTTAATGGATAACCGCTCTATTAGCGACAGAATCATGTTGGAGGATGTGCCATCTGGTAGGTACTACCTCGAAATAATTACGTCTGCAATGCGTGACAATCTTCAAATAGTGCTTGATTATGAGGATTTCTTTGGTAATACCATTCAGGGCTTGAAGGTTAATCCATATTTCATCAGATTGTTCAAACGTCGTTGGTATGTTATGGCGCTTGTTTCGTCTGGAAATGACATTCACCGCTTTGGTCTTGATCGTATTAAGCGCATTGAGGTCTTGGAGACAAAATTCAATTATCCAAAGGATTTTTCTCCCCAAGATTATTACACTGATTATTATGGTGTGTTCCATGATGCGAAGCCAATGACTATACGGTTGAAGGCCTATCGTGAGAAACCAAACTATCTTCGCTCGCTTCCTCTTCATCATAGTCAGCGTGAGATTGAGTCAAAAGCTGAGTATACCATTTTTGAATATAAGATAGCACCAACCTATGATTTTATTCAGGAGATTTTGAGTCATGGCAACCAGCTGGAAGTACTTTCGCCAGACGCCTTTCGTCAGCAAATCAAGGCTATTATTCAAGAAATGCACGATTTTTATGAATAATTTCTTCTGATATGCAATCATGTTGCATCTTGTCCCCATATCTTTGCCATCAAAAAGAAAAGATATGGAATACTCAGTAGATTTTAAAAACATGGTTAAGGCCCATCAGGACAAGTTTATTGGCTATGGCAATCCAAATGCCAAGATCCTTATTGTCGTTCCCAAGATAGATGATGAACGTCTGGACATCTATAATGGCAAAAATGCAAAACAATGGCTTGATAACATCGAGAACCATACTGACTTTGACAATGTGGAGGATTTCTTTGTAGATGGTAAACAGATTGGCAATGAATCGACATTCAATCCTTTGTACCCCTTCAAAGGACAACGTGATGTATTGCGAAAGAGCAAAGATGGAACTATTATTTGCAATGATGGCACCAGCCTTTCATGGCATCGATATCAGGACTTATTTAGTGATCTGCAATGGGATGTGACAGATAGGATTGATTTCTTCAAATATACATTCTATACAATTTATGATGAAGAATTGCTGAAGCATTCTTATTTTCAGGAATTCAGAATTGTTCAGTATGCATATCCGAGTCAAAGGCATCTTATACAGCATAATCCAGGCAATCTGTTCAGTATGACCTGTGACTATCATGAAGAATCAATAAGGGAATCAAATAAGAAACTATTAGCTTTCACTAGACACGATAGTGGAAAAGACGAATTTGCAAAAATGTTATTAACCCTTCCTTATGAAAGGGTCTCGGAAGATGCCCGAAAAAAAAATAAAGATTATCTTCGTTTCTTTTTTTATGATTATCTGTATGATGATTTTAAACAAACAAATGTGTCTGTAATAATACAGGAAATCGATTTGCTTGCTTCAGAAACAATTACCGATAATGTTTTAAAACGGAATAAATATGAGCAGATAATGAATACAATTCAAGTAAATATCGAGTTTGATCTATCATGGGCTGATATATGGGTTTATGCCTTTCATAATCTGAAAAAAGACAAAATGTTCTATTCTTCAGCACGCAGTGCTCAAAGAACAATATCAGACGCATTACCCTTGGTTTTGGCTAAGACATCTCCTGAGATTGTTCGAGAAATAGTTTTATATATTATGAAGATGGATAAAGACTACTGGTCTATGTTGTTAATAGCTCTGCATCGTTGGCAGCCGGTAAAAAGGGGAACTTATATTTTAATCCCCAAGGCAACGTATAACGAGCTTATGAATATATTCGAGGAAATAGATTCAAAGGAAATAAGAACAATGTTAAAAGGGAAATTAATCTGGTTAAAATACGAGCAACGCAGTTGGGGGCTAGATTATTAGTTCTCAAAAAATGTCACATTTATGAAAGAGTTATGGATTATTATGATGAGCATAAAAGATTGGGTGAAAGGTTCCCTAATAAAAATGTTGGTTGTGGCAATCCCGGTGTGATAATTCTGATTGTTAAGTAGAAAAAAGAATAAAACAGAAAACTATGGTATATTTAGAAAATTTCAAATTTCCATCAAGGAAAAAGGAAGATGTTTATATAAATGATATCCCTGAAAACTATTGGAATAAAGATTTGGGGTCATTATATCCTTTCTTTATTTTAAGCAAGAATATGTTGTTTTCGCTATACTTTGATCCCATTACAATAATCTATGGTAGTAATGGCAGTGGAAAGTCAACTGTTATAAATGTTATTTCAAACGCTTTGAAAATAAAGAGGAATTCATTATACAATAGTACGGCTTATATGGATGATTATTGTAACTTGTGCTCTTTTAAAACTGATTTAAACTGGAGTGGTGAAGAGTTTAATTATGTGAATGATCGAGAAAGTAAATATGATATTTCTGAAATTTCCAGAGTTATAACAAGTGATGACATATTTAAAATGTTACTTGATGATCGTCTGAAAAAAGATCAGCAATTGTTTAAGAGCAAAATAGTCACCCGAGAAATAAGTGAAATTAAGAAACTCACAGAAAAAGATGATAGATACAGAAGAATTAGAGAAATCAACTTTGAGACAGGAGAGAACTTAGAAGAGTATAAAGAATTCATGGAAATGCGTCGAACAACATCGTTTTCGAAATACCTTAATGATAAGTTTGGCCCAGTTGAAAGGGGATTCTCGAATGGAGAAAACAGTATGATGTATTTAGCAGAAGAGATTCAAAAAGAAGGGCTATACCTATTGGACGAGCCAGAAAACAGTATGTCCACCAAGTTCCAAAAGGATCTTGCTGATATAATCAGTTTTTCAGCGAGACGTTATAATACACAATTTGTCATCGCTACCCACTCTCCATTCTTATTGGCAATACCAAACGCTAAGATATATAATCTTGACGAGTGTCCGGTAAAAGAATCCAAGATGTGGGAATTGGAGAATATGAGAGAATACTATAATCTCTTTAAATCCTATTCAGACAAATTCGAAAATAGCTGAGTGATATGACAGATTTTGAGTACATTTTGAAGCAGGGCAAACGTTTCCAGTATAAGGGATGTAGTGAGGATGATATAAAGCAATGCGTGGATAGGCTTGGAGGTCTTTCGCGTCAGGAACTGATAGTTTTATATTCAAGTCGATGGTTTGCTTGGATAAAGCCTATAAGGGATGAAATCTTCAGACTCCTCTATATGGATAAAAAAGAAATGCGTGAAGAACGAGTCAAAGAATTGACAACGAATCAGCTTATCAGCGATTTTGAAGAAAGGAAGCGTGGTAATGTTACCATTCTCAGACAAGAGCTGAGACAACGTTTCTTAGAGAGCATTGACGATGACAGTAATAAAATTGCTACTGCATTCAATCGTGCCACTAAGGGCGATCGGATGTGGGTGGAGTTACAGATCCGCAAAGAGCAAAGTTTAGGAAGAATACCGTTTTAATAATATAAAAAATGAAAGAGTTATGGCAAATATTGATGAACTTAAAAGATTGGGTGAAAGGTTCCCCAATAAGAATGTTGGTTGTGGCAATCCTAATGCGAAAATACTGGTTGTCACGCAAATTGAAGATCATGAAATATCTGACTTTAAATATCTAAAAAAGATGTTTGAGGAAATGGTTTATGGACCTATCGATGTCTTAGACTATTGTTATTACACAGTCTTCGATGAGGAACTCTTAAGCGACGCTTTCTTTAAACGATTCCAAATTATCCTCTATACATTTATTGATGGAGCACAGTTAGATAAAAATGATCCAGCTAAAATATTGGGCCTTGAGTGGACTCATTATGTTTTTCAAGATGGTGATTGCCAGCGTTTATTTGTTGCTCATACTAAAGAGCAGGAAGATAAACCTGAAAGAATAATGCTCTGCACATATCCTTTTGAAAGAGTTACCAAGGAGATTTTTTCAAGCTCAAAAGTTCTATTTGATTACTTCTTATATACAAGTACTAACTTTTTTGAGGAATTAAGGGCTAAGTATGAGAAATAATAGCTATATTTGCAAGCGAATAACAAAAAACTATTGATTATGGAGTATCCAAAAGAATTCGTCAATCTACTGGCAGAAAAGCAAGAAGAATGTTTGATTGGTTGGGGAAATCCAAATGCAAAAATTCTTGTAGTTGGTAAGGAATCGGCCATTCATAATATTGAAGGGAAGAAGCAATACGAATTAGAGATATTGCAGAACCATATACAGTGGAATATTAATATAAAGGAAAAGACTAGTCAGGAAGATATTGTTCCATTCCAATTTGATGAGAGTGGTGACCATATTTTAAATGCTAGTGATATTACCTATAATCCTTTATATCCATACAAGGGACAGGAATTTGCTGTTATGAAAGAGCGAAAAGGTGTAATCATTGGTAAGAAGGGAACTAGTTCAACTTGGTATAACTATCAAAAACTCTGTAATCGAATTTTGGGGCGCGAGATTTCTCCTAAGATGAATGATTTCTTTAAGTATTTTTTTACAACGGAATTAAGCACCGCCACAGCGAAATATAGCCATGAGGTTGACAAAACAGCAAGAGAGGAATCCATAAGAAACAGAAAAACGTTTCTTTGCCATCCATTTTATCAGAAATTCCCTATTGTAATTCTGGCAGTAGGGCATTATCCAAGGGAACATGGTATAATAATTGAGGATATTTTTAAAACAAAGTATGAAGGTAAAACTCATGACGTTGGGCGTTTCTGGTATAATGTACACAATTCTGCAACAAATATACCCAAGTTATTAATTCATACTAATCAATTGTCTATGGTTTCTTATGACCTCATAAAGGTTATTGCTGAAAAATGTAGGTATTTCGTTAAATCTAACAATATTGAATTGTAGAATCTTTTAAACTCTCCACATCTTCGTTAGTAATGATTCACAAGCAGAAGAGTAATTACCAATCATAAGCCCATAGAAACGAGCACCGTTTTTGTGGGCTTTGTTTATGGATTCTATTGTGGTTGTGCTTGGTTGCTTGAATATGAAATCGCTGATAATGAGTACATCTGCCAAGGAGTAATTAGATTTGCGAAGCGTGGCGAGTGCTTCATTTAGCATTGCTTCAGGTGATGTCCCCCCTGTAAATCGATTATTGAGAAACTGGTTTATCATACGCCAATTAGTTGGATTGCTCAGGTCAATAGCCTGCGCTCTGACTGAAAAAGTAATGAGATAAAGTTTTCGATTCTTACGTTTAGCCACATCAAGCAATTGAAGAAGCATGCATTTGGCTATCTTTTCAGGACTACCTGACATGGAACTGCTGGTATCGAGGCATACGATGATTGGGCCCGCTTGGAGTCTTTTTGTTGTATTCTTGTCTGATTGAGCTGAAGCTGTTTGCTCCACATTAGAATATATCATAAGATTCTTGGTTGCGTATTTATAATAGAATAGTTTTTCAAGTTCTAAATCTGTGAGAAGGGAATACTCTGTTGAGACAAGATGAGATACTCTGTTGCCTAATGCTATAATCTCTGATTCGTTAGCTGTGGCATTCTCCGATATAAAAGCAGGCTGGAATTTGCGCATCACTTGCATTTCTTCTGCTGTGCTGATTTCTCTTTCTCGACCTATAATTTCAACGATCTCTCTTAGAATCGGATATTGATTGTATGTGGTTTCTACTTCTTTGTTGATACGATAATCTTGTGAACCATAACTCTTGCTAAGAGGATTATTCCCATAATTTTCTATAATGCTTTTAATTCTATCGTTTTTTTTCTTTTGATTCTCCTTCCGCCAATCATTTACAAATACATCCAGAATAGCTTTTATATCACTTTTACCATCAGCATCAAGCAGCAGTTTGTTATATGCCTCAAAATATAGCTCATCAATGGTGTAATGGTTTATGATAGAACCATATACACGTTCCCACATCATCATTTTTTCTTGCAGATTAATGTTGGCAAACTGCTCAATCAATGCTAACTGCTTATGATAATCCTTGATGACTGTATAATACATTTCAAGAATATCTTCCAAGAACCGCATCAAATCAGTTCTTAGAGCCTGTTTCCATAGATGTTGGTGGGCATCTTGACCTAAAAACTCTGAGATAGAATTAGCAAGATAACTCAATATAGGGTCATCTTTGATTTCTTTATTTGTAGAGGATTCACCAAACAAGCATCTGTCAATTACTCCTCCATAATAATCAAGTACTTTCTCCTTGAACTTGTTGTCTATAATCATTTCTTCGTGTGGATTCGCTTGCCCAATACGTCTATTCTTATTTGATACTGAGAGATTTCATGACGAATAAGCTCAATTTCGTCTTTTGTATTTAGAATATTAGAATGCGATACAAAGCGGCTCTCTATCTCATTCATAATTTTACAGGCTTCATCTAATTCTTCTTTCAGCGACCTGGTGAATTGCGATGGAGAACGACGGTTAGTCGCTGTTCTAAGAGTATTATTGTCGTTGCGTACAAAGTTGTATGTTGTGCCATTAAAGGTGATACCATCAAGAGTGCGTTTTAGTTTGATCTTTGTTGATGAGCTTAATCGTGTTAATACTGATTCAAATGGATTACCAAAATATAAGACGTGAATAATCCATGCTTTCTTCTTTTCCTCGTAGAATATAATGCCAGCTGTATCTGAATCTGTTTTTAGATGCTTAAACTCTGAAGCAACAATCAGGCATCTCCCTTTGGGATATCCCTCCAGCTCGTAATAGAATATATCAACTAGGTCAAAGCTCTCTTTAGGAAGGATGTTCTTTGAATTCGCCTTTGCAGCATGGACTTTCTCTATACTATCCACACTATGCTCTACTTTTTCGATGATATCCTCAACTTGCCAAAGGATGGAACGACACACGCATGATATTATAATAGGTATGTGGTCGGCATGGTTCCAAAGACAATGAATCATAACTAGGCAATCTGTAATATCTATGGTACTTCGACCATTGATGAATGCCGATGTCTGCATCAGATGGAATATCTTTTTCCATCTACGATCTGAAACGTAGAAGTCTGCTTTTTGATGTTCGTCCTTCTCACTTTCTGTAACGAGACGCTGTCTGATACAGGACGCGATTTTGCATATGTCATCTGGAATTACGACTTTTTTGATTTCTTCCTGCCATGATGCATATTCATCATCAGAGATTAAAAGATTGTCTGGTAGCGTAATCTCAGAAGGGATATCAGCCTTTACCATATCAAAGAACAAAGCTTCATCTTCAATGCAGTTTGAAACCATCCTTATGAGAAATCTGTCCCATAAAGCTTCTAGACCTTGCCCTTCCTCTGGCAATTCGTTGCTAGCGGCAATCAGCACCTTCATGGGAAGATTAATTAGTGACGAGCCATTCTTGTAGATTCGTTCGTTGATAGCAGTCAGGAGAGAGTTTTGGATAGCTGGTCCTGCTTTCCATATTTCGTCAAGAAAGACAATGGAAGCATCAGGAAGATAATCAGTCACCAGTCTTTCGTACTTGTCTTCATTCTTTAACTTGGCGATGGACACTGGACCAAAAATCTCATCAGGCGTACTAAAGCGCGACATCAGGTATTCGAAAGCCTTTGCGCCTTTGAAGATGGTTTTTAATCTACGAGCAATAAGACTCTTGGCTGTACCAGGAGGCCCAAGAAGAAACATGCTTTCACCTGCCAATGAGCAAAGTAGTGCTTTTGAAATGATACACTCTTTGCCATAGATCCCAACTGACATTCTCTGAAGAAGTGTTTTTATTTGCTCTTGATTGGAAATCTTCTTTTCTGTCATATTATATATATTTGGGCAACAAAGATACTATGCAGATATGCAATATGGTTGCATATTTGCTAAAATGTCTTAATATATTTCCTGCATCTTTTGTTAGGTGCAGGATTATTTGTACTTTTGTGTACTTAAATTAATTTGAATTAATCAATGACTAAGAACAACAAAAAACAAATAGAGGTTGAACCGGTCACAAAATGTGACCAGTTAGGAATAATATTTGGACTATTAAAATAAGATATGTAATATATGGAAACAAAAGACATAAAACAACTTCAGTATGAAAA
>JAEEGK010024107.1_pt1 | contig 12636 bp, 9 predicted proteins | sample 8958771 | NCBI WGS metagenome assembly JAEEGK01 (sample SAMN16246547, study PRJNA631951) | gut metagenome | biome: gut microbiome; feature: rumen; material: SC-attached | host: Bos | place: Iran: Karaj | collected 2018-10 | reverse complement strand
GCGACCTTGCTGTTACAGTTAAATTCGGTGGAAATATCGCTTATGGAAGAACTCCAGACGGGCAACCGCGTTTTTATATTGAAAATGCCGAAGAAGTTACTGCAACTCCTTATGATATGCCGATTATTGGTTACGATACAAAAACTGTAAATACCTTGCGTTTGTGGCAGGCTTCAAGTCCTAATGGTTTTGATTTGCAGCTTTTCAATAACATGGAATACAATCGCGCTGTTGAACGCCAGAATAATGCAGAAAACATCAGCCGCGTTCTTTATCCTAATGACAACGGCCCAAGCGGAAAGGCTTTGAGATTAAAGCAGCAGTATTTCTTTAGTTCTGCTTCTTTACAGGATTTAGTTCGCCATTATGTTGCTGATTATGGAACAGACTTTTCAAAGTTTGCAGATTTACATGTAATTCAGTTGAACGACACTCACCCTGTAGTTGCAATTCCTGAACTTATGCGTATTTTGCTTGATGATTACAACGTTGGTTGGGATGAAGCCTGGGATGTAGTTACACATACTTTTGCTTATACAAACCATACAATCCTTGCAGAAGCTCTTGAAAAATGGCCTATTTCAATTTTCCAGGGACTTCTTCCTCGTATTTATCAGATTGTAGAAGAAATCAACCGCCGTCTTGTGATTGAACTCCGTCAGAAATTCCCTAATGATTATTACAAGCATGAACACATGGCTATCATTCATAACAATATGGTTTACATGGCCTGGATGGCAATTCACGCTTGTTTTAGTGTAAATGGTGTAGCTGCCCTTCATACAGAACTTCTTAAAACTGCTGAATTAAAAGACTGGTACGCAATCTACCCTGAAAAGTTCAATAATAAGACAAACGGAATTACACAACGCCGCTGGTGTCTCAATGCAAATCCAAAATTATCAAAATTCATTACAGACCGAATTGGTCATGGTTGGGAAAAGGATTTGACACTTCTCAAAGGACTTGAAAAATATCTTGATGATGACGCTTCCCTTGATGAACTGATTAAAATCAAAATGGAAAACAAACAGGCTCTTGCAGATTACCTCAAGCATACTCAGAATGAATTCCTTGATTCAGAATCCATTTTTGATGTTCAGGTAAAACGCCTTCATGAGTATAAACGCCAGTTCCTTAATATTTTGAACGTAATGTATCTTTACAACCGAATTATTGAAGATCCTTCATATAATCCTCCTGCAAGAACCTTTATTTTTGGAGCAAAGGCAGCTTCTGGTTATCGCCGTGCAAAGCAGATTATCAAGCTTATAAATACTGTTGCAGACCGTGTAAACAATGACCGCCGTGTAAGAGGTAAACTTCGCGTTGTATTTATTTAAAATTACCGCGTAAGTGTTGCAGAAAAGATTTTCCCTGCAGCCGATGTTTCAGAACAGATTTCAACAGCAGGTCTTGAGGCATCAGGTACATCAAATATGAAGTTCATGCTTAATGGTGCGCTTACCTTGGGAACAATGGACGGTGCAAATATTGAGATTTTTGAAGAAGCTGGAAAAGAAAACGGATTTGTATTTGGTTTGTCTACAGCTGAAATTAAGGAAATGGAAGCAAATCATTCATACAATCCTCAGCAGTATCTTGACTGTAATCCAGCCCTTGCAAAGGTTGTTGAGCAGCTTGTAGATGGTACTTATGACCCATCTCATCAGTTATTCAAGGAGCTTCATGATTCTTTGATTTATGGTGTAGAAGGTCAGCGCCCGGATGTTTATTATGTTCTTGCTGATTTTGAATCATACACACAGACCCGAGAAAAAATTGCAGAAGTATATGGAAACAAGAAGCAGTGGGCAAAGATGGCTCTTAAAAACATTGCAAATTGCGGAAAGTTCTCTTCTGACCGAACAATAGAAGATTATGTTCGCGACATCTGGCACCTCAAAAAGGTCGTAATAAAATAACAAGCAAAACCTTTTGTGGAGAATATGGTAAAAGACCTTTCAATTACGATAAAACCTGAGGATGAAAAGAATACCAGTCTCATAAATTACCTGATTTGTCAGGAAATAAAAAAGGCTGGTATTCAGTTTTGCAAGCAGGAGCTTATAAGTGTCTTTCAGAAAAAATCTATTGACGCAAGGCACGGACATATAAAGCTGCATTTAAAATATAAAGTCTATATAGGCGAAAAACCACAGGAGTCAGAAAATACTATTCCTGAATGGAAGACTGCTGATCCAGATAAAAGAGTTATTGTTGTAGGTTCAGGACCGGCCGGGCTTTTGGCTGCGCTAAAATTACTTGAAGACGGTATAAAGCCAGTTGTAATTGAACGCGGAAAAAAGACTCCTGAACGCAGAGTTGATATTGCTCAGATAAGCACAAAAGGCATTGTAAACGATGACAGTAATTATTGTTATGGTGAAGGTGGTGCCGGAACTTTTTCTGACGGAAAACTTTATACCCGAAGCAATAAACGTGGAAACATAGGCAGCATCTTAAATACTTTTGTTTATTTTGGTGCAGATAAAAAAATCCTTACAGATGCACATCCTCATATCGGAACGGACAAACTTCCTAAAGTAATAAATAATATACGCAATAAAATTATTGAAATGGGCGGGGAAGTTCATTTTGACACAAGAGTAGTTGATTTTGTAATTGAAGAAAGTTGTGAAAATAAGGGTTCTAAAATTGTAAAAGGCGTTGTTACAAAAAATACACAAACAGGCCAAGAAGAAACCTTTATCGGGAATGCAGTTATTCTTGCTACAGGGCATTCTTCTTCTTGTATTTATAAACTTATAAGTAAAATCTCGCCATCGAGTCTTGAATCAAAGTCTTTTGCAGTTGGTGTTCGGGTTGAGCATCCTCGTGAAATGATAGATTCAATTCAATATCACGGAAATACAGAAAATATGCCGGCCGCTGAATATAGGGTTGTAACTCAGATTGATGGCCGCGGAGTTTATTCTTTCTGTATGTGTCCAGGTGGATTTGTAGTTCCTTCTGCTTCTGAAGATGATGGAATTGTTGTAAACGGAATGTCTACAGCTGCTAGAAACTCCAAATGGTCTAATGCGGCAATTGTTGTAGAAATCCGTACAGAAGATATTCCACAAATCTTTACAGATAAGGCAAAAGAAGCAGGTTGCGAAGCACTTGCCGGACTTTATTTCCGAACTGATATTGAACAGAAGGCAAAGCAGCATGGAAATGGACAGGCTGCCCCTGCTCAAATGATGGAAGATTTTCTTGCTGATAAAAAATCTGAGGAACTTCCTAAAACAAGCTATACTCCCGGAGTCGTTTCATCAAATCTAAAGGAATGGTTACCGGAAATTATTTCGTCAAAGCTTCATAAAGGATTTATAGAAATCAATAAAAATATGAAGGGGTTTGTATGTTCTCAGGCTGTATTGATTGCACCAGAAACCAGAACCAGTACACCTGTCCGTATTTTACGTGATAAAGAAAGTTTTGAATGCATTAACTTAAAGAATCTTTATCCGGCGGGTGAAGGGAGTGGATATGCTGGAGGAATTGTCTCAAGTGCAATGGACGGTATAAAAGCCGCAGAAATGATTAAACAGAAGCTTTTTAATTTGTAGGTGCAGTTTCTGAATTGTAATTACAAATGAATAACAAAAAATTATAATTAAATGCATATTTCATAAGTTTACATTTATTTTATCTATGTTATAATTCTAAGAATGAAACTCAAGATTAGTCTTGAGAGAGTTGTATCTATCGTAGGTTTATTATTTATTGGTACTGCTTTGTGGAGTGCAATCATTCTTAATGGTGATCCTGACTCTATTATTCCATACAGCAAGCAGGTAATTGTTACAGTTCATACAATTTGTACACTTTTAACAATTTTTACAATTTTCAAACCTTCTACAAAATTACATGTAATTGTTTTCTTTATCGAAAGTATTCTTCTCATTTTAACGAATTATGAGATGCTGGGGGTAATGTTCTTTTATAGCGCCCTTGCAGAAATCAAAATTATGGATTTTATGAAGAATAAACGTCCAGTAAATATGACGATTATATTTGTTCTTCATATAATTAACATTTTGTTTATGTACACTCATGGCTGGTCAAGAACAATAATTACTTTAGGCACATCGGCCTTTATGTGTACCTTTTATCTATGGCTGTATTCTCTGCTTAAAGCAAAGTTCTCCTGCATTATTCCAACTACTATAAGCGAAAATAAATGCCTGAAGAATAAAAAAGTTGGTTCACTAATTCATCTGTCAGATTATAATTTATCAGAACGACAGATGCAGTTAATTCTTGATAACCTGCACAATAACCTTTCCTATAAAGAATTAAGTGACAAATATTTTATGAGTATTTCGCTTGTTAAAAAAGAATTTGCATATATTTTTAAGGTTTTTGATGTAAGCAAAATAGAAGAGCTTCACATGCTTCTTTTGCAATATCTGGTTGAAAAATAAAAAAAAAGACTGTCAGAAGCAAAAGACAACCGAAATCTTCTCAGTTATCACTACTCAAGACAGTCCAATAAAGAAGGATTCTCCCCTGACACATCTCCAATGCTTTCAGGCATATCCGTAAAGAATATGTTGTAAAAGTTTCTCATTTAGAAAACTTTTTTCATTGACTTTCAGGTACTTAAACTTTGTTTATAGCATAATTTTATTTTATAAAATGCCCATAAGTCAATTATTCACAATACGAAATAACCATGGTTACTAAAAAAATAACCATGGTTACAATGCGTAACCATGGTTACGGACGGTAAAATCATGTTTTTTGTCTGTAAACTTATTAATTTATGTGGTAGAATAATAAAATGACAAAGCGAGCTATTATACATGTTGAAAATACTGAAGGTGTTTTGGATTTTACCAGATATCTGGTAGGAGCAGGCTGGACAATTTTAACTGCGAACAAAACAGAAGAATTGCTTCGACGTGAAAAAATTCCTTTTGTTCGCGAACCTGCACTTGTTGAAAAAAACATTTATATTGCTGACACATCAAAATTAATCCAGAATATAATGTGTTCACGCTATCCCGAAGACGATAACTCTTCTATAAATCAAAGTAATGATACGGATATTTATATTCTCTGTATAAACTTAATACCATCTATTTCTTTAGGTGCGGCTGAGCAGATTTTTAAAGAACCGATTGTTCCTCCTAATTATTATATTTCAACCTTGCTAAGAAACTCCGCTGCGAACTTTAAAAATCTCCTTATTCTTACTGATCCTGCTGACTATAAAGAAGCAATCATACAACTGAAAACTGATAATATCAGCGATGATTTCCGTCTCTATCTTGCATCAAAAGCTTTGAATATGATTTCTGCCTATGATAGTGGAATTGCAGATACTCTCTTGTTTTCTTCTAAAAATAAAGATTCCTTTGTAAATTACATGACTTTCCCTTTTAAGCGATATCAGAATCTGAAAAGCGGTGCTAATCCACATCAGTCTGCCTGTCTGTATACAATTCCTGTTCAATCTGGTCCTATGTCTGCCCTTCAAAAATTAGCTGTCCGTGATTTGAGTTATAATACAATTACAGATGCTTCACTAGCTTGGGAACAGATTTGTATGCTTTTTACCTATCTTAAAAATCAGTTTACGGTAAAGAGTAAAAACAGGGACGGTTATTCCTTTATAACCCAATTTACACCGCTTAAAGGAACTGTATTTACAATTGCAATTAAATATAAATCAATCATCGGAGCCTCTCTTGCTTCCAGTGTAACAAAATCATTTAAGAGTACATACACTTATGATTTTTCTAATATATCTGATGTGACTATTGGCTGTAGTTCTGTTGTTGATGAAGCAGCTGCAAAAGAGATGGTAAACTGCAACCTTAGTGCTATTATTGCTCCTGGTTTTACACCTAAAGCTAAGGAAACTCTTTCTGCCAATAAAAAGATAAAGCTTATTCCGGTTTCTATTATTCTAACTTCGCATTATGATATAGAACTTTTCAGTGGTGGTCTTTTAATTCAAAATAAAGATTCACTGATTTTTGATAAATGGTATGTAAAAACTAAAAATCGTCCTAATCAGTATATGGCCGACCAGATGATTTTTGGCATGATGCTTGCCATGGCATCAAGAACATATTCTGCAGCTGTTTTAAAGGGTAATTCGATTGTCGGTATTTCACAAGCCTGTAAATCAGCAGAAAAGGCGGTTACCTCTGTTCTTACAGAAGCAATTGACTATCAGTCAAGAAATGGCTTACCACTTGATGAACCTTTAGGTGAACTCTTAGTTTGTGATACAGAAATAAAACTTTGCCCTGCGGTAAAAGAACTCATTGCAAGAGGTGTTACCACTATCATTCAGACTGGCGAAACAGAAAATGATGAAGAGTTTATTCAGTATTGTGATGAAAGAAATGTTGTCATGGTCTTTACGGACATGTCACATATTACATATTAATTATAATTTTATTTGGAGTTAACAATATGCTTTTTTATTTAGGACAGTATTTGCAGCAGTTTTGGGGACCAGCTCGTCTTTTGTCTTCTTATGCTGTATTGATTACAGTTGCACTTTACCTTGGATTTTTCCTGGCTTATAAACTGATTCCTTTATTCTATAACCGTTTACCTCATGACCGTGGCCGCGAGTTTACCTTAAAAGAAAATGCAGAAGCAGCAAAAGGAAAGCCTACTGGAGCAGGAATCGTTTTTATTACTATTTTTGTTGTAATTTCCTTTTTGATTGCCCCTATGTCTATCACTAGAGCTCTGATTGTACTGCTTACCTGGTGTACAATGCTTACTGGATTTTTAGATGACCGAAGTGTTACAAGCTGGGGAGAATATCTAAAAGGTGCTCTGGATTTAATAATCAGCGTAGTAACAGCTACAATCCTTTATTATGGCTTTAAGGCTAATTCCCCTGAGGGTCTTGTAAGCTTCTGGCTTCCTTTTGTTTCAAACGAAATTGCCGTTCATCCGGCAGTATATATTGCAATTTGTACAATTCTTTTGTGGGCTTCCATAAACACAACAAACTGTACTGACGGTGTAGACGGCTTGTCTTCTTCTTTAGTACTGATTGCCCTTCTTACTCTTGGTATCCTTTTTTATTTTATTCTTGGTCATAAGGATATTGCAGCTTATCTTCTTCTTCCTCATTTGAGCAGTGGTGCTAACTGGGCTATTCTTTTGTTTGCAATGTCTGGGGTTGTAATGGGTTACTTGTGGCACAATGCTTATCCAAGCAAATGTCTTATGGGAGATGCAGGAAGTCGTGCGCTTGGATATTTTATTGGTGTTTGCGTAATGGCAACGGGAAACCCTTTTATTTTTATTGCAACTTCTTCTATTATTTTTGTAAATGGTGGAATGGGCTTGCTAAAGGTTTTCCTGCTCAGATTTTTTAAGATTAAGATTTTTGAAAATATTCGTTTTCCTTTGCACGACCACATGCGCAAAAATCACGGATGGTCCCCTACACAGGTACTGCTGAAGTTTATGATTATTCAGCTTTTGATTACCTGTGCAATTCTGGGAATCTTCCTTAAAGTTCGATAAAAATAAAAAACTCAAAAACGACGACTTTTTATATTCTCTTATGATTCTAAAAAGAATCCGGTCAGGGTTTCTGCATCCTTGATTATATTTCCAACAAGACAATATTCGTTAGGCTGGTGTGCCTGATCATCAAGGGTACTCCAGACAACGGCGTCTATGCCTTCACGTCTTAATTCTGCACCAACAGTTCCGCCTCCAATTCCAATAAACTTTGCTTCAATACCGTGTACCTTTTTTAAGGCAGTGGCGAGTTTTTGTGCTACAGGAGCAGAAACTGGAGTCGCAGGTGATTCAGATTTCTGTGGACATTCATATTCAATTTTAACATTATGCTCTTTTTCTACGTCGCGACAAATAGAGTCTACGGTTTTAAGAACTTCTGCCAGTGTATAACAAGGAAGAATGCGGCAGTCCATATAGAAAGTATCTTCACCAGGAATAATATTTATGCTGTCCACATTTTTAGCTCGTTTGGTTGGCTGGAAAGTCGAATAATTTGGTTCAAATAAATCATCAGTTTTATTAAATGTTTTTTCCAGATTGTGCAGGCGAAGACTTAAATCACAGGCAGCAAGACAGGCGTTTGCACCACTGTCTGGGCGGGAACCATGTGTTTGTTTTCCAATTACATGTACTTTCAGCCAGAGAATATTCTTTTCTGCAATTTCTATTGTTTCACCCTTGGAATCCCCTCCATCCGGTATAAGAATCAAATCAGATTTCTTAAAAAGCTTGTGATTTTTCATCAGATAGATTATGCCGTATTCACTTCCATTTTCTTCATCGGCAACAAAAAGCAGTTTTACAGTATGAGCAGGTTTTATATTATTTTTAATAAAGTATAAACCTGCAAAGGCAGCAGAAACTAATCCCTGCTGATTATCTTCAACTCCGCGGCCAATAAGCTTGCCGTCTTTTTCAACTACAGTCCATGGATCAGATTCCCAAAGAGATAAATCACCTGTTGGAACGACATCAATATGGGCCATAACCCAGATATTATAATCATCACTTTGTCCGGGAATTGTAACTACGAGGCTAGGGCGTACTCCATCACTTACTCTGGAATCCGGGGCTTCGTAGCGTTCAATATTTGTAAATCCGTTTTGACGCAGCCAGTTTTCTAAAGCGGCACATTTTTTATATTCGCCGTCTCCACCGCCTTCAGGTGCAATTGCAGGAATAGAAGTCAAAAGCTTTTCCAATGCAACCATATTTCGTTCATTTTCGACTAAAAAGTTATGAGGATTTGAATTGTTCATTTTATAATTCCTTAATGTTTTGAGCTTTGCCGGACCAGTTAATTAATCCGGCAGAATTGTCTATTTGTAAACTTCCCAGGTTGTTTTTACAAGGGTGTCTACGTCAGAATATTTTGGTTCCCAACCTAAAAGCTCTTTTGCAAGCTTGGAAGTTGTGTATAAGCTTGCAGGATCTCCCGGTCGACGTGGTGCGTCTTCTGCAGGAATTGCTTTTCCTGTAATTTTGCGGGCTGCATCTATAAGTTCTTTTACGGTGGTTCCCTTTTCTGTTCCAAGATTTAATTTAATGCTCTTATTATTTTTTGAAATATAATCTAGGGCCATTACGTGAGCTCGTGCCAAATCTGTTACGTGAACATAATCGCGGATACAAGTTCCGTCGCGGGTATCATAATCTGTTCCGAAAACTTTTAATTCACGCTGTCCAAGGGCGGCTTCCATAATTCGTGGAAGAAGATTTTCCGGTTTCTGTTCAAGTCCACGGATTTCGCCGTCAGGGTCATAACCTGCTGCATTGAAATAGCGTAATGCGGCAAACTTCATGTTTTTAAGCTGATCATACCAGTCCATGAACTCTTCAATCTTAAGTTTTGTAAAGCCGTAATAATTAATCGGTTTTTGAGGATGATTTTCGTCCATTGGGAGATATTGGGGTTCTCCAAAGGTTGCGGCAGAAGAACTGAAAATCATTTTAAGGCAGTTGTATTTAACTGCGGCATTCATGATATTAAGGGTACCGGTGATGTTGTTTACAGAATATTTTTCTGGTTTTACCATGGATTCTCCTGCTGCCTTGAAAGCTGCAAGATGAACAAAAGCATCAAAACCGCGGGAAAAAACCTCTTCCAAATCAGCTGGGATGAGGATGTTTCCGTAAATAAAATCATTCTGAGGGAAAAGATTACATCTTAATCCGCTGCTTAAATTATCAAAAACCGTAACTTTATGTCCGGCCTTCATCATTTCTTTTACTACGTGGCTTCCGATATAGCCGGCGCCACCAATAACTAATACTTTCATTTTATTCTCCTAAGTTTGTTTGCTCTGTTAATTTACTGAATAATCTGATAGAAATGTATGGCTTATCCATTTGCTCGTATTCAGCATTTATACGAACCCAAAGGGCGTCTAAAAACTCTGCTTCTTCGGGGTAGGGGGCTTTTTGATAAGAATCACTTTCACACATATCCGGGTTTGAACCAAATCCCTGGATTATAAGAAGGTCTTTACCAGGGAAAGATTTTTGCAAGGTCTGATAATCTAAATCAACGGCTGCTTCTGCCCAGTCAGGGAGATCTTTTCCAAATCCTCTGTATTCCCAATCATCAAAACGTGGAATTACAGGCTCATTCTCTTTTTTTTCAACAGGTTCCTGTGTCTGGGGTGTTTGTTTTTCTTTTGTGCCACCGGTACTTGCACAGGAAATAATTAAAAGTGCAGATATAGCTAATAATGAAGCGATAAATATTTTTCTCATACAAAGAATATTTTAACACACTTCCGATTTTTTATCATCTGGAACGACCCTTTTTTGCAAGTTTTTCTTCGTACATGAGACTGTCTGCTTTTGCAAAAAGGTTTTCAAAAGAAGTTTTTTGGGAAGAATATACACCTACACTTGCACTTATTGTATATGGCTTGTTTGAAGCCTTGTTATATTCATCAAGGTATTTTTGAACTCTACTCTTAATCAGTTTTGCAGAAACTTCGCCTTTATACAAACCTAAGATTTCATCACCACCGTAACGGCAATAAGTTCCACCTTCGATTGCGGCCGAAAGAGCTTTTCCAACAATATTAATCGCATTGTCACCTTCAAAATGACTAAAATTATCGTTGATATATTTAAGATTATCCAAATCACACATGGCCATTGTCAGTGTCTTTACTCTGTCATCTTCAAAATATTGATTGTAAAAGCGTATAAAACCATTGCGATTGTAAAGGCCTGTGAGCAAATCATAACGGTAGCTTTCTTCGAGTTTTGATTGTAAGTAAAGCAGGTATTGGCCGTTGCGATAACCTGAAATTGCATTGCCGAGCCAGGAAGCAATCTGTGAAACCCTGGTATAATTCAGTGAGTCATAATTATTAAAAGTAAAGCAGACATAGCCTATTGGTAAATCTGTGTTATTTACAGGAGCGAATATAAGCGGATGAGTATGTTCATCAAGAATACTTTTCATACGTGGCAAAAGGTCTTTTGTATGGATGAATCTGCTCGCTGGTTCATAAGGCCAGTCGGAATCTGCAAGCAGGAACATACGGTTTCCATATACAGAACGGGTATGAGATTTATTCGGTTCAAGACTTGAATCTATACACTCAGCTTTTACCATAAAAATCATATCGTATAAAAGATTTGTTTTAAGCTGGGCAATCACTTCGTTAATACATTTGCAGTCATGAATTACAACTGCAAGATTATTCAAAGAGGTGTTTTCTGCGCGGAATTGAGCAAAGTTCTGCGTGATTTTTGTAAAGAACTCGATTGTATTTGTAGGTCTTTTTGCAATGCATCCACAGGATTCAGAAACAAAAAGGGTCGGCTGAATCTTTATGTCAAAAGGTGATGGCTTTTTATCTTCTATTTCGCGGAGTAAAGTTGCAATCTGTCTTCCCATCATTTTTGAATCACAGATGACAGAAGTAATTTTTGGAGTTGCAAAAAAGATTGAATTGATTCCATCAAAGCCGGTAATAATTACATCTTCCGGGCAATAATAACCATATTGTTTTAATGTGGCAGCTGCAGCAATTGCCATTGAATCGTTTGCACAGATAATTGCTCTTGGAACCCGTTTTTCATCGACAAGTTTTTTTATGGCAACTTGAGTTGGTAGTTCCCAAAAATCACCATAACTCAGCATGGAATCATTAAATTCAATATTATTTTCGACTAAAACTTCTTTAAAAACATTAAGACGTTCGTTGGATTGTCTTGAATCTTTTGGGCCTGCAATAAAATGTAAATCACTTATGTGATGATATTCGATTATATGCCGGCAGACGCGTTCAAATCCTTTTGCCTGATCAAAACTGATATTGAAACAATTCTCTCTGTGACCTTCCAGTATAATTACAGGAATATCATTTCTGTGAGCTTTTTCAATCAGTTTTTCTTTTACTTCAGAATCATAAATCTTATCTTCTTCGATGAGAATGGCGTCTGCAATCTTAAAATTAACGAGCTCAAATATATTTTTTTCGCCCTGGTTGTTTTTATTGTCATTGAACAAATCAGATTCTGTACAGAATACCATAATCCGCCAGTTATAACTGATTAATTCCTCATTAAGAGTAGAAATAAAATCACAAAAGCGGTCTTCATAAATTTTGGTGGTACAAAAAACTAATATTTTATGCCCGAATAACATATAAAAAAAGCCCTGTTCTCTCAGTATAATATGAAAGTTGTGTAAAAGAAAGTTTTAAATAAAAAAGATTAAATAAAAAATGGTTACGTACAATTATTGATTGTATTTTTTCATATATTTCTGGAAATTGGAGTTACAATTAAAATTAGCTGATATTTTGGCAGGAGGAGAAAAATGTCCGATTATACTAGTAATTCAGATAAAATTACGCGTGATTATTTTGATTCGCTTTTGATTGAAACCCGTTATATTGATTCCGTAATTCCATCAACAAAAATGGAGCTTTACGGAGAAACTTTTGATACACCGATTATGACAGCTGCTCTTTCGCATCTTGGAAATACTGCTCCAAAGGGAATGACTGTTTATGCTGAAGCGGCACAAAAGTCCGGTGCAGTACATTGGGTTGGAATGGGGGAAGATTCAGAACTGGAAGAGATTGTTGCGACAGGGGCGAGAACAGTAAAAATCATCAAGCCTCA
>JAEEGK010024105.1_pt1 | contig 12637 bp, 5 predicted proteins | sample 8958771 | NCBI WGS metagenome assembly JAEEGK01 (sample SAMN16246547, study PRJNA631951) | gut metagenome | biome: gut microbiome; feature: rumen; material: SC-attached | host: Bos | place: Iran: Karaj | collected 2018-10 | reverse complement strand
ACGGGAGAGCCTCCCCGGCCTGCAGGCGCGAAACCAGGGCGGGAGTCATGTCGGGCAGTCCGACGCGCCGGCGGGTCTTGTTGAGCCACTCATAGGCCTCGGCAGAGCGTCCGGTCTCGTTGAGCGCTTCCGCATAAGCCAGATAGATTTCCGGCAAGCGGATATAGGCATAGTTGGCCGGCTTGTCATGGAAAGTGGACGCAGTGTAGTCCCAAAGGAATTTCCGCAGGCAGAATCCCGTGATGGCCCGGGGATTGGTCTCCGTGGAGCGCTCCTGCCCGTCGATCCACATTTCTGCGACACGGTCGCGGAAATGGTCGCCGACGATCATCACGGTCTCGTACAAGCGGGGATCCCTTCCGACGAAGGGATTGTCGGACAAGGTGCCCCGATGACCGTGGGCCGCGATCCAGTCGCGGTAATAAGCCCGTTCACCGGCAGCGGAAGGGAACATGTCCACGAAGTTGAGCGTGATGCAGCCGCCACCATAACCGCGGCCGTCGTTGATCACGCCGTTGTAATTGTCATAGGAAGGGCCATAGTACATCCGGTGGTACATGTCGCCGTAGGTACGCATCGTACGTCCGGTGCCCATGATGATTTCGCCGTTATGACGGTCCGCATAGCATTTGGAGAAAGCAAGGCGGTAGTTTTCAAAATCCGGGCTCGTCGCCTCGACGAGACGATAGGGCTCCGCACTCCGCTCGTTCTCACGCAGGAATTCCTCGCAGGCATCCACGACCGCCTGCCAGCGCTCCTGCCTGTAATCTCCCAGCCAGGTCATCAGCGGCACATCGGCCTCTGCGACCTTGCCCTCATTGGCGCGGGAGATGCCGGCCGGCTCGAGATAGGGCGAGGTGGCATTGAACATCGGGCTGGCGGCGAGCAGCAGCACCCGCACTTTCAGCGCCAATGCCGCAGCCCGGTTGAAACGGCCGTCATCGGTTGCAGAAACGGTCCAGGGCAGCATTTCAGCCGCCTTGTCACAGGTCTCCAAGATGAAATCGAGTGTCTCCTGGAAAGTCTTGCGGGAGCAATCCACCTCAGACTGATTGGCCGCATCGACCGCATCGCGCAAGATGGGCACGCCGCCGATATGGCGCAGCATCTCATGATACTGGGCCGCGATGATCATGTAGCACTCCCCTTTCCGGATACGTTTCTCCTCGTCGCTCATGTCCGGCACCCGGTCCACATTGTTGATGTATAGATATGCCCGACGGATGCCGGTCCAGGCGGCCTCCTCGGTCGGATTGTAACCGAATTTGGTCGAGCCGTTGCCGTTCTCCGTCTCGGCGCTATAGTTGCCGGGATAATACATCCCGTACACGCCGCCCCAGGTACAGTGGCTGTGGATGATGTCGGTGATGGCGTCGAGGCTGTCCCAGCCCAACTTGTTGCCGGGACTCTGGAACTCATAATACTCGCCGTTGTTCATATGGACGATCAGGCCGCAACGCAGCGTGGCATAGGCTGCGGTGAGCGCCCGGTCGGCATAAAGCCGGCTGGTGAAGATCGTGTCGAGGGTCACATCCGTGCCCGGTGCCTTCTCCAGGAATCTGTCTCCGAATTTGAGGTCGCTGCAGGAGATCACTCCCACGAAGACGCAGATGAATGCGAGGATATGCAGGAAAAGCGTTCTCATATCAGAAAGTCAGATTGATACCGAAATTGTAGATCCGGTTGTTGGGATAGGAGTAAGCCGAAGCCCCGGCTCCGCCTGTCATACCCTCGGGATCGATGTCGATTTTCGCAAGGTCCGAGAAAAGCGTGAGCAGGTTATAGCCGTTGATGTAGAATTTAGCTGAGCCGATGCCGGCTTTGGAGAGCCAGCGCGTGCCGGAAATCGTGTAGGCCAGTTCGGCGGTCTTGAGCCGCAGATAACTGCCATCCAGCATCCAGAGAGAAGAGTCGAGCTCGTTATAACTCTTGTTAGCGAAGGTCAGGCGCGGGAAACGGGCCGTAGCGGCCGTCTCGGGAGTATAGCGCCCGTCGGCGAGGAACTGCAGGAGCGAGCGGGCATTGTTAGTGCCGAACGCGGAACGGTACTCGCCGGAAAGCAGGCGGGAGGCATGCATCGCACCGGTCCATTGCATCGAGAAAGAGATGCCCTTCCAACTCAGGCCGCCGACCAGGCCGAAGACATATTCGGGCCGGGCGGCATAACCGAACCAGGTGCAGTCGTTGCCGTCGATGACACCGTTGAGGTTGAGGTCACGGTAGAGGACGTCGCCCGGCTTGGGGCTGCCAAGCGCCATCTCCGGCAGGGTGAGCTTGAGGGAGCCGTCTTCGTTGAAATCGTCCGGTGTCAGGAAGCGGTCGAAGAGGTAGCCGTAGTTGAGTCCGGTGCTCCGCCCGGTCTGGGCCATGTAGGGCTCGTTGGGCGGAACCTCATCCATGTATTTGATCTGGTTGCGGGAGAAGGACATATTCGCCGTCAGGTAGTAGTCTACCGTCCGGGCGATCTTGTCTTTCCAGCCCAGGGAAAGTTCGTAGCCGCGGTTGTCCACGATGCCGAGGTTGATCAGCGGGAGTTTGATGTCCGTGATCGAAGGCAGCGTATTACGCGTGGACAAGATGTCCGTACGGTGCTCGAAGAAGACGTCCGCCGTGAGGCTGAGCCGGTAGGAGAACATCTTGAGGTCGAGGCCGTAGTTCTGCTTGTAGCATTTCTCCCAGGTGACCACCTTGTTGCCGATGGTATTCTCTTTGGCGTCCCGGAGCATGTCCCAGGAATCGCCCAGGCCGAACTGGTAGCTGCCATAATAGAGAAAGACGCTGTGGTTGCCGTCCCAGGAGTCATCAAGATAGAGGAAACGCTCGCCGCTGTATTTGTCATTGCCGACGATGCCGTAGGAAGCGCGCAGCTTAAGGAAATCAATCAGGTGCTGCCGCTTCATGAACGGCTCTTCGGAGAGGATCCAGCCGACCGAACCGGAGGGGAAGAAACCGTAGCGGCGGCCCGGCGCGAAATTCTCGGACCCGTTGTAACCGGCATTCAGGTCAAGCATATAGCGTTTCTTCCAAGCCCAGGTGAAGCGGCCCACGTAGCCGACATAGCCGGTCGGGATGTCGGTGTATTGGGCGGGGTAATAAGTCTTGGACTGGTTGTAGAGCAGCAGGCCCGTGAAGTCGTGCTGCCCGAAGGAACGGGCATAGTTGAGGCTGCCCTCCAGATACCAGTTGCGGCCGAGTCCGGACCATTCGCCATAGGACATCGGCTCGTGCAGGCCGGACACGCCGTCCGTACGATAGACGATGGTATTGTCGAACATCGGGTTGGACAGATCCAGGCCCGGCGTTGTCAGGGAGCCCAGGTAGATGGGGGTCAGCGCGCTGTCCACTCCGTTGGGCGAACGGGAGATACCCACGCTGTAGTTCGTGTTATAAGAGCCCTTCGCCTTGAAAGAAAGGCCTTTCGTAATCACGGAGAGGTCCTGGTCCAGAGCCAGGTCGAGATTCAGGATATTGGAGGTGTTGCGGTTGTAACCCCAGTTATAATAAAGGTCCAAGCCGCTGGTGAGCTCCGAAAGGGGGATGTAGCGGTTATGGCTGTTGTAAATCACCTTGCCGTCCACGAAACCGGGGCTCGCGAAAGGGACGCACCACATGATGTTCTGCCACATGTCATAGTGCTGCGGCTCTTGCTGGATGCCGACGCGGCCGCCGATGTTGAAACTGACCAGGGTGGTGGGCGTCAGGTTCACATCCACGTTTGCCCTGTAGTTGAAACGGTCGTAGGTGAAGTTGGAGTTGAAATCTTCGTAGTAATGCTTGAGCATGCCATCCTGGTGCAGATAGCCCAGGGAGACAAAGTATTTCACGCTTTTGGTGCCACCCGAAAGCGTCAGGTTGTGGTGGGTCTGCCAGGCGAAATCCTTGAACAGATAATTTTCCCAGTCCACGTTGGGGAACATGATAGGATCACTGTTCTCCTTGAAAAGCTCTGTGATGTAGGGCGTGAAGGTCAGCCGATTGTCCTTGATGGACGGATTGTCGTTGCGCTGGGCCTCCGTGTAAAGCAAGGCATAGTTATAGCTGTCCACGCCGGTCAGCTTGCGCAGGGCCTGGGTCAGGCCGAAGGAACTGTCCACGCTGAGCCGGGCCTTCCCGTCCTCACCCCGGCGGGTGGTGACGAGGATGACCCCGTTGGCTCCGCGGACGCCGAATACGGCCGTCGAGGCCGCATCTTTCAGGACCGTGATGCTCTCGATTTCGTTGGGATCCATCTGGAAGAACGAACGCTCCACGCCGTCCACGAGGATGAGGGGGGCGGAGGCACTTTCCGTAAGGGAGCCGGTGCCGCGGACGTAGATCCGCGGGTCCTCGGAACCCGGCTGGCCGGAAACCTGAACAGACGAAATACCCGTCACCGCGCCCGCCAGCGCATTGGCCGCGCTGCCGCTCGGGGATTTAAGCAGCTCTTTCGTATTGATGGACGCGATTGAGCCGGTGATGGACATCTTGCTCTGCTTGCCGTAGGCGATCACCTGCACTTCATCGATTTCCTGGACGTCCGGTTCGAGGCGGAGTTTCATCGAGCCCGTCGCGGGGACTTCCAAGGTCTTGTAACCGAAGTAAGTGATTTCCAGAACGGATTTCCCGTCGGGCAAGGAAAGGGAGAAGCGCCCGTCCAGGTCCGTGGACACATAGCGGTTGGTCCCTTTCACAAGGACGACGGCGCCGGCCAGCGGCTCGCCCGTATCAGCGGCCAGGATGACGCCCTCCACCTTGCGTTCCGCCTGCTGGGCAGAGGTCTCCAGAGGGATGGCGCCCGCCGGTGCAGGCCGCAGCAAGGCGGCCTGCACCAGTACAAACGCCAACAAAACGGTCCTGAATCTCATCTAGGACTTATTTCTTGTCGAAACCGAGGGCGTAGAACGCGGTGGCGTCCGCCTTACCGGTGATGACCTTGCCGTCCACGACCAGCGTCGGGGTCCAGTCGGGTGCCAGATAGAAAGCGGTGCCGAGCTGGGCGACATCGACCCATCCCATCTTGTGGAGGATGTAGGCGCCGCCGTAGGTACCGACATTGGCGAAAGTGGCAATGCCCATCTTGCCGTCGGCAGTGATGCCGGCGTAGGAACGGGCACGGTTGCCGTTCCAGGCCTCGCCGTACATCGGCTCCCACTGGACCGCGTCGGTGCAGGCCATCGACCAGTTGTCCATCGGATAACCGTCGTCATGGGTGCCGCCATCGCTGTCCACTCCGGTGCGGTAGGCCCAAGGATAAGCGGTCACCGCCTGCTTGACGTTCCATGCGGAAGCGGCCGTCCATTTCCACTCATCCTGGCCCCACCAGAGGATGTTCTTCTGGGTGCGCTGGATGCCATAGTTATTGTAGGAAATGGCAAATTCGAAGGAGCCGTCCTCCTTGATGCCGAGGGTGGACTTGGAACCATAGGAACCTTCCACGGTGATGTCGTCCTTCATGTTGTAGATCTTGGCTGCCAGATAGTCACCGTTGGAATAGATGGCCAGCGGCAGTTCGGAGGGCGTACCGGAGATGTTGACGAACGCGCCGGCCTCGCTGACCGTGACGGGTTTGTCGGAACCCTCGAAGACGATCTTGGCACCGAACTTGGCCGGATCGATCAGGACGATCGCGGCTTCGCCTTCAAACTCGGTGAGCGGCCAGGCTCCCTCGTTGATCTTGCCTTCCATCGCATTGGGCATGGGGAACACATCGCCATTCATGAAGTTGACCCAGTCGCCGATCTCCCAGGAGAAGGGAGTCTCGGGGAGCGGATAGCCCCAGAGTTCGGCCAGGGCCGGGGTCTTGGTGACCTTGCCGAACGCCTTGCGGACCTGGATGCCTTCCGCATCGGTCACCAGCGACGTGACATCCGCGAAATTCCATTCATCGACGGTGAATTCCGCCGTCTCGGTGACGACCGGAACAAATGCCGAACCGGCCTGGGCGCCGTCCACTTCCGCTTCGACGGCGACGGTCAGGGCTTTTCCTTCAGGGATGGCAGGGAGGCCGGAGACCTTGACGGTGGCAACGCCGTCAGAGGCAGTGACTGAGGTGACGGTGAGCTCCGCCAGGGCGGGGGCCTTGGTCACGGTAACGGCATTGGCGTATGCCTTGACGTTTTCGGCAGTCAGTTTCGCAGCCGCTTCTGCCGGGAAGACCTTGACGTTGATCTCCAGGTCGCCGAAGAGCGGGGCGGTCACGCCCATCTGGTCGTTGTCGGGAATGATGACAAGTGCGAGGGCACCGGCCTCACCGGAAGACTTGGGAATCTCGATGGTCTTGCCGTCCGGGGTCGTGATGATGACGACGCCGTCCTTTTCCTCGACGGTGATCGGCTTCGGAGCCACGCGGCCCTCGATCTTCGCCCAGTTTGCACCGTTGTCATAGGAGACGAACAGATCCTCGCCTTCATACTTGAACTTGGGGGCGACGGAAAGCACTTCGGCCTTCTTGCCGTCGACCGTAACGACCTCGCCGTCAATGGCCCAATACCAGGTGTCGCCTTCCTTCACGACGCTGACAACCTGAGGTACGACCTTGGGAATGGTGAAGGAACCGCCTGCGGCATAGGTAAACACATAGCCGTTTGCGTTCTCAGCGACACTGACGAGGAAGTCCTTGGTTTGAAGCGCCTGGATAGCCTGCCGCAAGCCGTCAGCAGCGTTTTCCATCGCGGCTACCTTGCCTTCCAGTGTGTCCACGCGACCTTTCAACTCGTTCAGATCGCTCACTTTGGCGCAGCCGGCGATCAGGGTCGCGGCCGCCATCAAAGCAACAATGATTCTTTTCATAATAAGTAAGTGTTATAGTGGTTGATGATTATCTCTTGTCAAAGCCCAGCACATAAGCGCTGATCAGGCTGGTATCGCCGCAGACGGTCTTCCCACCGATACTGAGAGCGAACTGGATACCGCTGTCTTTGTAGAAAGCGGTTCCGATCTGGGCCACGTCCATCCAGCCGAGCTGGCGGAGGACATATTCGCCCTGGGCGGAACCGATACCGTACTGATAGGGCGGCGTGGGAGTGTCGGGCGTGCCGTTGAAGACCGCGATGCCCGTCCGGCCGTCAAAGGTACGGCCCACGAAAACGCGGCTGCGCATACCGTTCCAGCCCTGTCCGTAGCAGATCTCCCAATGGCGTCCGTCGGTACAAACCATTTCCCAGCAGGTCGCGGCATGTCCGTTGCGGAAAAGCCAGGGATAGGCCGTCGCAGCGGCGGTCACGTCCCAATCCTTGAAATTGGACGGATGCGCGGCATAATCCTCGTTGCCGTCCCAGCAGATGTCCCGGTAATATTTGAGCCACTTGCTGCCGTTGAAGTATGCATTGGCGATTTCGATGCGGCCGTCGCCAGTTATGCCCATCGTGGAATTGGTGCCGCCGGGGCCGGCGGATACGACATCGGTGCCCAGCTCGACATACGTGTTGTTGTACAAGCGTCCGTCATTATACAAAGCCACGGCATCCAACGGAGAAACGGCGGATACATTGATGAAACTCTTGGCCGTGGTGAAGCCCACCTGGTTGTCGGAGGCGTTGTACATCTTGGCCTTGTACTGCTCCGGATCGATATAGACCACATACGCGCCGGCCAGTTCCGTAGGCGTAAAGGTCTCGGTCTCACGGTCCGGGGCCCAGTCGCCGCAGACGCCGAACACGAACGAATGGGCAGGACCGAGGTTTTCCACTTCGGAGCCCCAGTCCCAGGTGAACGGGGTTTCGGGGAACTGCTGGCCGTTGTAACGGTAGTTGCGGATCGGAACGTTGGGGATGGTCGTGGCGGAAAGCACTTGGACGCCGGAACCCTCAGAGACGAAACTGTCGCTGACATCCGTGAACCCGAACAGGGCCGGGTCACCCATCAAGGCACTCATATTGAGGACCACGTCGAACCGGTTCTGGGAACCGTTGGCAGTGATGACCAGCGTCTTTTTGTAAGAGTTGAAGAAATTGAACTCACTCTCGCCCGTAACCTGCGCGCCTTTCATCAAAGCGCCCTCGCCGAAGACCAGTTTCACGTGGCCAAGGATCTCGTCCAGGGCATTTTTATCGCCATAACCGATCGGAGCAATCTCTTTCCAGCCCTTAAGGTTGGATGCGGCGGCATTGATCGTGATCAGGCCCGCATCCTGGTTGATGGTGACCGTGCCGGTAAGACCTTCCAGCGAGACCTTAGACGCATCCGCGATCGGTAAGGCATTGGAGGTCACCGTCGCAAAATAGCGGACGGTCGCGTTTTTCGGGCTCTTGAACTGCACGACAGGGTATTCTGCGAAATCTGCATTCGACAAGTCCTCAGGATAGGTGCAGGTCCAGCCCTCGTTGATCTCGATCTGCAGGGAAACGGAGGAGAAATGTTTCGCCTGGTCGAACTGGACGGCCAGGGTCTTGGCACTGTGGTCCACCGTGGCGAGTACGCGCTCCCCTTCAGCTGTCACATACAAAGTCTTGAATGGTTCTTCGGCATATTCGGGCTCCTCCGGCACGGGCTCCTTGCCACCATTGCAAGACACCGCCAGCAGGGTCAGACCCGCCAGCGCGAGAGCAGACAAACCGCTCCAAATCATGTGCATTCTTTTCATATCAGTCATTGCTTTTATTTGTCAAAGATTTCCTTTTAGCGACAATGTATGGATTTCAAATTTAGCAATTTCTGCTCAATTTTTTATTGAATCAACCGGGTTTTCTGTTTTCTAAAACTACCAAATATTGTTTATTTTTGTATGAAATGGAGATGACCATGAACAAGAAAGTGATTCTCACAGGCCTTTGCACACTTCTGCTTGCAGCGTGTACCACCAGGGAACCTGCAGCGGAAAGACGTTCCGACCAGATCACGCTCACCGCTTTTCAAGAAAACGGGTCGGGTACCCGGACTGTCGTCAAAGAAGAAACGCAAGTCCATTGGGAACCCGGCGATATCGTAAAAGTCTTCTTCGATGGCAGCGGAAGCCCTTTCACGGCGACCCTGGATGAGCCGGCCCCCGTGGCCCGATTTACCGGTACCCTCAACGTGCTGATCGGTTTCAACGAGGGTTTCCCCACGGACAAACCCCTCTGGGGCCTCTATCCGTACCGGGAAGACGCAACTTCCGACAATGCGTCCGTCACCACGACCCTTCCGGCCGACCAGACCGGTGCAGCCGGAACCTTTGCCAAGAATACTTATATCACATTAGGGCGCTCTGAAACCCTGTCGATGGGCTTCTGGGGCGTCTGCGGCGGCCTGCGTTTTTCCGTGACGCAGGAAGGCATACGCCAAGTGGAATTCGAAAGCCTGGGCGGCGAGGCGCTTGCCGGCAGGATTACTCTGGCCTTCGAGGACGGAGTGCCGGTTGTGAAGGAAGTCAGTGATGCGCGCAATATCATCACCCTTTCGTCCCCTTCCGGCGAGAGTTTCATTCCCGGGCAATGGTACTATATCGTCGCGCTTCCTGGCACTTTGGAACAAGGATTCCGACTGACGTTCCACCGGGGATCGCAGACGGCGGAGTATGTTTCGGAGAAGGCTGTCACTATCAAACGGACCATTTTCGGGAGCCTGGCAGATGTCGATAAAGACCTGAAGTTCATGATCCCGGGAATCGGTGATTTGGACAGTCCTATCCCTTTCGCGGATGAAAAGATCAAAGCCAAACTCGTGTCCGCATTCGACCTCGACGGTGACGGTGAACTGTCGTTCGACGAGGCGGATCGCGTTTCTTCTTTAGAGGGCGTCTTCGGCACGGACAGGGATTTCGAGTCTTTCGATGAATTCCGCTTCTTCACGGGTGTCACTGCCATCCCGGACCGCATGTGCCGGAACTGGACGGCACTGGCCTCCATCAAATTGCCCGAGTCCCTGACTTCGATGGGCTCACATGCCTTTTACGGTTGCAGTTCCCTGCAGCGCATCGTCCTCCCGGAGGGAATCCGGACTATCAGCCGCTATGCCTTCGGCGGATGTACGGCGCTGGAGGAATGCATCATCGGATCGGGAGTGGAAGCATTCGAAGACTGGGCCTTCTACAATTGCACGGCGCTGACGGAATTAGCGCTCCCTGAAACTCTGAACTCCCTCGGCGACAATGCCTTACGTAATTGCTCCGCCCTGGAATACGCTCTGGTTCCGGATGGCGTGAATTACATCGGCGCCAATCTTTTCTACGGCTGCAAGAATCTGAAGTCCGTCCGGCTTCCCGAATCGGTCACTCGTATTCCTGAGGGTCTGTTCGCCCAATGCGCTTTCCTGGAAGAAGCCCCCATCACTGACAAGATCACGAGCATCGGCCACACCGCCTTCTATGGATGCTCTGGTCTCACTTCCCTCATCATCCCCGAAGGAGTGACGTCCATCGGGACGAATGCTTTCAGCGGCTGCAATGCGCTTACGAGGATTTCCGTCCGGCCGGCCACGCCCCCGACGGGTGCCAGCGGGATGTTCAACAATACGGCCAACTGCCCCATCTACGTTCCTGCCGCCACCGCCTACAAATATACGGAAGCCAACTACTGGAAAGATTACGCCTCCCGGATGAGAACGGAAGAAGGGACCTCGCCCTATTATACTTCGAGCGACTACTCCAGGGACGGCGAGGTAGTGACCCTGCAGCAGGCCAGCGTCGGACGCGGGGTCAATTTCGTCCTGCTCGGAGACGGTTATGTAGACCGGGATATGGAGCCCGGGGGCAAGTACGAGCAGCGGATGCGTGCCGCGATGGAAGCTCTGTTCGCCTATGAGCCGTACACCTCGCTTCGCAACCGTTTCAACGTCTATACCGTCAAGGTCGTCTCTGCCAACGAGCAATATGGCAACGAACTCTCCAACCGCCGCCTGACGTATGAATCGGGCGGGCAGATCAACTTCCGCTCCGCGGTCTGTATCGAATATGGCAACAAGGCTCCCAGGAGCAGTACCGGACAGCCGCTCAAGGTTGCCGTGCTCTGCAATTCCAGCACAAGGGTGGGGCGGAGTTACTGCCTGCGGTATACTTCCAGCCAAGCCTGCTGCATCGTATTCGATCCCAATACCAACGTCCTCGTCCACGAGCTCTGCGGGCACGGATTCGGGGACCTATGGGACGAGTATACAGAATATTCGGAAACCTTCACGGACCAGGCCGGCCTGGACCGGGACTGGAACAACCGTCAGTGGGGCGCCAATACCGACTGGCGCAATGATCCCGCGACAGTTCGCTGGGCGCGATTCCTTTCCGACAGCCGTTATGACGGGGAAGGCCTGGGCATCTTCGAAGGAGCCAAACTCTACCCCAAAGGTATCTACCGCCCGACCAACAACAGCATGATGCGCTACAACAATTGCCCCTTCAACGCTCCCAGCCGGGAACAGATCTATAAGAACACCATGAAGTGGTCGGAGGGCAGCGCATGGAAATACGACTACGAGACCTTCGTGGCCCTTGACCAGGCCGGACGTTCCCAGGCTGCTGGAAAACTGCGCGCACCCAGGCTCCGCAGCGAGGAAGAAGAACTTGAACGCCTGCACGAAGAGACGCACATCCCGCCCGTCATGGTGGACGAGGGTGTAAAGGAGGTGGGATTCCCGGTCTCAGGCCCGCCGGTGCCCCATCTGATCAGGAAATAAGCTACATCGGCTTGATCCGACGGGCGAGCCGGGCGCACAGGCCCGGGAAGAAACGTTTGATATATACCATCACCAACTCTCCCCTGCCGACCAGCACTTCGCGACGCCCCTTAGCGATCGCACGCACGATCTTGCAGGCCGCCTTTTCAGCACTCAGTCCGCCTGCCTGGCCGGGATCCAGTTTCCCATGCTGCTTGCCACCCTTGTCCAGCGCATAGAAAGAGATGTTGGTGCGCACGCGTCCGGGACAGACGAGGGTCACTTGGATGCCCCGGTCGGCATACTCGGCCTGCAGGGTCTCGAAGAATCCGTAAAGGGCAAATTTGGAGGAGCTGTAGCCGCAGCGCAGCGGGAAACCGAAACGGCCGGCGATGGAAGTCGTGACAGCGATGTGACCGCCGCCCCTTTCCAGCATCTTGGGCAAGAGTGCCTTGGCGATGCTGACTGGAGAGAAGTAATTGATCTCCATGATCTTGCGCACCATCTCCATCGAGGTATCTTCCACGGTGGTACGCTGGCTGATGCCGGCGTTGAGATAGACCGTATCGATTCCATTGAACGCATCCCAAGCCTTGGCGGCCAGGCCTTCGACGGCGACAGGGTCACCCAGGTCGCAGGGCAGGACGCAAACGTCGGCCGCGCCCGCTTCCCGGCACTTGGTCGCCACAGGATTGAGCCGCTCAAGGGAAGAAGAGGTCAGGATGAGTTTCGCCCCCTGGGCTGCCCAGCGGAAGGCGCAGGCTTCCCCGATGCCGGAAGAAGCGCCGGTGATCCAGACGGTCTCCATCTTATTGCGTGATCTTTTGGCGGGACACGAGACCGATGGCCCGGAAAAGGAACTTCGGAAGAGGCTTGGATGCGTCGCGTTTCTTCATATCGATGAACCATCCCAACTTCTTGACGATGGGGACCTTATGGGTCTCGACCAGCTCGATCAGCGTGCCGTCAGGGTCTTCAATGTAAGTGAAATGGCCGGAGGCATCGCCCATGTCGAAACTCACGTCGCCCGGGCAGCTGTCCACGGTGAAAGGATGGCCTTTCTCATTGCAGAATTTCTCCAAGGCACGCATCCCGG
>JAEEGK010024103.1_pt1 | contig 12637 bp, 6 predicted proteins | sample 8958771 | NCBI WGS metagenome assembly JAEEGK01 (sample SAMN16246547, study PRJNA631951) | gut metagenome | biome: gut microbiome; feature: rumen; material: SC-attached | host: Bos | place: Iran: Karaj | collected 2018-10 | reverse complement strand
TAATTCAAATATTTTATATAAATTAAAGTCAATAAATAATCAAAAATAAAAAAAGATTTTTAAAAAAAATAATATAAAATAATTTATATAAAATCCAAAAAAAAAAAAATGAAAGTAAAATCCAAAAAGTACTCAATAATCGAAGTATACGAAGACAATTTCATATCAGAAATAAAGCGAATAGGAGAATATATAAAAGCATACCCATATATAGGAATGGATACAGAATTTCCAGGAACAGTTTATCCTCTTCAAAATTACTGTGATGATTTTTATTATAAATATATAAAAATAAATATAGATAAATTAAAGCTAATTCAGTTAGGAATAACATTATGTAATTCAAAGGGAGAAACTGCAAAAGAAGGAAGTTCATGGCAATTTAATTTAAAATTTAATGTTGAAAAAGATCTTCATTCTAATGATTCAATAACAATGTTATCTAATTCTGGTATTGATTTTAATTATTTAAAAAAAAAAGGTATTCCACATAATATTTTTGCTGAATATTTCCTTACTTCTGGATTAGTTTTAAATGATGAAATTACTTGGATTTCTTTTAATGGTTTATCTGATTTTGCTTATTTACTTAGATTATGTTTAAATTATGATTTACCTGAAAATCCTGATAATTTTATTAGTAATTTAGAAATGTATTTTCCTAATTTTTATGATATTAAAATTTTAGTCACTGTTGATGATAATTTAAAAGGAGGGTTAAATAAATTAGCTCAACAGTTGAATGTTGAAAGATTTGGAGATATTCATCAAGCTGGAAGTGATTCTGTTGTAACTGCTCAAGTGTTTTTTAAAATGAATTTTATGAATTTAATATCAAAAGATGAATTAATTGAAAGAAAAAATATTCTTTTTGGTATTGGAAAAGGAGCTGATAATAATGAAACTTATCAATATACTATGTTTGCTAATACTATTAATATGAATAATCCTATCAATAATAATAATACTATTAATCATATGGCGTTTAATAATAATTATGGTAATTTTTATAGTAATTCAAATATGAATATTAATAATAATAATAATACCAATTATAATAATAATGATGAACAATTAATGTATAATCCATATTTAAATATGAATAATCAATATGAGGAAAATCAAAATAATTCATATCAATATAATATGAATATTGGGTATGGAAATAATCAAGTATTCTTTTAAGCGTTCTTTTGGAAATTATAAATATTATATATATCGAATCTTAATTAAATTAAAAATAACATTTCATAAATAAAATATAAATAAATGAAATATATAATAATAAAAACAAAAGTAAAAAATATTGTATTAAAATATTATTCTAATAATTAATTTAAGATAAATTAAATTTGAAAAAAAAAGTTGTTTAAAAATATTAATATTATAACTATTTATTTAATTTTATAGGATTTTTTGTGTATTTATTATAAAAAAATGTAATTTATTTCCTAAATATAATATAATTGAATCTAATTTTTTGTAGGAATTTGTTGATATGAATTTTTTTTTGAAAATATTTTTTTTTGATTAACATTTTCTTTCCTAATACCAGGAGATTTAGTTCTCCTTAAATTGACATTTTGAATATAAGGGTTATAAGCCATAGAAGAATAACCTCTTTGAGAAACAGAACAACCTAAAGTACAAGCAAAACAATCATGTTTATCATTAATATTATTATTATTTAAATCACTGTCATTATTTAATCCATTATTATCATTTATACTATTATTATTTAAATTACTATTATTTAATTTGTTAATATTCAAATTATTATTATAAGTATTATTCTTTGAATTATTGTTATTATAAATAAAATTATTATTTGAGTTATTATTTAAATCTTCTTTTTCTTCTTCATTAATTTCTTCTTTAATCCCTTTAAAAGAAAATAAAGGTTGTTTTAAATTATTTACAAAATTACTTAATTGATCTAATTTTCTTTTAGTTTCTTTTGGATCAGGAATTTGCATTGAAATTTCATTTGATAATTTTAATTGGTAATTTGATTTAAATAAATTTAACATATCTTCTTTCATTTTTTTTAATTCTACTTCACTTTTTTCTTTTAATAATTGATTATGAGATAAAATACAATGTTCTAATCCAATTAAAGTCTTTGATAAATCATCTATATGAAATAAATAATATGATAAATCAAATAATTCATTATAATAGGAAAATTTATGAGATAAATTATTTATAAAATAAAAGAATGAATCTAATAATTGTTTATATGCATAATTTATTTTATTTAATTTTTCATTTTCTTCTTTTAAAAATTTATTAAATTCAGTTTCTAAATGTTCTTTTTTTTTCGAATCAATAATTATTTGTTCATTAATTGCATTTTCCTTTTTTAATTTTTTTTTATTGAATTTATTTTTTTTTTCTATTTCTTCATTTTCTTCTTCTTCACTTTCTTCTTCTTCATTTTCCATTTTAAAAGTATTTTCATTTTTTGTTTTTCTTTTATTTAAAATTTTATTTTTTGAACGTAAAATTCCTTTTTTATTTATAAAATTACCATTTATTTCATTTTCATCTAAATTTTCAATAATTTTCTTTTTGTTAATTTTCCCATTTCTCATTTTTTTATTCTCATTCTTTTCTTCATCATCTCTCATTAAAGTTTTTTCATAAAAAATTTGATAATTCGAAGTATTTAAAGGATGATATATTTTAATGTTAGAATCAAGTGTATTCCTATTAGATACATTATTTCGAATTAAATTTAAATTATTACTACTTCTTGATAATTCTATTTGTTTTAATTTTCTTTTAGTTAATTCTGAAAGTCCTGAAAAAATATTTTCTCCTTCATTTTCAAAGTTATTCCTTTGAAAATTTTGGAAATTTGAATTATAAAATGAATTATTTAAAGTATTTGAAAAAGATTTAAAATTTGAATCTTGAGAAGAATTATTTATAGTACTCATATTACTATTATAATGAGGACTGATTCTTCTAAAATGATTCATTGAATAATTATTATAATTTCTTGGAGTCACATTTTCATAATTAATTCCTATATTTTTCAAATCTGATTTATAATTAAAAGTTGGAGTATTTTTATATGAATATGATGGTCTTGAAGTATGAAACATAAAATTGTTATTTTCATTTATTTCTAAATTTTTTTTCATTTTATTTCCATAATTATCATTTATTTTTCCGAAATATTCTGGATTTATTATTTTTCTGTTTGATTCACAATTTCTACAATTTTTATTATCAAATCTATCTAATGAATATGTATATCTTTTATCTCTTGCCGTATTCATATAATCTTTTGAGAACATTTTAAATAAAAAAAAAAAATAATTTATTTTAAATATATATATTATATTTAATATAATAATCAAATATTATATAATCCAAATTAATGTTTAGAACATAATATTAATATATTCTATGTTATTTAACCAAAAGCCAAATCTAATTTCCTAATATGATAAAAATATCTTAAATTACATGAATAAAGAAAACATATAATTTATAAATATAAAAAAATAAAATTTTCATCAAAACCAATTTCAACTTTATTGAAAAAGTTCTAAATAAATCAATGAAAAAAACTTAAAAAAAAAAGTTATAAAAAACTTTTTTTTTAACACAAAAAATCACCCACAATTTTTAAGAATTCATCATATTCAATTAAATTAGGATTTTTAAAACCAGCTTCTTTAAGCATAATTTCACATTCATCTTCAGAAATTTGTTTTCCTGTTCTTCTTAAAGCTTTATGAAAACTATTAACATTAATATAACCTTGTTTATCAACATCAAATCTAGAAAATAATGATCTAATAGATTCTTCAGTAATTAATTTTTTCTCTCTTAAATTAGCAGCTAAATAACTTGTATAATCCATTTTTGATCCAACCTGAGAATTTGCATTTGTTGGAATATCATTTTTCACAAATTTATTTAATATACAATCTCCAAATAATTCATGACTTTCATTATAATTATTATCTTCTTGCTTTTTTACTACTGAATTTATTGATATTGGGTCTATATGACTTTGATATTTTGATATTTCTACTACTCCATTTTTATTATCATCTAAAATATAAAACTTTCTCTTTATTTCATCTATTTCATTATTTCCTTGAGCATCTTTTACTATAAAAGTTAAAATTTTTTTTAAAAAAGCATTTGGAGTTTTAAAAGTTTTCAAAGTAGAAATAACATTTAAATCATTTACATTATCTTTAAATTTATCTTTAATCATTTTAGCAAACCATGGATGATCTAATAAAGAAGAAGCATCAGGCCTTTTTTTAGGATCTTTTTTTAATAAAGATTGAATTAAATTTAGAGCTTCATTAGAGATTAAGCTAGTATTATATTTAGGTTCAGCATTTTTAATTTTATCAAATAAAACACTTTTATTTTGATCATCAAAAGGGTATTTTCCAAATAACATTACATAAGTTAAAATACCAAGCGCCCAAATATCACATTTATAATCATAAGTACCTTCTAAAACTTCAGGAGCAACATAACAAGGAGTTCCAACAATAGAATGCATATTATGTTTTTCTCTTTTTCTTGCTAATCCAAAATCTATTATTTTAACATCATTTTTATTATCTGATTTAGTTTCAAATAAAATATTTTCTGCTTTTAAATCTCTGTGAACTATATTTCTTGAATGACAATGACTTATTGCATGTGTTATTTTAAATAATATTTCTGCTGCATCTTTCTCATCTAAACGCTTTCTTTTCACTATTCTTTCAAATAATTCTCCTCCTTCACATAATTCCATTACTAAATTAAAATTTTTTTCATCGTCATATGTTTCATAATATTTTACTATATTTGGATGATCTAGCTTTGCTAAAACTTGAATTTCACAAATTAAGTTCGTTAAATTTTTTTTTGATAAATTTGCCTTTGATATTATTTTTACTGCATAAAATTTGGAAGGATCTCCTTTAAAACAAGCTTTTTCTACTTTACCATAATATCCGCTAGATATTTTTCCACAAAAATCATATACATCATATATGTTCTCTTTATTTATTTGATATATAGAACTTCGTGTTGAACGAAGTTTATCTTTTTTGTCTTTTGGATTTATTTGTGTTGATATTATATTGTTATCTTTTACACAACATATTCCCATTTAAAAGAAAAAAATTTATTTTTTTTTTTGTATATTTTTTTTGTAAAAATTTTTTATTGTTATTCAGTTATTTTTTTTAATAAAATGAACAGTTTTAAATCTATTCAAGATGGGAAAATTACTTTAGTTAATGAAAATAATATAAGACCAGCGACAATGAATCATTTAAAAAATAAAAATTTTTTCAAAAATATAAATTATAATGAAAATGAGGGAATAACAAATAATACATTTCCATTTCAAAAAATAAATCCAATAATAAACGAAGAAGAAGAGAGAATAAATATATTAAAGAGTATAGATAATATGACATTTAAGAATAAAAGTGATGAATATAATAATGAAATAACAGCATATAATAAGAATGATATAATGAAAGAATTAGAAAATAAAAATAATGAATTGAAAAAAATGACAGAATTATTTGATCAATTAAGTGAAGAATATTCAAAATTAAATGCTAAACATAATGCTTTAATGGTTTATGCTTCAGATCTTCAAAAAAAATTAGATTTATATACTATTCAAAAAACAAATAATAATAAATCTCAAATGGAAATTGATGATATGACAAATAGAATTCTTCAAGAAAAAGATAATATGATTTCAGTCTTACAAAATCAAGTTAATTATTATAAAGAAATTTGTAATTCAATTAATAAAAATTTATTCGGAATGAATAATATTAATGATGATATTCAAAAACAAATTGACAATTTAAGTAAACATTATATTAAAGAAAATAAAAGATTAAAAAATCAATTGAAGAAATATTCTGCAATTGATTTCGAAGTTTTTGAAAAAGAAATTAATATTCAAATTGATAATTTTAATCAAATATTAAATAATTATAATAATAGATTAAATGATGCTTTATCTCAAATTCCAGAATTTTTTAATAGAGATCAAAAAGAAGAAGCTGCAAAATATTTAATTTCACAAGTTAATAATTTTATGAGTGAAAATCAAAAATTATTTTCTGATAATTTTAGATTAAATACTCAAGTTAAAGAATTAGAAGCTCAATTAAATTCTAATAATAATAATAACATCAGTTTTTCTGAAGAAGAAAATAATGATTTAGAAAATCGAATTGAAGAATTAGAATCTTTAGTTAAAACTTTAACCAAAAATCAAAGTAATTTAAATAATAATCAAAATAATAATTTCCAATTAAATAATAATGAAATTCAAATTAGAGAATGTTTAAATAATACTATGAATGAAATTAAAGAAAAAGATAAAATTATTGCTGATTTAAAAAATCAATTAATTGAAACTTCTAATAAACATAATTTAAATTTTGATGAAAGAAAAATTGTAAATTCAATGAGTAAACAATTATATGAAAAAGATATTATAATACAAGATTTAAAAAATCAATTAAATTCAGGTTCAAATAAAGTTGATGAAATAAGAAGAAACAAAGAAGAATTTATATCTAAAATACAATAAAACAAAAAATAATTTAATAAAAAATAACTTAGATATTATAATTATATAATAAAAAAATCTATAAATAAAATAAAAAAATATTAAAACTTTAATATGGATAATTTAACTTCAAAATTCCTAATTTTTTTTATGAATAAATAATAATTAAATATTATTAACTTTTGATATTTATGTTTTTTTTCAAATAAATTATATACCTTATTTAATTAAAATATTTCTCAAAAAGTAAATAAAAAAACTCTTAAATTTAAATGTATAATTTTAAAAAAATCTAAAATTAATGTATCATTAATATAATTAATATTTAAATAAATATAAATTAAGCTTAGATTTATGAAATTAAATAATATTTTTTACATACAATAAATAATTATTTAAACCTAAATTTTAATTCTTATGTCTATATAACCAAAATTAAAATCCCCATTTTTATCATTAATATTCTAATATCTTCACATAAATTATTATCTTCATTAAAGATAAATCAACTTTAACAAATTTTATTTTTGATTAAAAAATTATAATAATAATATAAAAACAAAAAAAAAAGAATAAAGTATTACGCCCATGGATTTTAATTCACCTATTTATAAAATAAAATATCAAAAAGAGAACAAAGAGAACTTAAATGATCTGAAATATTTTACACTATTCATTTATTATCTACTTATTAAAACATTTATTTAAAAAATTAAAAATGAACGTATGAATTCGTTTTTTGGAAAATTTTTAAAAAATTAAAAGTAAAATTATCCTGTAAAAACAATAAAAAAAAAATGATGAAATCTCCAAAAAAAATTCATTCAGTGAGAAATATCGTAGATGACACATCAATAAAAGAATTTTATGATTTAATAAATGAGCATTATCATGATGGTCAAATATTATCAGATATAATAAAATCAGAAAAATCATCAGAAATAATAAAATCAATATTATCAAAAAGTCAAAAATCAGAAAAAGAAGTGTTTATAGTAAATACATTTTTAAGGCAACTTCCAAATTTTATATCAATATTAAATACAAAAGGAGACCAAAAAAAAACAGATGCAATATTAAATAAAATAAGTTCTGACTTATCAATGCAAATTTATCCAAAAAATTATTTTTTAATGAGAGTAGGTGAAATAGGAAAAACATTTTATGTAACTTTATCAGGAAAAGTTTCTATTATAGTTCCAAAGCCTTTAACAGTAAATATGAATAAAACTCAATATATGAATCATTTGAAAATGTTATATAATAACAATGAAAAACATTTATTAGAAAGAACATACATATTAAATAAATCAATTTATAATTTTGAATTACAAGAAGTAGAAATAAAAGATGAAAGTTTAATAATAGAAAATCCATTAAAAATATCAATTAAAGAATATATAAGTAGAATCAATGGTGAAAATATAAAAAATGAAAATGATGGAAATCCAGTAAAAATAATTGGATATTTTAATGTTGTTGATTTAAGTCAAGGAAGTTCTTTTGGTGAAATTGCTTTAATTAATGAAAATAATCAAAGAACTGCAACTATTATTGTTAAAGAAGATTCTATTTTTGGTGTTTTAAGTGCTGAACAATATAAATATACTATGAAAAAAATTCAAGAAAAAATTAAAAGAGAAAATATTGAATTTGTTTATAATATCAAAATTTTTAAACAAATTGGTTTAACACTATTCACTAATAATTATTGGAATTATTTTATAAATGAAAAAAAAAATAAAAATGAAATTATTTTCAGTTGTGAAGAAGAAAGGAAAAAATTATATTTTATTCAAGATGGTGAAATTAAATTAGTGACACCTAATTTAACAAGAGAAAAAAGAAATTTAATAATAGGAAAATTAAGTCATATAGTAATAAAAGAAGATATTGAAGATGAAAAAGGAGAAGATATTGTTTTAACTCATTCAAGTAGTGGAGATATATTAGGTTTAGAAGATATATTATATAATCATAAATTTATTTGTAATGCTATTTGTATTTCAAATTCTGTTTCTTATTTTTCTATTGATATTAATATTTTAAATGAAATTAAAGAAGCTTATAATCATGTTGATGAAGAATTAAAAAAATTTGAAAAAAAAAAAATCAATTTATTATTAAATAGATTAAAAGTTATTAAACAATTTCATGAAAGTTCATTAGTTCATAATAGTAATAAAAGAGAATTAAATAAAATTAATGTTAAAAGTTTTTTTGATACAAAAGGAGAAGAAATTATAGTAAAACAAAAAGATATTCCACGAAGGAAAAGTCAAGTTTTTATAGAAAATAAAAATTTTTTTTTGGGTCCCAAAGTTAAAAAAAAAAATAAAAGAATGTCATTACCAACTCTTCCTTTAATAATAACTTCTAATTTATCTTTAAATTATGATTTTGATCCTGGAGAAATAGATAAAAGTAATAATAATAATAGTTTTTCTGCTTCTTCTTCTTCCTCTTCCTCTTCTTCATCTTCATCTTCTTCTTCTGTAGAAAAAAATCAAAAAGATTCAAATGAAAATCAAAGTGATGATATTAAATTACCTATTATTAATGATAAGAGAAATTCAAAAATTGATGATTCTTTGAAAGAAAAAAATAATATTGAAAAAAGACATTCAATTAAAGAGAAAAGACATTCAATTAAAGAGAAAAGACATTCAATTAAAGAGAAAAGAAATTCATTAAAAAGTATTAATGAACAGAAAAAAAAAATAACTCATTTAATAAAATTTAAACCAATAGAAAGAGAAATGTTAGTGTTAAAAAAGACAGAAGAAGAAAAAAAACAAATAGAAAAAGATATAAAAAATTCTATTTCTTTTACAGAACCTAATGATATAGATACAAAAGAATATGTGAATAAAATTATTAAAAAAAAAGATCAAATTTCAAATGCTTTATATTTAAATCATGGGAGAATTAATTCAACTAGATTAAATAATGTTGATATTTTTAAAGTTAGATTATTTGATAATGAATTTGAAAAATTTATATCTAATAAAAAAGAATATAATGATATTATTAATAATTATGTTGATAAAGGATTTAAAGCAAAACAAATTCCTCCTAATTTTATGTTTAAAAGAAAAAAACAAAATAAAACAGTTTTAAGGAAAATAATAAATAAATAAATTTTAAATATTAAATTAGTTTATTATATTGCAAAAAATTAAAAGAGTAATTAAATTAATAAAATTTATAATATTATAATAAATAATTTTTATCATTTTTTAATTCACAATGAAAATAACATTATTTTTATTATTATTAAAATGAATTATTTGATTGGAGTTTTTTATTAAAATAAATTTCTTTTTTAAAATTTAATTTATTTATCGAATAATGTCTACTATTATTGGTTCTGATGATAAAAATGACTCTATAGAACAAACTAAACATAATAATGATTTATTAATAGAAATTCAAAATGAATTTAAAATTAAATCTTTATATTTAGCTAAAAGTGCACATGAATTAAAAAATGTTTTTTTAACTATTTGTTCATATATTGAAAATAAAGATGAATTAAAATTACAAAATAATGAATTTAATAAAAAAAAAGAAAATGAAGATGAATCAACTTTAAATTTTCTAAAAAGTCTTTGTGACTTTGGAATGAATTTAATATATGAAATAACTCAAATAAGTAAAAATGAAGGTAAATTTAAGTCAATGAACAAAGAATCATTAGAAAATGATGAATTTAATTTAATAAATTCTTTAAATTTCTGTGTTAAAATGTTTCAATCAAGAGCAAAATTTGAGAAAAAAAACTTTGAAATTAAATTCAACACAAATAATATTTCCAAAGATAAAAAAATAAAAACAATTTCAGAAATGCGCTTAAAACAAGTAATAATAAATTTAATATCAAATTCATATAAATTTACAATAAATGGATTTATAGAATTATCAGTTGAAAAAATAAATAATTATATCAGAATAAAAATATCTGATTCTGGAATTGGATTTAATGAAGAAGAAATGGGAAAATTATTTAAGCCATTTCATATGTTAGAAAAAAACAAATATTTAAATCAAAATGGTTCTGGATTAGGGTTATTTATTTGTAATGAAATATTATCTTCAAATAATATAAATATGCATTTTTCTTCTCAAAGAGGTAAAGGTTCAAAGTTTTGGTTTGATATAGAAGATAATGAAAATATATTTGATCCTTCTCTTTTTTTAAATGATTTAAAAGATTTAATGAATGAAATAAATACAGGATTAAAAGATTGTAATCCTAATTTTGAAAATAAATCCAGTAATACATTAATTTATAATGATGATGAATTTATTGATGATGAAAATGAAAATTTATTTCAAGATAATCAATTAAATTTATATTATAATCAAAATAATAATGTATATAGAAAAGTACAATCAACTTTTTCCCTTCCTACAAATAAATTTTCTTCTTTAAATATAAAAATGAATATTAATCGACATAATTTAATATCTGCTCAAACAAATATTAAATCAGGTATTATAAGTAAAAAAAATATTAGAGTTGTTAAAAGTTTAATTAATGTAAATATAGGAAGAAATCATTTTTTAAGAAGTTTATCTCAATCCAAATTAAATAATTCAAAAAGAGATAAAAATTTATTATTCTCTAATACAAATATAAATAATGATAATATTAGAATAATAATTTGTGACGATGATTCTTTTTCAGCTTTATCAATAAGGAAATTAATAATAAAATATTTTGAAAATAATAATAAAAATCTTCCAGATATATTTTATGTTCCAAATGGAATTGAATGTTTACATTCTGCATATACTTTTTTAGTTGAAGATAATCCAATTGATGTTATTATTATGGATATGAATATGCCTTTTTTAAATGGTTTTACTACTTGTAAATTACTTAAAAATATTTTAGAAATGAATGATATTAAAATTTTTCTTCAAAGTTCTCAACATATTAATATTCAAGATTGTTCTGCTGATGGCTTCTTTGATAAACCCTTATCTATGAATCATTTAGAAAAAATTTTCTTTAAAATTGCTTATAAAAATTAAATATTATTTTGGGATGTTTTATTTCTCTTATAGTAATGTAATATTTATATTATAATTTAATTATTGTTTTATATTTTTATAACATATATTAATTTTAAAAAAACATAAAATTTATAATAATTATTATTAAATGGATAAATATAAAATTAGGAATAACAGAGCTTTTGTATTATTAACAAAATATTTACTAGTTATAATAAGACAATTAAATGAAAAAAATATTTTAATGAATATAGAAAAATCCAATTTAGGATATGATGATATTTTAATAGAAGAAGCATCAAAAGAAATATTAGATTTAAATCCAAATAAAAAAAAACAAAAAACATCTAATTTAACAAAGAAAAAATTAGCTAAATTTATGAATGACATAAAGAATTTAAATCAAAAAAAAAAAGAAGAAGAAAAAAAAAAAAAAGAAGTAAGGAAAGTAGAATTAATATATTTTTGTTTATTAAAATTTAAAGGTTTAATTAGATATATGCATTTCCAAGGATTAAGTCATAATGATATTAAAAAAATATCAAATTATATTCAACATACTCACTTTAAAAAAGGACAATATATTTTTAGACAACATGATAAATCAGATAAATTATATGGAGTTATAAAAGGAAAAGTTATTATAAGAGCTATTAAAGTTATAGATATGTTTAGAAAATTTTCAAATGAAAGTTTATCTTCTAATGTTATTAATGAAGAATATATTGAACCTTTGAATAATATTCCTATTGAACTTTTTATGTCTGATTGTGAAATTATTTCAAGTGATGAAGAAGAAGAAGAAGAAGAAGAAGAAAAAAGTGAAAATTCTGATAGTGATGATATAATTGATAAAGAAAAGCATAAAAAAAAATTAAAAAATAAAAAAGAAAAACAAGAAGAAAAAAAACAAGAACAAGAACAAAATGACAAAAAATTAATTTTCCCTTTATCACCTCCAGAAACAAATAGAGAAAAAGAAAGAAAAAGACATTTAACAGCAAAACAAAATATAAATAAAAAAATATATAAAATAGAGGA
>JAEEGK010024102.1_pt1 | contig 12637 bp, 8 predicted proteins | sample 8958771 | NCBI WGS metagenome assembly JAEEGK01 (sample SAMN16246547, study PRJNA631951) | gut metagenome | biome: gut microbiome; feature: rumen; material: SC-attached | host: Bos | place: Iran: Karaj | collected 2018-10 | reverse complement strand
GAAGGGACGAGCCGGTACTGCGAGCCAAGATCCGCCGGGAAGGAGATGGTTTCGCGGGGCATCTCGATCTGCCCGAAGAAATGCCGGGCGGCCGCTATCTGCTCCGGGCATACACCCGCTGGCAACTGAACTGGCCGGAGGAAAGGTTGTTCCATGCCCCGATCGACATCTATGCCGGACAGGACCTCGCTGCTGTGACCGGAGGCGGCCAAGTAGTGGCGTCAACTGCACCTGTCGTGCCGTTGGCGGTGAGTTGGGATACGCCCGCCTATGAGCCGAGGCGGCACTGGAACCTGCACGTGCTATTGCCGGAAGAAGCGGCGGCCGATTCAGCGGAAGTCTCTGTTTCCGTGGTGCGTCAAGCGTTCCGTGCTTTTCAGCAGGAGGAGGATCTGGCTTCCTGTTTCCATGCCGGCTTTCCGACCCGCGTCTCCGCGGACAATTCAGAATCCCCGCGTTTCCGGAGGGAGCGCACCCAGTCGCTGCACGGGGAAGTCCGCTCGTTCTTCAAGGCGCAGCCGCGGAATTATACGCTGACCGTGATTGCTCCGGAATGCCGATACACGCAGGTTGAGGAGGTGAAGCGGGGCAGGCGCTTCTTCGTTGACAGCCTCGATTTCCCCGACGGGACCTTGTTTATCATCCACGTAGACAATAGCGGGGAGAGGAAGCGATACTATCCTGTGCTGGAAGAATCGTTCGCGCCCGCTCCGACAAGATGGCCTGCTCCGGCGCTCCGGCAACCGGCGAGCCCGGACTCTGCGAGGACTGCCACAGTATCGACCGGAGCAGAGATTCCTTTCACGCCGGGCGACGTGCAGCGTGACACCATCCAAACCGCTGTCATCCAGGATGCGGCGCCGCGCATCAAGACGCCTTTCGGTACCAGCGATGTCCCGAACATCAAGAAGCGGGAAGAACTCAGTCAGTACGATAACCGGAATCTGCTGGACTATATTCTGATGAACTACCAGAACCTGGAATGGGACGAGGACAATGGCCAGATCGTCAACCGGAAGACGGGCGTGATCAACAAGAACGGTGTGTCCTACAGTACGGTATCCCTGTTTGTTGACGGTTTCAAAACCAGCTGGGATATGGCCGGGGCGATTATGATGAGTGATATCGACCGGTTGAGCGTCACTACGACACTCAACTCGGACGCCTTGATGGCCCGGTCTTACGGCGGAATCGTCCTGGTACAACTCCGGGTAGAAGCCGGCCGCAAATCGCTCCTGCAGCAGAGCAACACCATCGTAGCCACACCGCTGGGCTGGCAGAAGCCGAAAGCCTTCCCCGATCCCGCGAAGGAACGGAGCCGTTCCCTGGCGATTCCTGACCGGCGCAACACCGTGTACTGGAACCCTTCCGTCCGGCTCAGGGCCGGCAAACCGGTCGATATCCCGCTCGTGACCGAAGACCGCGCTGACGGCCCGTATCTCCTCAGAATCGAAGGCCGTACTGCCGAAGGCCGCTGGATCTCCCAAGAATATACGCTCCGATGAAGACAAGGATACGGATACTGTTGCTGCTATTGTTTCTGCCGGGTCACGCGATGCTTTGGGCCCAGCCGGCGGACGAGGCTTTCTTCCGGCAGGAGGCGGCGGGAGCTTCCATCCTGTACCGGGGACACCAGGCGTATGCCTACAACATCCATTACAACGGGACCTATTGGTGGTGCGATGCCGAGTACGGCGTAGGGGATGTCATGTACAACGGCAAGCTGTATCACGGTCTGGAACTCAACGTCGATGCCGCCAGGCAGGAGCTACTGGTCCGCAATGCCGTGGGGCAGGGCGGCAAGGTGCTGGCCCGGGAATTCGTGGAATGGTTCATGCTGGGTGGCCGTCGGTTCGTCAACCTGCAGGCGCTGTCCGGCCCGCAGGCCCCGGCAGGGTACTGGGAGGTGTTGTTTGATGGAAAGACGCAATTCCTGCGGCAGGTCCGTAAGACGCTGATGAAAGATTTCAATGGCGGGAAGCGGCAGATGATCGGGGAGGGCGAGCCGTATGATATCCGCATCCACGATACTTTCGTGCGGGATGTCAACTATTGTGTCATCACGGAAACGGGCGAGCTGGTCCCTGTCCGTTCCAAGAAACAGGTCCGGATCCTGTTTCCGGCCCGTCGCCGGGAGATCCGCCGGCATATCGCTGCCCTGGAAGAGCGCTTCAACCGCAGCATGAGCCTGGAAGAATACGGCGTGGAAGTCCTTAAATACGTGGAGTCGCAATGAGAAAGAGCCTTTATCTGTTGCTTCTGCTCGCAGCCCTTTGCTCCGCTACGATGCTTCCGGCGCAGGATCCGCCGGAGGCGTTCGGCGTTTCCAAGGTGGAATCCGACGCGCTCGTGGCCTTCCTCCGTGCCGAGATTACGCCGGATATCTATTTCGTGAAAGATCCGGCTGACAAACGGAACTACACCCTGCACGCGCCGCGGGAACAGTTCCTGGCGAAAGCACTTGCCGCGTTGCGGGAAGGCGGCTACCAGGTGTGGCAGTACGACGGGAAATATATCGTGGCGCGGGAAGGCGACCTGCGGGCGGTCCTCCCGACCGGCTATTTTGCCCGCCAGGAACCTGTCAAGTCCGCAGAGGACAGCATCCTGAATCAGGAGCGAAGCGTCACGATGACCTTCCAGAACAAGATCTACGAGATCGGCGACCCGGAGCGTGCCCGCAGAAGCGGCCGTGCGACGGTGAAGGGCTATGTCCACGATGCCTCCAGCGGGGAACCGCTGGTGGGCGTATCGGTGTATGACGAGTCGGGCAAGAGTTTCACCACGACCGACGAATATGGCTACTACAAACTGACCCTGCCGGTGGGAGCCGGCAAGTTGGGCTTCAGCGGCTATTCGCTGGAGGATTTGAAGCTCGACCTGATGGTCTATGGCGACGGCGGACTCGACGTAGTGATGAAGGAGAAGGTCTTCTCGCTGAAAGGGGCCGTCATCACCTCGGAGAGTATGTCGCAGCACCGGACCTCCCAGCTGGGCATCGAGAAGGTCCGCATCAATATGATCAAGAACGTGCCGGTGGTCTTTGGCGAGGCCGACGCCCTGAAGGTGGTGATGACCCTGCCGGGTGTCAAGTCGGTGGGCGAAGCTTCCAGCGGCTTCAATGTGCGCGGCGGCGCCACCGACCAGAACCTCATCCTCTTCAACGGCGGTACCATCTACAACCCGAACCACATGTTCGGCATCCTCTCCGCTTTCAACCCCGACGTCATCAGCGACGTGGAACTCTTCAAGAGCTCGATTCCGGCCCAGTATGGCGGCCGCATCTCTTCCGTGATGGAAGTCCGGACGCGGGAAGGCAACAGCAAGAAGGTGGAAGGCTCGCTGGGCATCGGCCTGCTGACGAGCCGTCTGCATCTGGAAGGCCCCATCGTGAAAGACCGCACGACTTTCATCCTGGGCGGCCGCACCACCTATTCGAACTGGCTGCTGAACCTGCTGCCGACCAACAGCAGTTATGCGGGCGGCAAGGCCTCGTTCCAGGACGTGAATCTCGGCATCAGCCAGAAGATCGGCGCACGCAACACCCTCCATGCCTACGGCTATTTCTCGCGCGACAAGTTCAGCTTCTCCAACGATACGACCTTCCGCTACCGCAGCATCAACGGCTCACTGAAATGGCACAGCGTCTTCAGCGACCGGCATTCCATGACGGTCTCTGTGGGCTACGATACGTATCATTACAGCATCGAAGACCGATACAACGCATACACTTCGTACCGGCTCTCCAACGCAGTGGACCAGGGCTTCGCGAAGCTGCATTTCAAGTCTATCCTCTCCAACGCACATACGCTGGAATACGGTGCGGGCGTCACGCGATACGACCTCAATCCGGGTTCCTATCACGCACTGGGCGATTCTTCGCTGGTAGCCTCGCGCAATCTGGCGCGGGAGAAAGCGCTGGAAGGTGCGGTGTATCTCAGCGAAACCTGGAACGTGACCGACGGGCTGACGTTCGACGCGGGCGTGCGCTGGTCGCAGTTCTACCGTTTCGACGACGGCAGCACCTACGGTGGCCCCGAGTTCCGGATCTCCGGCAAGTATTCGTTCAACGACGTGACGAGCATCAAGGCGGGCTTCAACACGATGCGGCAGTACATCCACATGATTTCCAACAGCATCAACGTGTCGCCGACCGACAGCTGGCGCCTTTCCAGTGCCAGGATCCGTCCCCAGACAGGCTGGCAGGCTGCGGCGGGCGTCTATCGCACGCTGATGGACGGTACGCTCGATCTCTCGGTGGAAGGCTATTACAAGCGGGTCAAGCATTATATCGACTACAAGAGCGGCGCAGTGCTCGTGATGAACGAGAACCTGGCAGACGACCTGATCGAGACCGAGAACCGGGCGTATGGCGTGGAACTGATGGCCAAGAAGACGCTGGGTAAACTCAACGGCTGGGTGTCCTATACCTGGTCGCGCTCGCTCCTGCGGGAAATGGAAGACCGCGGCATCTATACCATCAACGGTGGTAAATGGTACAATGCGGCCTACGACAAGCCGCACGACGTGAAGGTAGTGGCCAACTACAAATTCACGCATCGCTACAGCATCTCGGTCAACCTCGACTATGCGACTGGCCGGCCGGTGACCATCCCGGTCAGCAAATACCTGTATGGAAGCGGTGTACGGCTGGTGTATTCTGAAAGGAACAGCTACCGCATCCCCGACTATTTCCGGCTCGACCTGGCCTTCATCATCGAGCCCGGGCACTATCTGCGGCAGCTGACCCACTTCTCCGTGACCTTCGGCTGTTACAACGTCACGGGACGGAAGAACCCGTATTCCATCTACTACTCGTCGGATGGAACGGTGATCAAGGGCCACATGCTGAGTGTCTTTGCGACGCAGATCCCCTACGTTAACCTCAATTTGAAGTTCTGATGGCGATGAAAAGGATTTGTCTGCTTACGGGAATGTGCGCCATGCTGCTGCTTGGCGCGGCTCCTGCTTCCGCGCAGGGGCGCGTGGTGGAGCGCACCTGGCTTTCCACCGACAAGGATGTCTATGTGGCGGGGGAGAGCGTGTGGTATTCGGCCTTTTGCCTCGATGCAGGCACGCTCCGGTATTCGCCGGTCAGCAGCGTGGCCTATGTGGAACTGCACTCGGCCGACGGGCTGGCGGCAACGTCGAAGGTGGCGCTTTCAGGCGGCCGCGGAGGCGGCCGGCTCCTGCTTCCACAATCTCTGCCGACGGGCAACTACCGTCTGGTGGTCTATACGGCCCAGAACAACGACGAGGTAGAATATGATTACGAAGGCCTGGCGTCCAAGACGATCTCGGTCTTCAACGTCTTCTCGTCCGAGCGGGTGAAAGAGGGGGTTGCGGTCGTGGATGCGGAGGAATATGAAAAAATGAGATACCCGGTCGGGGCCGGGCAAGACGACGGCCAGCGTCATCACCGGCTTGACCGGGGATCGCTCGGACTGGCGTGGGATGGCCATTACCTGACCCTGACCAATCCCACCGGCGAAGCCCTTTCGCTGAGCCTGTCCGTGTGGCATGACGACGGGTTCCTGACCAACGGCAATCCGGGCATCGACCAGTTTGTCGCCGATTGCCACCAGGTCGGCGTGCGCAAGTTCCGCGGCGTGATGCCCCCAGATTTCGACGGCGAGATCATCCGCGGCCGCGTCACAGGTTTCAGCGAGGCGATGATTCCCGAACTGATCGGCCGGCACGCCTTCATCTCCACACCTTCCGACAAGTCCGACATCTATGCCGCCCCCATCCAGGAAGACGGAACGGTCACTTTCTATACCGCAAACATCTATGGTAACAAGGAGTGTGTCTGTGAAATCGAAGGCCTCTCTTCCAAGAGCAGCTGCCACCTGGAACTCATCTCCCCGTTCGTGAATCCGTCGCTGCGCCCTGCCGCCCCACTTGTCCTCTCCGACGCAGTGGCCGCTGCCCTGAAAGCGCGCCGCGTCAGTATGCAGATCGAGCGGCAGTTCGATGCGGATACCCTCTACGATTACCTTCCGTTCCGGGGCGACGGTCTCTTCGACGAAACGGCCTGCGTCCGCTACGTTCTGGACGATTATACGCGTTTTCCTACGCTGGAAGAGGATTTCATCGAGTTCATCCCTGAGCTCCGTACGCGCAAGGGCCCTGACGGGCGGACCCGGATCCAGGTCCGGCTCCGCGAAGATGCGGCGGGCCCCTTTTTCGCTACCGAGGAATCGCTGGTGCTGTTCGACGGCGTGCCGGTCTTCGATCACGCCAGGATGATGGCCTGCGACCCGCTGTTGATCGAAGCCATCCACATCTATCCCCAGACCAGTATCGTCGGCAGCCGCATCTTCCGAGGCGTGGTGAATTTCGTCTCCTACAAACGCAATTTGCCCGCTTTCACCTTCGACAACAGCACCCGCATCGTGGACTGGCAAGGCGTCAGCTGGCCCCAGGCCTACACCGGCACCTCCCTTCGTCCCGGAGACAACTATCCCGACTACCGCCAGACCATCTACTGGCATCCGCTCCTCGAAATCGGGGCGGGAGAGACACGGAAAATCCCCTGTGTCCTTCCGGACTACAGGGGATCGTTCGTCATCCAGGCCGAGGGTCTTTCGGTTTCCGGCGAACCGGTTGCCAGCCGTCTGTCCTTCGAGGTGGAATAGCTTACTTCTTGCCCTTCGCAGCCTTCTTGGCGGCCTTGGCGGCTTCTTTTTCCCGCTTCTTGGCTTCCTTTTCAGCTTCCTTGGCGAGGTGCGCTGCCTTGGAAGTGACCAGGATTACGCCGTTGGCACCCCGGAAGCCGTAGGTGGCCGTGCTGCTGGCATCTTTCAGGACATCCACCGAATAGATCTCGTTGGGATTGATCTCGCTGGTGTTCTGGATTTCGACGCCGTCGAGCAGGATCATGGGCTTGGAGGAGCCGTTGAAGGTGCCGATGCCGCGGATCACGAGATTGCCGTCAGGACCTATCTCTACGCCGCCGACGCGGGACTGGACATAGTCTTCGAAGTTCTGATAGCTCATGACATCGGTGTCTTTCACGTCGAGATGCTGTGCGGCATGCGTCTCGCTCGTCATGTAGCCGTCGTTGTAGGCCCGGTTGCCGTCCGGCTTCTCAGCCAGGTTCTTCGTTCCGCCGCAGCCGGCGCTCATCAGGATAAGGACAAGGATAGGTAGGATGTGTTTCATTACCAGCTAACTTTAAGGGTATAGGGGACACCGTTGAGGACGTCGATGCGGCCGCAGTACTGGTCGCCGTAGGGCGTCTGTACGGTATCGACCGTGGTGGCGCAGAAGACGGAGATGTAGTAGCGGCCGGCTTTCTCAACGGGAACGGTCAGTGTCTTTTCGCTTCCGTGGGCGACGTTCTTGTAGCGGGCATTGCTCTTGAAGGCGAAGTCCTGCCCGTCGGCGAAGAGCCACATGTCGAAGCGGTCGGTCCAGAATTCCGGTGCGCGCAGTTCGACTTTGATTTCCGTCACGCCTTCAGGGACATCGACGGCGAAGTGATGGTACTGGCGGTCACCCACGCGGGTGAAAGCGGGATCGTTTTCACCCGTGGTCCGGGTCATCTCGCGCAGCTGGCCGTTTTGCAGCACGCCTTTGAGCTTCGTGACGCCGTTTCCGTCAAGGGCGTAGCGGATCAGGGCGGACATCAGTTCCAGCCTTTCGCCGAAAATCTGGCGCTCGGGATGCGAGCCGATGGCCACGACGCGGCCTGTCTTTTCATTCTCTTTCCAGGCCCAGGCGCTGACCGTGTTGTGGATGGATTTCTTGAGCTTCAGCGTGTCGCCGTCGAAGCGCAGCAGGATTTCCGTCCCGGCGGGCACGTCGGCATCCATATAGGCGTAGTCGCCGCCATTGTGCCGTACGCTGTCGATCTTCATATCGTTCCCGAAATCATAGTATTGCAGCAGCGGGGAGCCCGGTTCCACGAACATGCTCGTGAAAGACTTTTCAAGGCCGGTGCCGACTGTCCAGCCGGGCCAGATGCCCAGATAGTCTTCGCGGACCACGTAGCCCGTGTCGCGGGCCACGCCCTTGGCGCAGATGAAGGCGCCGGCGCAGGTGCCGAGATAGCTGCCGCCGTTCTTGACGAAATCGCGGATGTTCTGGCGACCCTTTTCGGTGAGGGAGCGGCCGTGGGCCTGGGCGCGTCCGCCGTTGAAATAGACCATGCGGAAGCGCGGTTCACCGTCGGGGTAGAGCAGGATGCCGTTCTCGTCGATCGGGCTTCCGACCATCAGGATGGTCTGCAGCACGGTGTCGATGGAGATGAGCTGCGTGCGCTCGGAGGAGCTGTACTGCTCCAGGGTCAGGTCCAGGAAATCGGCGGCCGGAAGGTCGGGATAGGCGTTCAAGCCGATTCCTCCGTCCATGAAGATGTCCTTGTAGTAGCCTTCGGTACGGGCCTTGGCAGGTTGTGCGATGATCAGGTCTTTCTTGACGGGCTTTGCCTTGCCGGTCCGGATCTTGGTTTGGGCGCTCGCCGGTGCGGCCAGCAGGAGCGGCAGGGCCAGCAGGAGGAGGAATCGGATTGTTCTCATGATCTGCTTAATAAACTTTTGCTACTTCGCGGCCTTGCATCACGCTCAGGCCATTGTGGGCAAGGGCGCCCATTTCGTCTTCGCCGGGATAGACCTTCACGGGAGCGATCCAGTCGACGTAGGAGGCCAGGTTCGCCATCATCGGCTTGCCGTAGGCGATGCCGCCCGTCAGGAGGATGGCATTCACCTTGCCCTTGAGCACGGAGGCCATCGCGCCGATTTCCTTGGCGATGTTGTAGACATAGGCGTCGGCGATGAGCTTGAAATGCGGGTCGTCGGCCATCTTCTTCTCGATTTCGATGAAATCGTTGGTGCCCAGATGGGCCACCGTACCGCCGCGGCCGTTGATCATCTTCTTGACTTCCACGGGGGTGTATTTGCCGCTGAAGCAGATGTCGGCCAGTTGCTGTGCAGGCAGGCCACCGGAACGCTCGGGGCTGAACGGACCGTCGCCGTTGAGGGCGTTGTTGGTGTCGATCACGCGGCCCTTGCAGTGGGCGCTGACGGAGGTGCCGCCGCCCAGGTGGACCACGATGAGATTCAGGTCTTCATACTTGACGCCCTGCTGGGCGGCATACATCTTGGCGATGGCCTTCTGGTTGAGGGCGTGGAACACGGAGATGCGTTTGAAGAGCGGATGGCCGGCGACGCGGGCCAGATCGCACAGTTCATCGACGACGACCGGGTCGGTGATGAAGGCGCGGCAGCCGATTTCCTGGGCGATGGCGTGGGCCAGGATGCCGCCCAGGTTGCTGGCGTGTTCGCCGTACTGGCCGGAGCGCAGGTCTTCGAGCATGCGTTCGTTGACCTCATAGACGCCCGAGGGAATCGGGCGCAGCAGGCCGCCGCGGCCGACGATGGCTGCGATGTCCTTGAGCGCGATGTCATTCTCCTTGAGCGCCTCCACGATCATCTTCTTACGGAATTCGAACTGGGAGACGATGTTGGGATATTTTCCGATCTCCTCGGCGGAGTGGCGGAGCGTCTTGGTGAATGCCTGCTCGTAGTCTTCGAACACCGCGATCTTGGTCGAGGTGGAGCCGGGATTGATGGCAAGGATCTTCATGTCGCGGGTCAGGCTATTTGGCGTTGATGGCCGCAAGGGCGATGGAATTCAGCTTGGTATCGATGCTGTCGGCACGGCTGGAGAGCACGCAGGGAACCTGGGCGCCCACGACATAGGCGGCCTGGGGCACGATGCCGCAGAGCTTGGAGTTGGTCTTGTAGAAGACGTTGGCGCTTTCGATGTTCGGGAAGAGGAGGCAGTCGGCGTCGCCGGCCACTTCGCTCTTGACCTTCTTGATGGCTACGGCTTCGGCATCGACGGCAACGTCGAGGGCGAGCGGGCCGTCCACCACACCGCCGGCAATCTGGCCGCGGTCGGACATCTTGGCGAGCATGGCGGCTTCCACGCAGGCGGGCATGCCGTCGAGCATCTGCTCGGTGGCGGCGATGGCGGCCACCTTCGGCTTGTCGATGCCCAGGGCCCTGGCGGTGCCGATCAGGTATTTGCAGATGGCCTGCTTCTGCTTGAAGTCCGGCGCGGGGATGACGGCTGCATCGCTGAAGATCAGGAATTTATGGTAGTTCGGGTTGCGGATTACCGTGATGTGGCTCAGCACGGCTTTCGGCGGCAGGAGACCGCGCTCCTTGTTGAGGATGCCGCGCATGTACTTGTCGGTGCTGCAGAGGCCTTTCATCAGGATGTCGCCTTCGCCGTCCTTGACCATGCCCACGGCCTGGGCGATGGCCTGCAGTTCATTCTTGTTGTCGACGATCTTGAAGATGGCGGGGTCGATGTTCTCGTTCTTGCACACGTCCAGGATCATGTCCTTGTCGCCCACGAGCGTGACCTCGACGATGCCTTTCTCGATGGCACGGGCGGCAGCGGTGATGGTGTGGTCGTCCACGCCCCAGGCGGCGACCATCCGTTTCTTGCTCCGGCTGCGGAGCGCTTCGAACAATTCGTTGAAGTTGGTAATCATAGTGTATCCGTATTAGTTGTTATTGACAATGTTCATCGTATCGGTGGCAATCACCAGTTCTTCGTTGGTCGTGACGGCCACGACCTTGACCTTCGAGCCGCGGCGGGTCAGGAGCACGTCTTTGCCGCGCACCTGGTTGGCCTGGGCGTCGAAGTCCACGCCGAGGAATTCGAGGCCTTCGCAGACCTGCTCGCGGACCGGCCAGGCGTTCTCGCCGATGCCGCCGGTAAAGACGATCAGATCGACGCCGCCCATGGCGGCCGCGTAAGCGCCGACATATTTCTTGATGCTGTAGGCCAGCATCTTGCGGGCGAGGATGGCGCGCTCGTTGCCCGTAGCGGCTGCGGCTTCGATGTCGCGGTTGTCGGCCGAGACCCCGGAGATGCCCAGCAGGCCGCTCTTCTTGTTGAGCAGGGCGTTGACGCCTTTGTAGTCGAGATTCTCCTTCTCCTGGATAAAGGTTACGGCGCCGACATCAAGGTTGCCGCAGCGCGTGCCCATCACCACGCCTTCGACCGGGGTGAAGCCCATCGAGGTGTCCACGCTCTCGCCGTCCTTGACGGCGGTGATGGAGCTGCCGTTGCCGAGGTGGCAGGTGATGATGCGGCTCTTCTTGAGGTCGAGCCCCACGAACTTGCAGGCTTTTTCGGCCACGAACTTGTGGCTGGTGCCGTGGAAGCCGTAGCGGCGCAGGCGGTACTGCTCGTAGAAGCGGTAGGGGATGGCGTACATATAGGCGTAGTCAGGCATCGTCTGGTGGAACGAGGTGTCGAAGACGGCGACCTGCGGTTCGCCCGGCATCAGTTGTTCGATGGCTTTGATGCCCATCAGGTTGGCCGGATTGTGGAGCGGTGCCAGTTCGCAGCAGCGGTCGATCTTGTCGATCACGTCGGGGGTGACCCGGACGCTCCGGTCGAAGAATTCGCCGCCGTGGGCCACGCGATGGCCGACGGCATCGATGCGCTCGAGCGAGTCGATGACGCCCTCTTCGGGGCTGACCAGGGCGTCGAGCACCATCTTGATGCCGGCGGCGTGGTCGGGAACCACGTCTCCGATGCGTTCAACGAGACCCTTTTTCATCAGGGTATAGTCTTCGGCGCTCCGCATGTCGAGCAGCTGGTATTTCAGCGAGGAGCTTCCGCAATTGAGGACAAGGATGATCATTCGTGTAAGGATTTGGATTTGCAACTTATCCTACAAATTTAGGAAAAATAATCGTACCTTGCAGAAAATTTGAGCGGGATGTGGCAAGGTAGGGAACTTGTGGCGTGTACGCTGGCTTTTCTGGCCGGCAATGTCCTGGGCGACTTTCTGTCGTTCCCGCCGTGGGTTTATCTGTTGCTTTCCTGTGCTTTCGCCTTCTGTTCGCTCCGTCGGCCCGGCTGGGCGGTGCTGCTGCTCTGTTTTGTTTTTCTCGGAGCGGGGGCGGTGCAGCTGGGGCGGATGCCCCGGCCGCAGGGGCCTTCGGCGCTGGTGCAGTGGGCGGCCCTCCAGAAAGAAACCTTTTCGGCGTGGTTGGGCCAGTTGGCCCCGCAGGGCGAGGAACTGGCCATCCTGCGGGCGCTAGCCATCGGCGACAAAGGCGATTTGACGCGCGACCTGCGAATGGTCTATCGGGAGAGTGGCGCCATGCATCTGCTCGCCCTGAGCGGCCTCCACGTCGGTCTGATCTACGCCTTGCTGACCTGGCTGCTGCGGCCGCTGGGCGGCCATCGGACGGCACGGCTGTTCCGCAGCGGCCTCATCCTCGCCTTCCTCTGGACCTATGCGCTGATCACCGGCCTGAGTGCCTCGATCAGCCGTGCCGTCCTGATGATCACCTTCTATGAACTCTCCGGCCTGATCTCCGGCGACCGCGACGGCCTCTCGGCCCTCGCGGGCAGCGCCCTGCTGCTGACCCTTTTCCGTCCCGAGGCACCCCGCGACATCGGTTTCCAACTGTCGTATACGGCCGTCCTTTCGATCCTTCTGTTACACCCTCGCCTCAGCCGGCTGCTCCAGACCCGCTCCCGGCTGCTGACCCGCATCTGGGAACTCCTCAGCGTCAGCCTCTGCTGCCAGGCCACCTGCGGCGTCCTGGCCTGGCTCTACTTCGGCACCTTCCCGCGCTACTTCCTACTCACGACACTCCTG
>JAEEGK010024100.1_pt1 | contig 12638 bp, 7 predicted proteins | sample 8958771 | NCBI WGS metagenome assembly JAEEGK01 (sample SAMN16246547, study PRJNA631951) | gut metagenome | biome: gut microbiome; feature: rumen; material: SC-attached | host: Bos | place: Iran: Karaj | collected 2018-10 | reverse complement strand
AAGAAAGAATAAATAAAAATAGAGAACAAAATGATGATAATAAAGAAAATAATGAAAATAATAAAAATGAAAATAATGATGATAATGAAAATGAAAATAATGAAGATAATAAAATTGAAAATAATGAAGATAATGAAAATGAAAATGAAAATAATGATGATAATGATAATAATGATAATAATGAAGATAATAAAAATGAAAATAATGATGATAATGATAATAATGAAAATAATGAAGATAATAAAAATGAAAATAATAATGATAATAATAATAAAAATAATGAGAATATAAATAATAAAGACAATAATACTAGACATAATTTTAATAAAAATAATATTAAAGAACCAAATTCTTCAATAAATAGAAATAATAATATAAATTCTAATTATATGAATGTTGATGAAGATGTAGAAGGAGATGATGAATCAGGAAATAATGAATCAGAAGATAATGCAGATGATTAAATGAAAAATATATAATATATATATATAATAAAACTGTGGTTGTTAATGTATTTAATTAATTTTAATCATTAATCCTTATTTTTTACATAAAAATTAATTTTTTAAATAAATTAGTTTTAAAAAATATATTCAATTAATATGGATATAAAGAAAAGTATATAGGAAATAGTATATAAATGTAATAATTAAAAAAAAAGAAATAATTTAAAACATTTCTCATATGTTGTTGTGTTATCAAATTTTTGTCGATGAATGTATGAAGAGACATATATTATTATAAAATATTGTTCAGAAGAGAAAAAAAAATAAATGAAAAAAGTTAGTGAAAAATATGGTTTTAGTATATATTATTTTGATAAAGGAAGGAAAATAAAAATGGAAATCCATTTTTTTCATGTTTAAATAAAAATTTAGTTAGATTAATTAATTAAAAATATGAGATTATATAAGTTAAAGATTATTTCCTATAATTCAAGCTTTTAAAAGATAAAATAAAGAATATAAAAATAACCAAATAGAAAATAAAATTTTTTCTATGTTCAAATTATCATAAATATTAGCGTATATTTATACTATGAATTTATCATTTGTTTTTAGATATAATTATTGTTATTTTTCTCAATATAAAAGTGGTTCAAAACTCAAAAATTTAGAAAATAACAATAATCCTTTAATTAAATGAAAATATTTCTAATGTTATAATTTTCATACTAAAAAATATTATGATGATTCTTTTCATAAAAATCGTCAATTAATATTAAAATCAATGTCTTCTATTAATTCTAATGACTTTGGAATGATGATTAAAGGATTTCAGAATTAAGAATGATGATAGTTTAAAACATATTGTTCCATACATTTAAAATTTTATAAAATTAAGATGATTTAAATGTTTATTGAAATCAACACTTAATGGTATGTTGAATATAAAGAAATATGGACATAAAAAGTTGAAGAAAAAAAGATTTACTTGTTTTGCTATTAAAATTTATAATTAATAAATAAAAAAGAATTTAATTATTTTAATAAAATTGTTTATTCAATAACACATTAATAATAACATTAATTTTATTTGTTTGTTTTTTAGAAAATTTTAAATTATATAACTATAATTTGAAATCATAAAAAATTCCTTAAATTGTTCTTTAAAATCTTGACTATCTAAGAACAATGTTTAGGAATTAAATCATTAAAAATGTAAAAAAAACTTCGTTTTGATTAACCAATATACAATTAGGATATAAACATATAAACATATATTTATAAATATTGGGTAAAATAAATAATTTTGGATTTACATTATTTTTAAATTTTTCGCCTTCAATATTCACATAAATAATTTTATTAGGATAATGTTTTAACAATTGATTTTTACCTTGAATTTTAGAATAACTTAATTCACAAATTTTTTGTGAATTAGTCCCTGACCAAGTATTGTGGTCAAATAAAAAATAAAAATAAGGAATATAAAAAGGATGAATAAAATTAATAAACCCATATCCAAAATTTTTACATTTATTTGCATCTTGAGGGAATATTAATAAATCATAACATCCTTTAAATTTATAATCTATAATACTTATTAACATTTCTCTTGTAAATTTATTTGGAATATTTTTAATCATAATAGTTGTTCTAGTATCTTGTTGATTTAATATTTTAAAATTATTTATAATTAAATTTAATGTTTCGTTTTTTTCTGATTTTTCTTTTTGTTTAAATTGCTTTTCAATTAATTTTTGTTGTTTTTCTATAATTTTTCTTTGTTCATTTAACAATTTTTGTTGTTCTAAAATTTGTTTTTGTTGTATTTTATAAGAAAAAGGATAATTAAAATTATTTATTGATTTATTATTAGAAGAAAATGAAGTTGTATTTAACAAATGAGAATCTCCATTTGTACTTATTGAATTTGCAAAAAAAGATTGATTCCAATAATTCATTTCATTTTGATTTAATTCTTTTTGAGAGTTTTTATTCATTAAATTTCCATCAAATGTTTTATCTCTTAAATCTTGGAAATAATCTTTAAAATCTGATTTTGGATAATTTATTTCTTCTGATTCTTCAATTGATTCACATGAAACTTCATTTTCTGATTCTGATTTTTTAGATATATCATTTGTTAAATGATTTATTTTATTTTCTTTGTTATATTGGTTTTCATTTGGCTTATATATTTTTAATTTATTAATCTTTTTTAAAGGAATATTATTTATTTGTTTTTTTGAATCGTTCTTCATTTAAGATTTTAATATATTTTATTTTATTAATTTAATCAAATCTATAATCTTGTTGATTTGATAATAAAGAAAAAAAAGAATGATTTTAATAATAATAAAAAAATTAAAAAAAGTTTTGAATAAAACAATAAATATAAAAAGTAAAAAAAATAAATTAATATTTCATTAATTTATTTTTTTTTTTATTTTTAACTTTATGTTGTTTGGGTGAAGGAAAAATTTTATAAAAACATTTCTCAAAACAAAATAAGTAATTATTAAATATAAAAGGAATATAATACTACCAAATCTACTTCTGAAAAAAAATTTATGAAATATTCTTTATTACCAGACTGGATATAAATTAATAAATATTAATATTTACTGATTGAAATATAATTTAAAAGGGAAATAATAATAAGAGGAATATAAGATATAAATAATTTTTCTGATCCAATGAAAAAGAATAGTGTAAATATTGTAATGTTTTTCATTTAATTTGAATTTTTTGTAATTTTTGATTAAACAATTTTTTCTAATTGACTTTGAAATTTTTTTAATTGAGATTTATTTTGATTTTATATGTTTCAATTACATTTAACATTTTATTTTTTTTTTGTATTCTTGTATCTTTATCATTAATTATTTAACTGTGTTGTATGAATCGGATAAATCTATATTTTTTTTAACTTTTTTTTATTTTAAAATTTAATCTATTTTCTTAATATTCATTTAATTTTTGTGTTTTAATATATTTTGATTAAAAAAATATTTATTCATATTTCTAATTAAAAGGAGAAATATCTTATTCTTTAGCAAAAAATATAATATATAAATTATGAATATTTTATTAATAAATTTAGAGTTTTTTTAAAATTTCATATTATCAATTCACCTAATCGCATTTTTATAATAATATTAATTCTATAAATTTTTAAAGCAATTCTTTGGTTTTTAATTATTTTCTTCAAGATGTAATTCTTTAATTGTAATTTAAAAAACAATCATAAATTAAAATGAATAAATTACAATTTGAATTTCAATTGAAAAATGATTTTTCATCAAATAAAAACATTCAAATATTTAAAACTAAATATAAAAAAATTATAATCCAAAAAATTTAAAAAGTTAAAAACCAAATTCACAAAAAAATGAATAATAAAATAAATTAAATTAAACATTATACTTTATCCCTATTAATTAAAAAAGGAATACACCCATTACACAAACTTCTATCTAAATCAATTTTCAAAGAAATAGGTTTAATAATATGAAAATACTCTCCATCTACATTTAAATAAATTCTATCTTTTTTATCATTTTCATTTAAACCAGGAGTATCTTTAAACTTCATTAAAATAGGACCACCTCCATGATATATTTTTTTAGCTAATCCTCCAATAACTTTTTCAAATCCAGTTTGTAATCCATTATCAAAAGAAAAAATTTCTAATTTATGATCATCTAATTTTTGTTCTTGATTTGCCATTTCTTTAAATTTTTGTTCATATTTTTTTTTCTCTTCTTTATTTACATTTATTACTTCAACTGACATATTTTCTTTTCCTCCTTTCCAAATGTCTTTCACTCCTGCCATATAAAAATTTATATTTTGACATACTATTGAACATGGTTCTCCTTTTATTATTATTGTTTTTTTTCCTTTATCTAATTCAGTCAATGAATTTTTGGATTTGAAACAATATTTTATTTTCAATTTTTCACCTTCAAATTCCATTGATTGGTTATTTGTTAAAAATGTTTTTTCAGTTGTATTTGTTGAACTTTCATATATATTAAATGATTCTAAAAATCCTGGAATTGGAATTGTTTTTCTACAAAAGTTTTTCTTAAATCCTTCCCAAAAATAAACACATTTATTACAAAGTCTACTTTTTGTTCTTTGTTTATCAAAATTAAATCCTACTCTAGCATCATAACCTAAAGATAAATAATTTATGAAAGTTCTTTTATAAAATATCATTTTATTACCTTTATCATCTTTTTTTTGAATTTTACCGTTTTTTGTATTTTCTAAAATTTCTCCTTCTTTATTATCCAATTTTAATTCCATATTCCAAATATCAACTCCTCCATAATTAGCATTATAATATTTATTTAATATTTTATATAAAGAACTAATATTATTTGAAATATCAACATAATTATTAAATCCTAAAGCATTAGATAAATCATTTCCAGTTCCTAAGGGAATATGACCAAATATACATTTATTTACATTTACTCCTTCTTTTTCTAATTCTTGTATCATTGATAAAACTGATCCATCTCCTCCTTCAATTATTACTTTTATTATATCTATTTTATTTGATTTTTGTATATTTTTAATTAAAGTTATTCCACTTTCATGCTCAGTTTTATCTATTAATTTTAGAAAAACTGCTATTATTGGAGAATATTTTTCCTTTCCTTTTGAATCTATTTTAGAAAAGTCTATTATTTTATATCCATTTTTCATTTTGAAATTTTCAGCAATGTCTAAAAAGATTTTTCCTTCTTGATTTCCTGAAATTGGATTACAAAAAATCACTAATAAATGCTTTATGTTTTCATTTATAAAATTTAGATAATTATCATCTGATAAATATGTGTATTTTCTATACAATTCCTCACTTTTTATTTGATTTTCATCTATATTAATTTTAATATCTTCCATTTTTCTCCAGGAAAATTTCTAACTTTTATTATTTAATTATACGTCACTATAATTAATAGTTTTCTATAAAAAATAAATGTTTTTTAATAATTCAAATATATTATAGAAAACATTAAAAAAACAAAACATTATTCTAAAAAAATAAGAGCATAAGTTGTAAAAAGAAAAAACCAGAAATAATATAATATTTGGAATTTTATTATTTTATATATTTCCTTTCTTAAATTTACAATAGATTTTTTTTATAGAAAAAAATTATTTTTTTTTAAATGAGTTAAAGAAAAAAAATATTTCTTTTTTAAATAAATTTTGTGACAATAATATTGGACAAAAATATAAAATTAATTAAATATTCTATTATACATTAATTTAAATCAAAGTTTATTTCTCTTTTTCAAAATCATTTATCCTTTCATTTCCTAGTTCAAAAATAAATATTTATATTTTGAAAGTTAATTTTACTCCATAAATGTAATGATTTAAAATGTTAATTAATATATTTTATCAGGAAACATATTTTCTCTTTGTATTATTCAATGAAAAAATAAATAGATATAGTTTTTTAAAAGAATTATATAAAAAAATGGAAGATATAGATTATTTAAAATTAAAAATTTAAAAATAACATATATTGGATAGGCAAGAGATGACAACTTATAATTTAATTATAAAACTGTTACTAATTAGAGTATATAAAATTTTAATTTATTGATAAAGAATTTCAAAGCTTTTAACTATAAAAAAAGAGATTATGATTCTTGTATAAATTAAAGTTTTTTGAAATGATAAAACTGAAGTGTAAAATAATATTTTTAAAACAATTATTGAATATAAATTTCAAACAAAGAAAAAATTAATCGGATAAATTCTATTTTAATTTTAAATGTAAAAAATGAAAATAATAAAATTAAACTTAAAAAAAAATAAAAAAAATGAATAAAACAGAATTTAAGTTAGATTACACTCCATTAACATCAAAAAAATATTGGTGTCATACATGTAAAAAAGAATTTATTTCTCTCTGTATAGAGAACTTAGATATTCAATGTAAATTTTGTGGGAAAACATTTTGTGAAGAAATAGAAGACGACTTAATAAACAATCCAAGTTTATTTCAACCTTATGATCCTTCAGAAAGAAATATAACCAATAATAATAGACAAAATAATAATAATCATTCATCTTTATTGAGAATGATATATGGAATGAATAGACCAAGAACAAGTCATGGATTACTTGATTTAATTCTTCATTATTTGACAATTAGAAATTATGAAGAAAATATGGAAAATATAATTAATCAAATAATGATGAATGATCCAAATAAATATGGTAATCCTCCTGCAAGTAAAGAATCTATTAAAAAATTAGAGAAATTTATTGTTACTAATGAAAAATTAATAAGTTTTGGTGTTGAAAATTCTTGTGCTGTATGTAAAGAAGAGTTTGAAATTAAACAGGAATTATTATTAATGCCTTGTAAACATTACTTTCATATTAATTGTTTATTACCTTGGTTGAATGAAAGAAATTCTTGCCCTGTTTGTAGATATGAATTACCTACTGATGATGATGATTATGAACAAAGGAAAAAAAGTAATAAAAATCATTAATATATATTTTTATTATTCTTGATTTGTAAGATAATATTAAAATATATAATTTTATGTTTTATATTATAAAAAGAAATAATAAAAATTTGATAATGTATTTTTTTCATCAAAATATTTTTTTTTTGGTTTTATATAGTTTGTTAAATAAAAATAGAATAAAAAAAAATAAATTAAAATAAAAAAGAAAGAAAGATCAATCAAAAAAAAATTTTAACTTTCATTTTCTTCATTTTCACTTGAGCTTTCATTTTCAGGTTGTTCAATATTCATTGTTTTCATTAATTCAGTAGCTTCATTTTCATATTTTTTACAATATTTATTAGCATATCTCAATAATTTATAATATATTAAGATAATATTATCCATTTGTTGACAAAAAACAATTTCATCTTCATTTAAAATATTATAATCATAATAACTTAAAGAATAATTTCTAACAACTCTATGAAATTCAACAACACCCATTTCCCAAAAAATTAAATGATTTAAACAAGGAGAAAAGTATTTCATTTTCTCATTTGAAAATTCTTGTTCTTGCATTAATTTTTCAACTTGTCTAAATCTATTATTTGGTATTATTTCAAGTTCTAAATTTTGCATTTTTTTAATGAAATTTTTATCCAATATTAATTTTTGAGCTGGTTTAAAATATGAAATTTCTTTTGTTCCATTTGGCTTTATTTCTATTCTTGGTTTTCCTTCTAATAATACTACTAAAGGAGATATTATTTTTTCATTTGTTTTATTATATTTTCTATATAATGATTTAATTTCTAAAATGTCATCATTTGTTATTTGACTCATTAAATTAAATGCATGTTCTTTATTTGGTGGTGTCATTTCATATTCATTAAAGAAACTTTCTCTTTTGGCATCTATATTATTTATTAAATCTGCTCTTTCATCTTCTATTAATTTCTTTTCTTTATTTAGGAAAAATAATCTTATGAAAATATGAGTTTTAATACATTGATTACATTTTTTATTTACTAAAGAAAAATTAGGAAGGGAATTAATATCTAAATAAAATAATATATCTTTAATAATAATATTATTTGGTAAATCATTTAAATAATTTGATACTATATTATTATTATTAGTGGTATAATTAGTATTAAGATTATTATTAGTGTTAATATTTTGATTTGCTTTATTATCAATAAATATATTATTTCTTATTGAAGTAGGAGGAACACTTCTTAATTTCTCAGTATTATTATTATTATTCTTATTATTATTGTTATTATAATTTGAATAAACATTATTATTTGCATTTGGACTTTCTTCCCTAATTGTTCCTAAATTATTTTTACTTGATGAACTTGTATTAATTTGATTATTATTATTATTTGAAGTTGCAATTATTTCAACCATTATTCTTTCAAAAAGTGCAGGTTTAGCATTTAAAGGAATTAAATCTCGACTTTCAAAATATACTGTTGATATTTTTGCATGATCTGGATGCATTGTATCAAAAATTAAATCTGTGTTTATATTTGATTTTGATAAATATTTATTTAATTCATCGTTTAATATTATAAAATTATAATTAGGACATTTACCCATTGAACCGAAAGTTAATGTATTGAAATGGTATTTAGCTTTTAAATTATATTTTAAGAAATTTAACATATCATTATAAAAAGTTAACATTTCAATTTCTTCTTGTTCTAATTTATTATCATTTTGAATTGAATTTATTGGGATAAAATTGAAAGGATTGTATTCTTTTAAATATTCAAAAATATATAGTTCCCAAATTAATAATTGATGAATTCCTCTATTAATTCTTTTAATTTGATTTAATTTTTCCACTGAATAATATTTAATCATTTCTTCAGATAAAACATTAATTTGTTTTTTAGTTAAATCTAATTTATTTAAATTTCTCATTCTTCTTAGTAAAGAACCATTAATAGCTAAAGTTTTTAAAGTAGGTAAATATTGATTTTTAATTTCACCTTTTACACTCATTTTTCTTTCTGGTTTTTCATTTAATAAAGTACATAAAACTTTACTAATAGATTCAACTAAATCAGATTTAATTTTTAAATTTTTAATATCATTTAATTGTTCTTTAGATAAAAAGGGTACAAAATTAATTCCTTCTTCTTTTGCTTTTAATTCACTATTTAATATATCATCAAGCATTAAAAAATATTTTGAAAAAATATTATTTTCATAAATAATAGGTAAAATATCAATAAATCTATCATAGGCTTGTGCTTTAAATGTAAAAATTTCTCTCATAATTTCAAAGCAATTTTTATCCAAAGAATTTTTATAACCTTTTAAAAACATTTTATTAACAGATAAATATTTACAAGAATCATTAATAGGAATATAAGATAAAATATTGCCAATAACATCTTCATTTAAATATTTACCATAATTAATATCATTATTAATAGCTTCTCTTGAATGTTGTAAATTAAAAACATAATCACCTAAAGGAATATTAACTAAACCTAATTTAAATAAAAATCTTTTAAATTTATAAAATTTATTAATTTTTTCTTCCATAATTTGAGCAAAATCATAAACTTCACTTCCAACTTCAATTTGAGAATTATCATTCCTATAAGTATAAGGATGAATTAATATATGATAACTAACAACTGCTTGACACCATTCTATTAATGTTGCTAATGCTGGAGAATAATTTTTAACTTTAAGAATTTCTAAATTTGGTGAATTTAATATAATAAAAGATTCCAATATTTCATTATCTTCAAAATTTTCTAAATCAAGTTTAGCTGATTTTAGAAAAAAATTAGAATCATTTAATATAATTCCAGCTGTTTTTTTCCATCCATCACTTTTAACTTTTGGATTATTTGATTTATTATATCCAAAAATAATACAAAAAGGTGCAAATACATCTTCTGAAATTTTTCCCAAATTTTTAATTGATCTTAATTGTGTTATTATATTTCTATTTAATAAAGATTGAATTCTTAATGTCGCTGTATTTAAATCAAAAATTAACCAATTTTTATGTGAAATAGGAATTTGACTATCAATATTTTTCATAAATTCTGCAGTTTTTTCTTTATTAATTGATTGATAATTTGTAATATCTTCAATTTCAATTTTTAATCTTATTTCATAATATTCGCTTATTATTCCATAAAACATTTTACTTGAAGCTCTGACTTGACATAAATCTATTAATGTTAAATAATTAAAAATAGGAGAAGAATAACGTCTTAAAATTTCTCTGAAATTCTTCAAAAATTTTGGACTAACTGAAAAATCTGGATTACCAAAAGGACTTATACCATTATTTTCTGTTTCTGTTGCCATATTTGATATTTAATAAAAATAAATAAAAAAATTAAAATTTTTTTTTTAAGAAATATCTAAATATAATTAATCATAACATTAAATTTATTAAAAATTTTATACAATAAAATACATAAATTATTTAATGATTGATTGTTTTATTTTTTAAATTATGATTATTAGTAATTGATGAATTACTTCCTGTTGAAGTATGAGAATTATTACTAACTTTATAATTTTTTAACATTATAACAGAACTTGAATTTGTTAAACTTTTCTTACTTGAACTATTTGATTTTTTATGTTTAGAACTATTTTTTCTAATTCTTCTAATTTCTAAACCAATTATCCCATTTTTTCTATTTGAATTTTGCTTTAAATTATCTCTTGGAGATTTTATATTCTTTCCTTGAGAATGATATGTATTGACTGATATTTTTTTTATTGAAAAATTACTGTTATTCCTTTGATTAATTGATTTATTTTTTTCATTTTGAGAAGAATTATTTCTTTTATGCTTTAATGTTTGTGAAAATATATTTAAAGTTGTTAATGTAGTATTATTTATTAACATATTTGTTTTTTTTAAATTTTGATAATTTAAAAAAGGATTACTTATTGAATTTTGTTTATTGTGTATTATAATATTTGTATTATTATTTTTATTTAATTTTCCTTTGCTTGATGAATTATTTTTTGTCTTTTTTTGATTGAAAGATAAATGTTTTTTCATTGATGTTATACTTTTAATTCCATTATTATTGTTATTATTAATATGATTATTAGTTTTACTATATGACTTAGTTTTAAATAATTGATTCTTTTTCTTTAATATTTCAGACTCTTTTTTATTATTTGAATTTTGATGAATTTCAAAATTATCCAATTGTAATTTAATAATTTTATTATTAATATTATTATTCTTTAAATTATTCTTAGCTTTTGTTTCTCCAATAGAAGCGCTTTGACATCGTTTTTTCAAAGTAATATTACAACTTTCATAATTTCCATTTTCATTATTAGTGTTATTAGTAATATTTATTTTATAATTATATTTATTATAAAAAGTTCTATTATTATTATTATTATAATTATTATTGATTATACTTTGATTATTTTCATCTCCATTATCTAACATAGGATAATAAGTATAATTAACAAAATAATTTTGATATCCTACTCCCTTTAAATAATCCTCATATCTTTGTTTAGTTTCCATTCCAATATTTTCAATTCTATTACAATATCTCTTATCAAAATTATCTTTATTTTCAGGAATAAAAGGAGCTAATGCAGTTTTATTTCTTAATTCATTCCATGGAAAATCCTTTATCCATTCTTCTTCAAAAATTTCTTTAATATTTCCATAACCTAATCTCATTTCAGGTTTCCTGACTAATAATTTATTAATAAAATTCTTAACAGATAAATTCCATCCTTGAGGAACATCTTCATCTTTGATAATAATTTGTTTCATCATAATTTGTTCTTTAATTTCTTTTCTACTTTTCCCAATATAAGGTCTTTTTCCCATCATACATTCAAAACAAATAACACCTAAAGCAAAATAATCTACTGCTTTATTATGATTTTGTCCTTGCATAACTTCAGGTGACATATAACCAGGAGTTCCACTAGTTTCTTTATAATTTTTACTTGAGAAAATTTTTGAAATACCAAAATCAGTTATTCTTATATAACCTTTATTATCCATTACTAAATTTTCTGGTTTTATATCTCTATGTATTATTCTTTTATTATGTATATATTCTAAACCTAATATTATATTACATATGAAAAATTTAGTTTGTTCTTCTGTAAATTTCCTTTGGCGGCAAATGTGATATCTTAAGTCTCCTCCAGTTAATAAATCCATTACTAAATATAAATGATCATAATCTTGAAATGCATAATACATATTTACTATGAATGGATTGTTTAAATGAGATAAAAGAGATCTTTCATATTTAATCGATTTTATACTTTTTTTATCTATTATTTTTAATTTTGACATTTCTTTTAATGCATAAAATTTTTTGGTTTTTTTTTCTAATACTTTCCATACTTTCCCAAATCCCCCTTTTCCTATTATATTTTGAAATTCAAAGGAATTTCGAGAAACTAATTTTTTTATATGTTATTTTTTTACCTTCTTCTCCTTTTGGAACTTTATACTTATTGGTTATCATTTTCTGACCCATTTTAATTATTGAATCTTTAATTTTTAAAAATTTAAATTTTAAAATTATAACTCATATTTTATTTATTTAAAATATAATATAGAATTAAATATAATAAAAAAGATAGATAATTTTTATTGGGGATTGGGGATTGGGGATTGGGGATTGGGGATTGGGGATTGGGCCCAATCCCCAAT
>JAEEGK010024096.1_pt1 | contig 12639 bp, 7 predicted proteins | sample 8958771 | NCBI WGS metagenome assembly JAEEGK01 (sample SAMN16246547, study PRJNA631951) | gut metagenome | biome: gut microbiome; feature: rumen; material: SC-attached | host: Bos | place: Iran: Karaj | collected 2018-10 | reverse complement strand
GACATCCTCCTGTGCATCTCGCCGCTGGACAGCGCGACCAAGTCGGTCTCGGCCACGACCTATGCCGACAAGCCGATGGGCGTGGAGACGGCTTCCTTCATCGAGGGTTGCATAAATGACGCCATCGAATCGTACCGGATTGACTCTTACGGCATTCCGGACCTGGAACAGATTCTGTCCGACGTCCAATCCAACGTCCGTCTGACCTCTTATACGGTCGATGAGAAAGGCAAGGAAAGCATCTCCCAGAGCGAGGTTTACATGTTCGTGTCGATGGTGCTGGCCATGGCCCTGTACTTGTTCATCGCCATCTTTAGCGGCATGGTGATGAACAGCGTCATCGAGGAGAAATCCAGCCGCGTGGTGGAGGTACTCGTCTCCTCCGTCAAGTCCACGGAACTGATGTTCGGCAAGATCATCGGCGTGGCCCTGGTGGCCCTCACGCAGTTCCTGCTGTGGATCATCCTGACGGGCATGATTCTGGGCATCCTCGGCGGCATCGTCGGCATGGACAAGATTACGGGCGGCATGGACCAGTCCCAGATCGAGCAGATGCAGCAGATGACGATGGGCGCCGGCGCCGGTACCGCCATCGACCTGCAGTCCCTGACCGACACGACCGCCGTGGCGGAAGGCCCGACCGGCATGCAGGCCGTCCTGGGCACGCTCGGCTCCCTGAACTACACGCAGATTGGCGTGTCCTTCCTGCTGTTCTTCATCTTCGGCTATCTGCTGTATGCGTCGCTGTTCGCGGCCATCGGCTCGGCCGTGGAGAATGAGGCGGATACGCAGCAGCTCCAGCTGCCGGTCACGGTTCCGCTGCTCATCGGCTTCTTCATCGCCTTCTACGCCTTCCGGGCGCCGGAAAGCAGCATCGTGTGGTGGGGCTCGATGATTCCCTTCACCTCGCCGATCGTGATGCTGGCCCGCCTGCCCTTCGGGGTCCCGACCTGGGAACTGATCCTGTCGATCGGCCTTCTCGTCCTGACCTTCATCGCCTGCGCCTGGGCGTCGGCGAAGATCTACAAGGTGGGTATCCTCATGTACGGAAAGAAATCCAGCTTCAAAGACCTATGGAAATGGTTAAAGCAAAGTTAACAGTGCTCTGTCTCCTCGCCGCGGTCTCCTGTTCGCAGGGGCCGCGGATGGAGTGGAAGCGCGTCCCGATGGACGGGAGCCGGACCGGCGTGGTCCCGGTGACCGCCGAAAACGTGGACACCGCCCTCGGCACGTTCGAGGACGATTACATCGCCCCCAACGGGAGGCATTTCACAGAAGGAGCGACGCCGGAGGTGGCGGCGCTCCTGATGGATGTACAGCCCCGGATGGCACATCTCAAGGAGGTGGTCGGCCATAGCGCCCGGCTGCTCGTGAACATCCGGACCGAGTGCGACCTGCCCCTCGGAAACATCGTCGCGGACGCCCTGCGGGAAAAGGGGAGCGCGTATTTCGGCGTGCCGATGGATTTCGCGATCAGCAATTACGGCGGCATCCGGAACCCGCTCCCGGAAGGGGCGATCCTGATGGACGACGTGGAGGCGATGTTCCCGTTCAAGAACTACATGTGCTATGCGAAGGTGCGGGGGAGCAACCTCCAGCGCCTCCTGGAGCAGCTGGCCAAGACCCAGGCCTTCCAGGCCGTGAGCGGCTGCAAGGTGAAGGTCAAGGCCCATGAACTCGCGGAGGCCGAGGTGGGCGGCGAGCCCATCGACCCGAAACGGCTTTATAACGTGACCACGATCGATTTCCTCCTTTCCGGCGGTGACGGCATCGCCATCGGCGCCCTGGCGGAGGACGTGGTCCTCACGGACGTCCTGGTGAAGGACGTGATGCTGGAGTACTTCCAGAAGATGGAGGCGGCGGGGAAGGTCGTCGACGGACAGAAGGACGGACGTGTCATCATGGAGGACTAAGCGATGGACAAGACAGCAAGAATCCTTTTCATCTGCCTTTCCGTGGCCCTGGCCGCGGCAGTGGGCTATTTCTGGCAGAAGGGCGCCCGGGTGGAGCATCACCTCGTCATCCTGCACGTCAACGATACGCACAGCCATTTCGAGCCTGAGCGCACCGGCGAGTATGTCGGGATGGGCGGTATCCTTGAGCGGGCCGCGTACATCGACAGTGTCCGTGCGGCGATGGGCCCGGAGAATGTGCTCCTGCTGCATGCCGGTGACTTCAGCCAGGGAACGACCTATTTCTCCGAACTCGGCGGCAACCTGGAGATCCAGGCCCTGAACGCGATGAAGTTCGACGTGGTCACCCTCGGCAATCACGAGTTCGACAACGGCCTGGAGGACCTGGGCCGGCGGCTTTCCTCGCTGGAGATGCCGGTGGTCGTGTGCAACTACGATTTCTCGCCGTTCGAGGCGGGAAAGTACATCAAGCCTTATGTCATCCTGGAGCGCGCGGGCCTCAAGATCGGCGTGCTGGGCGTCCTGTGCGACCTCAAGACGATGGTCGCGGGCGACATCGCCGAACGTGTGCCGGAGTTCCCCTGGGTGGAGACCGTACAGAAGTACGCCGACCTCCTGAAGGTTGATGAAGGCTGCGACCTCGTGATCGCCCTTACGCACATCGGCTACGAGGAACACACTCCCGGCGATGTCACGGACCCGATCCTGTGCTCGAAGACCCGGAATATTGACCTTTTTGTAACCGGGCACTCTCACACTTTCCTGGAAGATATTGCATATCATCCCAATGTGGACGGCATTCTGGTTCCTGTTGTGCAGGATGGCTGGATGGGCGTGTATATGGGACAGATTGATTATAAAATGTAAGTCATTTAATCAGAAATACTTATAGATTGTTTGCCGGGAGGATTCGTCCTTCCGGCCTTTCTTTTTATGCATTATGCATTAATAGCGCATAATTATTTGCGTTTTATATTTGTCTTTTTCAAAAAAATTAATTACATTGCAGTTTAACAGTTACCTAAAAACCTTTTTATACAACTAACTCTTAACGCATTCTTAACGCATGAGAAGCAAACTGCTCACCTATCTGCTCTGTGCAGGTTCCATTCTTCTGGGAATGGCGACCGCGTCCGCGCAGACACGGACGGTCCGCGGTACGGTCGTCTCCGCCGATGACGGAGAACCGGTCATCGGAGCGTACGTGTACGTGGAAGGCGCCACCAGCGTTGGAACCATGACGGATCTGGACGGTAACTTTGTCCTGGACAAGGTACCGCAAAGCGCCAAGAACCTCATCGCCTCCTTCATGGGCTTCGAGGATCAGAAAGTTCCGGTGCAGGACAATATCCGCATCGCCCTTCGGCCGGATTCGGAGATGTTGGAACAGGCGGTCGTCACCGGTATGACTTCGGTGGACCGGCGCATGTTCACGGGTTCCGCCGCCAAGGTGGACGCATCGACCGCAAACATTTCCGGTATCGCGGATGTCTCCCGTTCCCTGGAAGGCCGCGTGGCCGGCGTTTCCGTCCAGAATGTTTCCGGTACGTTCGGAACGGCTCCGAAGATCCGTGTCCGTGGCGCCACCTCCATCTATGGCTCGTCCACCCCGCTGTGGGTCGTTGACGGCGTGATCATGGAGGATGTCGTGGAAGTGGACGCCGAGTCGCTTTCCTCCGGTGATGCCAACACCCTGATCTCCTCCGCCATCGCCGGCCTGAACTCCGACGATATCGAGAGCTTCGACATCCTCAAGGACGGCTCCGCGACCTCCATCTACGGTGCCCGCGCCATGGCCGGCGTTATCGTCGTGACCACCAAGAAGGGACGCTCCGGTCACAGTTCCGTGAGCTATACCGGTGAATATACCGTCCGCCTGAAGCCCAGCTACGCGAACTTCAACATCATGAATTCGCAGGACCAGATGGGTGTCTATCAGGAACTTCAGCAGAAGGGTTACCTGCAGTATGCGGGCACGGCCAATGCTTCCGAAAGCGGCGTGTACGGCAAGATGTATCAGTTGATCACCGAGTTCGACGAGTCGGCCGGCCAGTTCGGCCTGGAGAATACGGCCGCCGCCAAGGCCGCCTATCTCCGCGCCGCCGAGTTCCGGAACACCGACTGGTTCGACAAGCTGTTCACTTACAATGTCCAGCACAATCACTCCGTTTCCCTGAGCGGCGGTACGGACACCGGCAACTACTACGCCTCTGTCTCCGTCATGGACGATCCGGGCTGGTCGCTGCAGAGCTCCGTCCAGCGTTTCACCGCCAATGTGAACGCCACGCAGAAGCTGTTCAACAACGTCACGCTCAATATCATCGGCAATTCCTCCTACCGCAAGCAGCGCGCGCCGGGAACCCTGAGCTCCAAGATTGACGCCGTGAACGGTGAGGTGAAGCGTGACTTCGACATCAACCCGTATTCCTACGCGCTGAATACCTCCCGCGCGCTGGATCCGGATGAGTTCTACACCCGCAATTACGCTCCGTTCAACATCGTGCATGAACTGGAGAACAACTTCATGGACATCGACGTGACCAACGTCCGTTTCCAGGGCGAGTTGAAGTGGAAGGTGTTCAAGCAGCTGGAACTTTCCGCGCTGGCCGCCGCCAAGTACAGTGCGACCTCCCGTCTGCACCACATCGAGGACAATTCCAACCAGGCGGAGGCTTACCGGGCGGAACAGACGACGACCATCCGGAAAGGTAACACTTACTTGTATACGGACAAGGATGATCCGTATGCCGTTCCTGAGGTTATCCTCCCGTACGGCGGTATCTTCGAGAGACATGACAACAAGATGTTTGGCTGGGATACCCGTCTGACGGCGACATATAACCAGTCGTTCGGTTACCACACCGTCAATGCTTACGGCGGTATGGAAGTGAACAGCATCAACCGTGAATCGACCTGGTTCCGCGGCTGGGGCATGCAGTACGACCTGGGCGAGGAAGCGAACTACGACTACCGTATCTTCAAGAAAGGTCAGGAGGATGCTTCCGAATACTACAAGTTGGATCATACCTATGACCGTCGTGCCGCGTTCTTCGCGACGGGAACCTATTCCTACAAAGGAAGATACAACATCAACGGCACGATCCGTTATGAGGGTTCCAACCAGCTCGGCAAGAGCCGGCAGGCCCGCTGGCTGCCGACCTGGAACATCTCCGGCAAGTGGAATATCATCGACGAATCCTGGATGCGCAGTGTCCAGCCCATCCTTTCCCATGCCGCCATCAAGGCGTCCTACTCCCTGACCGCCGAAAGAGGACCGGACTCCAATTCGCTGTCCATCTTCAAGGCGGAGACGCCTTGGCGTTATTTCACCTATGACAGCGAATCCGATCTCTATCTGGACAAGCCCGGCAACCCGGAACTGACCTACGAGAAGAAGCACGAGTTGAACATCGGTCTCGAGCTGGGTTTCTTCAACAACAGGATCAATTTTACCGGAGACTGGTACAAGCGCAACAACTTCGACCTGATCGGTCCCGCGTGGACTCAGGGTTTCGACGGTACTGTCACCAAGCGCGGTAATACGGCGTCCATGAAATCCAACGGTATCGAACTGAGCCTGACGACGACCAACATCAAGGGCCGTGACTTCTCCTGGACGACGAACCTCATCTATTCCCATTCCCACAACGAGGTTACAAAGCTGCTGTCCACCCGCCGCATCATCGACCTGATCTCCGGAACCGGATTTGGCGTGGAAGGCTATCCGAACCATTCCATTTTCTCCATTCCTTTCAAGGGGTTGAATGGCGAAGGTCTGCCTACTTTCCTGGATCAGAACGGCAACGTGACCGTGACCGGCATTCATTTCCAGACGACCGATCCTTCGATGCTGGATTACCTGAAATTCGAAGGCACCGCCGATCCGACCGACGTCGCGTCCATCGGTAATACCTTCTCATATAAGGGTTTGCGCCTGAATATCTTCATCACCGGATCCTTCGGCAATGTCATTCGCCTGGACCCTGTTTTCAAGAAGTCCTATTCCGACCTTGTCGCAATGCCCAAGGAGTTCAATGACCGCTGGACGGTTCCTGGTGACGAGAATATCACCAACATCCCGGTCATCGCATCCCGTATCCAAAACAAGAACAACAGCCATCTGAGTTACGCTTACAATGCGTACAACTATTCGACGGAGCGCATCGCCAGCGGCGACTTCGTCCGTCTGAAGGAGGTTTCCATCAGCTATGATCTGCCGAAACGCTTGGTATCCAAGCTCAACTTCAGCAGCGCTTCCCTGAAACTGCAGGGAACGAATCTCCTGCTCCTGTATGCCGACAAGAAACTGAACGGACAGGATCCTGAGTTCTTCAATACGGGCGGTGTCGCCGTTCCGATGGCAAAGCAATTCACCCTTACCCTGAAGCTCGGCCTTGGCGGTGCCAAGAAGTAGCCGAGAAGATGTGGAATAAAACTGATCATGCTATGAAGAGAATATTTTATCCGATCATCTTTGCAGTATTCCTCGGTCTGGTTTCCTGCGATAAATTCCTGGACCAGAACCCGGACAACCGGGCGTCCATCGATACGTTGAAGGAAATCGACTTTCTGCTGACGTCGGCCTACTCGGAGCATTCCTATGCGACGATGACGGAACTGATGTCCGACAATATCGATGATTTCTCCAAGACCCAGTTCAATAAGACCAACCGTTTCTATGACGAGGTCTTTGCCTGGAAAGACGTCGAAGAAACCAACAACGAGGATCCCGAGAGCGTCTGGTCCAACTACTGGAAAACCATTACGACGGCCAATAACGCCCTGCAGGCCCTTGAGAAACTGGGACCTGAAACCGATTTGAATCTCCGTGAATCCTATGCGGAGGCCTATCTGGTCCGCGCCTACGGCCATTTCGTCCTGGTGAACCTGTTCTGCCTTCAGTACAATGCGAAGACCAGTTCGACCGACCTCGGCATCCCTTATCTGGATACCCCTTCGACGGAATTCGATCCCAAATACGAGCGCGGCAATGTCGCTTATGTCTATCAGCGGATTGAAGAGGACCTGGAGAAGGGCCTGTCCATGGTGGGAGATTCCCGCTACAAGGTTCCGAAGTACCATTTCAATGTGAGTGCCGCCTATGCTTTCGCCGCCCGGTTCTATCTGTTCTACGGGAAATACGAGAGAGCCATCGAGTGCGCGAACCGGGTGCTGGGCCCCAATCCGGCGTCCGTCCTGAAGGACTGGGCCTACATCGGGAGCCTGCCTACGGCTTCCAACGGTCCCACGCTGCATAGCACGGCCTATGCGGACTCCAAGTCACCGGCTAATCTGCTGATTCAGACCATTTATTCGTCCATTTACGCTTTCTGGGCCAACTATTCTTCCTATAACCGGTACAGCCATGGCTCTTTCCTGGCCACTACGGAATCTCTCCAGGCCAATCAACCCTGGGGCTCCGCGTCCTGGAGAGACGGCGCCAAGGTTTATACCGGATCCATGGACAAAGTCATTTTCTGGCGTAATCCTTATGTCTTCCAGTACACGGACCCGGTGGCCAAAACCGGATATGCCCGCAGTATCCTCGTGGATTTCACTACGGACGGCACGCTGATCAACCGGGCGGAAGCCAACATCCTCCTGGGCAACTACCAGGCTGCCTGTGATGACCTGAACCTGTGGCTTCACAATATCACGACCTCTACTTATGTGTTCACCCCGGATAGAGTCAAGTCCTTCTTCGAGGGCCTCAACTACTCGACTTGGAAGGCCGGAACCATGAGGAAGGAACTGCACCCGGTCTTCATGGAGTTGAATCCTTCCGATCCCTATCAGGAGTCGATGATCGACCTGGTGCTTCACATCCGCCGCATGGACAACCTCGGCTCCGGTCTCCGCTGGTTTGATCTCAAGCGCTACGGAATCACGGTGTACCGTCGGAAGATCGAACTGACCGAAAACGGTTTCATCCCTACTTCCGCCAGCGACTCGCTCAAGGCGGGAGATGCCCGCTGGGCGATTCAGATTCCGTACAAGGTCGCCAAGGCCGGCTTAGAAGAGAACCCTCGTGTAAAACATTAATATGCATCGAGTTATGAATATAAATATTTGGCGTTCCCTTGTCTCCGCGACGGCTGCCCTCGCACTCCTGTCTTCCTGTCAGAAGGAAGAGCTCTCGGGCGACAGCATCATCACGGTGGATGCAATGGAACTGAACGATTTCGATAAATGGCTGGAGGCCAATTTCGTGTATCCCTACAATATCGAATTCAAGTATCGGTATGAGAACAACGAGACGGACCTGGACTATTATTCCGTTCCGGCCGACTACGACAATTCGGTCATCATGGCCCACCTGGTCAAGTATCTCTGTATCGATTCCTACGACGAGGTGGCCGGCGCCTTGTTCACCCGCAAGTATTTCCCGAAGGAGTTTTTCCTGATGGGCGAGTGGGAGTACAAGAACAACGGCGTCTACACGCTGGGTACGGCCGAAGGCGGAAAAAAGATCATCCTGATGGGCATCAACTACCTGTCCCGGTACATGACGACCGCCGCCAACCTGAATCATTACTACCTGAAGACAGTCCATCACGAGTTCACCCATATCCTGAACCAGACGAAGGATTATCCTGTGACTTTCGACCAGGTTTCCGGCAGCTCCACGAACGGATACGTGACGGACAGCTGGAGTGACAGCAAGTACAACAACAATCTGGAATGCGGATTCATCACGAAGTACGCCCGCCATTCTCCGCGCGAGGATTTTGCGGAAATGATGTCCGTGTACGTGACGAACTCGGCTGCCTGGTGGGAAGCCCGGATGGTTGAGGCCGGCGACGGCCGCAGCACGATCGAGACCAAGCTGGGAATCGTCAAGAATTATATGCTGGAAACCTTCGGCATCGAGCTGGACGATCTTCGTGACGCGATCCTCCGTCGTCAGGACGAGGTGATGGCCGGGAAGGTCGATTTGACAAACATTGATTTATAGGAGATACGGTTATGAAAATCAAATCTTTTCTGCGCATTTCCCTGGCGGCGGCCCTGATCTGGGGTGCGACTGCCTGCCAAAAGGAGGTTGACCGCGTATTCGAGGATACCTCCGCAGTCCGGATGAAGGAGAGCCTGGCCGACATCTCCGAGGTGCTGACCTCTTCCGAGCATGGCTGGTATCTCGAATATTTACTGAACGAAAGACTTTCCGGCGCCACGACGGGCGGTTATTCGATGCTTGTCAAGTTTGATGGCAAGAAGGTAACTGCATGGGGAGACGCGGAAGGCTCGGCCGAGCCCGTCACCTCCCTGTACAAACTGACGACCGATGACGGACCGATCCTGTCGTTCGATTCCTATAACCGGGTCCTCCACTATTTCTCCACCCCTTCCGGTACGGGAACGAATGCCATTGGACAATCCGGTCATTATCAGGGACTTGGAGGTGACTTTGAGTTCATGGTGCTCAAAGCGACCCCCGATACCGTGCTCCTGCAAGGGAAACGGGGGGGTGTCGAGATGCTGATGCTTCCGTTGGACAAGGAGCCTTCCGAGGCCATCGCCAATATCATCAATACCGGCAGGGATATGTATGTGTCAAGCTTCGTGTCCGAGGAGGATATGATGAAGGTCGAGTTGGACCTTGACAAGCGCTATTTCAGCATGTACGTGAATGCGGGGGCTGGTGATGTCCTGATCGGCGAAGTCCCGTTTCTCTTCACGGAAAACGGAATCCGCCTGCCCTATATCCCTGATGGATCCTTTGTGGATATGGATTTGGAATTGGATCCCGCAATGTTGAAGGAAGTAGAGAAGTCGTATAACGAAAACCGGGATCTCACCTGGAACTCCGAGGACCGCTCTTTGACGTCCGGAGAGACGGTATTTCATGGCATCATGCCGGAAGGCTGGCTCAGCTATGAGGAACTGGCCGGCGACTATACGCTGTCGTTCGACAACAGCGATCCGTACAAGACGGTCGATATCAAGCTCGTTCCGAACGTGTATCGGAAATCCTATTACCTGACCGGCCTGAATCCGCTGATTACCCTGGAGGTGGAATACAATCTCGCTTCCGGCAGCCTGGCCTTGATGGGCCAGACGATCGGTGAGGAAGGAAACTATGTGGTATGGTGGTCTCCCTGGTCCCGTATCGGCGGCGGCAGCCTGTGGTTCTCTACTTCCTACGGTATGAAGACCGTCCTGAATAAGGAATCCTACGAGGCCGATCCGGAGCACTTCACGTTGGATTGGGTGACCGGCCCTTGCGCCACCGGCAAACCGATTGACTCCTTCATTATCTATATGCGTGATGGTTCCACCTCCAAGGGAGCCGCTCCGTCGCGTTGGAACATCCCGGGAACGACGGCCCGCCTTCCTTACCTGCATTCCATCACCAAGAAATAGGAGGATCCCGACATGAAACTGAATATCAATAAAATACTGATTTCGCTGACTTTCCTGGGCCTGCTGGCGGCCTGCCAGAAGCCCGAGCAGGACGTCGTGGAGAAGAAGGCCTTGAAGGTCATTTCCTCCGATGTCATCATCGGTGTCGAAGGCGGCACCGGCACGATCGTGGTCGAGGCTGACGAGGCCGTCACCGCGACCTCCGAACGTGACTGGTGCCAGGTTTCCGTGGACGGGAAGACGATCCATGTCTCCGTCCCGGAAGCGAACCCGAGCCGGATGAGCCGCTATGCCCGTATCATCATCAAGGCCGGTTCCGACGAATCCCATGTCACCGTCCAGCAGTATGGCGAAGTTTTCTCCGGCCTGGAGATGGAAGACCTGGAGGTTCTCCCGGAAGGAACGACCGTACGCTATTCCTTCAAGTCCAATATGGCGGTCAAGATGGAATCCGACCAGCCTTGGGTCCATATCGACATGGACGAGGAGGCCGGCGTCGTCACCTTGACGGTGGATGAGCACAAAGACTTCGGCTTCCGCGTTGCGACGGTCACCTGTACGGCCGGCTCCAACACCCGGTCGATCAAGGTGTCGCAGCAGCCCCCCTTTGGCGAGATTACCGGATGGAGTGCCGCGGTCACGGACGGCGAGTTCGTCTTCCCGAACCAGACTGACGTGATTACGGTCACGCCGCCCGAGGAGATGGCTTCGGTCACTTACGCTTGGGATGTCGCCAGCGAGTTTTATAGTGACGGCTTTGACAACGTTCCTGATGCGATCAAGCATTGGGCGTTCAGAGCGAAAGAGTATCCGTCTTTCTTCATCTTCGACAAGGGAGTATCCTCGAAGACGAAAAAGAATCTCCCTTCCACGGTGACGATTGCCATCATCTGCTTTGACGACCAGAAGTATCCGACGGGCCAGTATGCCCTGGTGGAGGTTCCCGTTCCGGGCCGCGGTCCTGTCAGGCAGGCGGTCGATGGCTGGGACATCGCCCATACGGACGGATCCTGGGCGTATCCTACCCAGACCGATGTGTTCACGGTGACCCCGAAGGCCGGATATGAGGATGTGAAGTATGTCGCCTCCGTCGTCCGGAAGGATGCCGTTTCCAATATCGAGGACTATGCGTTCACGACGTTTGCGATGCAGGCCCGGGAATCCATCCTTGCCAAGGTGGCCAGCGGAGAGCTTGCCTCCTTCGAGGACGGTCTCTCCACCGGTGTTTCCACCGTGTCTGCGGAGAACGTGGCCGGCGATGCCTATGTAGTCGTTGTCGCCTTTGGTGACAATCAGTTCTATACGGGTGATTATAAGGCCGTTGAGGTCTCCGTCCCTGACCTGGAGCCTACCATGTACCGTTGGGTGGGCAAGTGGAAGGTGGCCCGCAAGAGCGAATTCGATACGTGGGAGATTTCCGTCAAGGAAACGGACAAGACCCTGCGCATCGTCGGTCTGGAGAGCTTCACGGACCTGACCAAGTTCGATGTCGAGGCGACGGCGGACGAGAACGGCTGTCTGATCGTCAAGACGCAGTACACCGGCGAATACGACGACGACTCCTATGGCCATGTGAACATGCTCCTTTCCGGTCAGTATGACGATACGGCGGCCGGTAAGACCTATTACACGGCGACGCAGAACCTCACCATCTTCTCCGGAACCCTGTCTGAAGACGGCAACTCCGCCGAATTGGAGCCCGGTCTGGTCAATGGCTATCATTTCAAGAACGTCCAGTTCTATGGCCGTTACAAGAACTCCAGCGGCGGCACCTCGGCCTTCAGCTACAATGCCGGCGCAACCCAGCTTCCGCAGACGATCACCCGCATCACCGAGTAATCGACAGTATACGAATCGAGGCCGTCCCTTCCGGGGCGGCCTCTTTTATTGTCATTCCGAGCGATTACTCTTCTGTCATTTCGAGCTTGTCGAGAAATCTAAAGGATATTCATCGACTGCTCCCGGATCTTCTCCAGCTCGTCCTTCATCTGGACGACGAGCTTCTGGATGCCGGCGTGGTTCGCCTTGGAACCGGTGGTGTTGATCTCGCGGCCCATTTCCTGGATGATGAAGCCGAGCTTCTTGCCGGGGTAGGGTTCGCCGTCGATGGTTTCCATGAAATAGCGGCAGTGCTGGCGCAGGCGGACCTTCTCTTCGTTGATGTCGTACTTTTCCAGGTAGAAGATGAGCTCCTGCTCGAAACGGGCGGGATCGGGCTGCTGCCGGAGCTCCTCCAGGTTCTTGAGGATGCGGGCCTTGACCGTTTCGATGCGTTCGCCTTCCAGCTTCTCCACCTCGTCATAAAGGCCGAGGATTGTCTGCACGCGGCCCGTGACGTCCTTGTACAGGGCGACGCCCTCCT
>JAEEGK010024094.1_pt1 | contig 12640 bp, 10 predicted proteins | sample 8958771 | NCBI WGS metagenome assembly JAEEGK01 (sample SAMN16246547, study PRJNA631951) | gut metagenome | biome: gut microbiome; feature: rumen; material: SC-attached | host: Bos | place: Iran: Karaj | collected 2018-10 | reverse complement strand
AAGTTTGTTTTGCAGCCTTGGTGATGGCAGTTATTCTGCCCGTAGCTGCACAGGATACATACGAGAGTGCCCGTTTGCTGGGTAGCGATCTGAATGGTACAGCCCGTTATGTGGGTATGGGTGGTGCGATGGATGCCCTTGGTGCTGATCTCTCCACCATCTCTACCAACCCTGCAGGTATCGGCTTGTTCCGCCATTCCCATGCCAGCATCAGTCTTGGCTTCGTCTCTCAGCAGGATGTGGAGAAGTTTGATAACAAGAGCAAGACCACGATCAGCTTCGATCAGGCAGGATTCGTCTATTCTTCCAGAATAAGCCGTTCGTCGTTCATCAACTTCGCCTTCAACTTCCATAAGAGCAAGAACTTCAATCAGATCATTAATGCGGCCAATGCGTTGAGAGGCTGTTCACAGAATGGCTTGACCTATGCGAAAGCTGCCTCTGGTGTGTATTACTTCGATACGAATATGCAGGATGAGGCGATTGGCTATTATGGCGCTAATGATCGTTCATGGGCTTATAGTGAATCAGACTATATGAATGCCAATGTGCTGATGTGTGATGTGGAAAAGCATCTGCAGGATCCTGCTGCCGATTGGGTCTATTATAACGATGCCAATGCCTATACATTCGATAGAGCTCATCGTGGTTGGATCAACAACTTCGACTTTAATGTCAGTGGTAACTCCAACGATCGCTTCTACTGGGGTCTCACCGTTGGCGTGAAGAGTGTGAACTATCGTGGCTATAGCGAATATGCTGAGACATTGGTGGATAAGAATGATAATCCCATCGGTTCGGTGGCTGTCTCTGACGTGCGCCGCATCAAGGGTACGGGTCTCGATGTGACGGCTGGTGTCATCTTCCGTCCCTCTGCAGAGTCTCCCTTCCGTATCGGCCTGTCTATCAGCACACCGACTTGGTATGACCTCAATACAACCAACGATAGCTATATGCTGAATAACAGTCAGACGGGTTATTGGGATGACGGTCAGAGCCATCAGGAATACGACTTCAAGTTATATACCCCTTGGAAGTTCGGTTTGAGCCTGGGTCACACCATCGGTACTCAGCTGGCACTCGGCTTCGGCTATGAGTATTCTGACTACAGCAACGCTTCCAATCGTGTGAACAAGGGTGATAGTTATTGGTATGATGACTACGGCTATTCTCCCTCATACACCGACGATGCGATGAATGCCAATACGGATAAGTCGCTGAAAGGTGTCCACACCTTGAGAGTTGGCGCAGAATACAAGCCAGTATCTGACTTTGCCATCCGCCTCGGTTACAACTATGTGTCTTCAGGCTATGAGGAGAACGGTGTGCGTGATATGACGATTGAGTCGCCTGGCGTATCTTATTCTTCTACCACCGACTATGTGAACTGGAAGGATACCCATCGCATCACCTGCGGTCTCGGCTATAAGGTAGGCGGCGTGAATATGGATCTGGCTTATCAGTATAACATGACGAAAGGTGACTTCCATCCCTTCCAGCCTTATGCAGGCTACTCATCGATCGGTATGAATACCGGTGTGAAGGAAGTGAAGTTCAATCGCCACCAGCTGTTGCTGACGGTTGGATATACATTCTAAATTGAAACAATTCTGTATATAAATGCGGCTTTATGCAAATAAGGCCGCTTTTTTTTGTTTATTCAACTGAAAAGTAGTAACTTTGCGCAAAATTTTGTATAAACATTATTAGATATGAAAAAACTGTTATTGGGAGATGAGGCCATTGCTCAGGGTGCCATCGATGCAGGCCTGAGTGGTGTTTATGCCTATCCTGGAACACCTTCGACGGAGATTACCGAGTATATTCAGGACTCACCCGTCGCCAAGGAGAGAAATATCCATCGCCGCTGGTCAACCAATGAGAAGACCGCTATGGAGGCTGCCCTCGGTATGTCGTATATGGGTAAGCGTGCGCTGGTGTGTATGAAACATGTGGGATTGAATGTCTGTGCCGATCCGTTTGTCAACTCAGCTATGACGGGTACGAACGGCGGTCTGATTGTGCTCGTGGCTGATGACCCGTCGATGCACTCTTCACAGGATGAACAGGACTCTCGTTTCTACGCTAAGTTTGCCATGATTCCTACCTTTGAGCCCAGCTCTCAGCAGGAGGCTTACGACATGATGGGCGAGGCTTTCGATTTGTCAGAGCAGCTGCATCTGCCGATTCTGATGCGCGTCACCACCCGTATGGCTCACAGCCGTGCCGTTGTGGAGGTTGCCGACGAGCCCCGTCAGCAGAACGAACTCAACTACGATGCTCAGGCCTCTAATTGGGTGCTCCTGCCAGCTTTCGCCCGCAAGCGTAATGTGGTTGTCACTGGTCAGCAGCCCATCCTTGAGCAGATGGCTGTCGATTCCAAATATAACAAGTATATCGATGCCGCCGATCATAAACTGGGTATCATCGCCAGTGGTATTGCCTACAACTATCTGATGGAGTGCTATCCTGATGGTTGTCCTTACCCTGTGCTGAAGATCTCGCAGTATCCGATTCCCAAGAAACTCATCCGTCGCATGACCGACGATTGCGAGTTTGTGCTGATTGCCGAAGAGGGTCAGCCGTTCATTGAGGATCAGGTGCGTGGTGTGATGCCTGGCAATGCAGTGATCAAGGGTCGTCTCACGGGTGAGCTGCCTCGTACGGGTGAGCTCAATCCTGACTTCCTGAAGAAAGCTTTAGGCATCGAGAGCTCAGAGAGCTATGCCCCATGCGAGGATGTCACCCCGCGTCCGCCTGCACTTTGTCAGGGCTGTGGTCACCGTGATGTCTATACCGCTCTGAACGAAGTCCTGAAGGAGTATCCCAACGCCCGCGTGTTTGGCGATATCGGTTGCTATACCCTCGGTTTCCTGCCGCCTTATAAGGCTATTCACTCTTGTGTGGATATGGGTGCTTCGATCACGATGGCGAAGGGTGCCTCTGATGCAGGTCAGTGGCCCGCAGTGGCTATCATCGGCGACTCTACCTTCACCCATTCCGGTATGACGGGCTTGCTCGATGCCATCAATGAGAATGCGGATATCACAGTTATCATCAGCGACAACCTGACAACCGCCATGACGGGTGGTCAGGATTCGGCTGGCACGAATAAGTTTGAGGCTATCTGTAAGGGTCTCGGTCTTTCTGAGAATCATCTGAAGGTAGTGAACCCCATCCCCAAGAATATGCCTGAGATTACACAGGCCATCCGCGATGAGATCAACTATCATGGTGTGAGTGTGATTATTCCGCGTCGTGAGTGCATGCAGACATTACAACGTCATCTTAAACAAAAGAAAGCAGCAAAATGAAAACAGATATTATTCTTTGCGGTGTAGGAGGACAGGGTATCCTCTCTATCGCCACGATTATCGGTGAGGCTGCCATGAAGGAGAACCTCTACATCAAGCAGGCAGAGGTCCACGGCATGAGTCAGCGTGGTGGTGATGTGCAGTCGAATCTGCGTATCTCCAGCAATCCTATCTCCAGCGATCTGATTCCCTTAGGTGGTGCCGACGTGATTATCTCTATGGAACCCATGGAGGCATTGCGCTATCTGCCGTTCCTGGCTAAGGACGGTTGGATCATCACTTCCAGCACACCCTTCATCAATATCCCCAACTATCCCGACATCGAGACGATCAAGGCCGATCTCCAGAAGATCAGCAATGTGATCATGCTGGATATCGAACAGGCAGCTAAAGATAATGGTGTGCCCCGTTCTGCCAATGTCATCCTGTTGGGTGCTGCCCAGAAGGCACTGGGTATTGAGTATGACAAGCTTGAGGATGCCATCCGTCGTGTCTTCGGACGCAAAGGCGAGGCCATCGTCGAGGCAAACATCAAGGCACTCGCCATCGGCCGCGAAGCTCAGAAGTAACAAGAATAAATCAATGGAAACTCCGATTAAGAAAGAAATCGTTGACGGACTCGTGGCAGAGCTTGGCATTAAGGACTTTGCCAAGGCAACGATCCGTGAGGTGAAACAAGTGGCTGCCAAATCCGAGAAGGCGAGTGGGGTAGAGTTCATCAAGATGGAGATGGGCATCCCTGGTCTGCCTGCGGCTCAGGTAGGTGTCGATGCACAGATTCAGGCATTGAAAGACGGTATCGCCCATTCGTATCCCGATATTCAGGGTACGCCTGTACTGAAAGAGGCTGCCTCTCAGTTTGTGAAGGCCTTCATCGGTATCGATATCAAGCCCGAGGGCTGCATCCCCGTGACTGGTTCGATGCAGGGCACCTTCGCCTCGTTCCTCACCTGTTCACAGCGCGACAAGCAGAAGGATACCGTGTTGTTCATCGACCCGGGTTTCCCTGTGCAGAAGATGCAGCTGGAGGTGATGGGCGTGAAATATCAGACCTTCGATGTGTATGATTTCCGTGGTGAGAAGCTGGGCCCGAAACTCGAGAGCTATCTCTCTAAGGGCAACATCTGCGCCATCGTGTATTCCAATCCCAATAACCCCTCGTGGATCTGTCTGCGTGAGGAGGAGTTGAAGGTGATCGGTGAACTCGCTACGAAATACGATACCATCGTGATGGAGGATCTCGCATACTTTGCGATGGACTTCCGTAAGGATCTTTCAACACCGTTTGAGGCTCCTTACCAGGCTACTGTTGCCCGATATACAGATAACTACATGCTGCTCATCAGTGGCTCGAAGGCTTTCAGTTATGCCGGTGAGCGTATCGGTGTCACCTGTATCTCCGATGCCCTGTTCCATCGTCATTTCGATGCCCTGTCAGAGCGTTATCAGGGTCTGCCCTTCGGTCCTGTGTTCTCCACCCGTATGCTTTACGCCTTGAGTTCAGGTACGAGCCACAGTGCCCAGTATGCCTTGGCAGCCATGCTGAAAGCCGCCTACGAAGGCAAGTACGACTTCCGCAAGGAGATCAGCGTGTATGGTGAGCGTGCCAGGAAACTGAAGGAGATCTTCTGCCGTCATAAATTCTATGTGGTCTATGACAAAGATCTCGATGAGCCTATTGCCGACGGCTTCTACTTCACCATCGGTTATCCAGGCATGACCTCAGGACAGCTGGCACTTGAACTGATGTACTATGGTGTGTCAGCCATCTGCCTCATCACCTGTGGCTCCGAACAAGAAGGTTTGCGCGTGTGTACCTCCTTCATCGAAGATCACCAATACGCCCTCTTGGAAGAGCGCATGCAGATCTTCGAGGCGAATAATTGATATCTTCAATTACACCCCTAATAAACGCAATTCCCCAGCCACTTCTGAAATGGCTGGGGAATCTCTTTCGTCGGAAGTTGACACAATCTTCTCAGTATTAGGTATGCCATAAAAATCCTTTACATGCCACTTTGTCGGAAATCTCCCTCAGGCCGTCCGCCTGAGGGTCTTTCATACTCCGCCCAAGCCTCCCTCTCCCTCCGCCCAGGGCAGACTCCTGACGTGCCTTCGAAACTGTTATTTAAACGAAAGAAAAGAATTTGCAAAATGCCCATTTTTAAACACCGAAGTTAACAACTTAACAATTTAACGTTTTTGTTGTTCTTTATTGTGTTTATCCGTTCATCGACATCAGGAACTCCTCGTTGCTGCGGGTGTTTACCAGGCGGTCGCGGATGGTGTTCATAGCCTCAACGGGGGTCATCTCGGCAATGAACTTGCGGATGATCCACATGCGGTTGAGCGTGGTCTCATCAAGCAGCAGATCGTCGCGACGAGTAGATGACAGTACCAGGTCGATGGCTGGGAAGATACGCTTGTTGGAGAGCGAGCGGTTGAGCTGGATTTCTGAGTTACCAGTACCCTTGAACTCCTCGAAGATCACCTCATCCATCTTAGAACCGGTATCTACCAATGCCGTAGCGATGATCGTGAGTGAACCGCCGCCCTCAATGTTACGGGCTGCACCGAAGAAGCGCTTGGGCTTCTGCAGGGCATTGGCATCGACACCACCGGTGAGCACCTTACCAGAGGCAGGAGCAACGGTGTTATAGGCACGAGCCAGACGGGTAATAGAGTCGAGGAAGATCACGACATCATGTCCGCACTCCACCATACGCTTAGCCTTCTCAAGTACGATACCTGCAATCTTCACGTGGCGGTCGGCTGGCTCATCGAAGGTAGAGGCAATCACCTCTGCGTTAACGGTACGAGCCATATCTGTAACCTCCTCAGGTCGCTCATCGATGAGCAGCATCATGATATAAGCCTCGGGATGGTTGGCGGCAATGGCGTTGGCGATATCCTTCATCAGAACCGTCTTACCAGTCTTGGGCTGAGCCACGATGAGTGCACGCTGACCTTTTCCGATGGGTGAGAACAGATCGACGATGCGAACGCTGGGGTTCGTGGTGGCGCGGTCGCCACAGAGAGTGAACTTCTCTTCAGGGAAGAGTGGGGTGAGGTGCTCGAAAGCAACACGGTCACGCACCTCTGAAGGTACACGGCCATTGATGGTCTTTACTGTTGAGAGGGCGAAGTATTTCTCATTGTCATGCGGCGGACGAACGGTGCAGTCAACGACATCGCCAGTCTTCAAACCGTACTTCTTGATCTGCTGTGGTGACACATACACATCATCGGGTGACGACAGATAGTTGTAGTCAGAACTGCGCAGGAATCCGTAACCGTCGGTCAGGCACTCCAAGACGCCATTGGCGGTGATGATATCTGCGAAGTCATAACGTGGTGTCTCTATACTACGGGCGAAGGCAGGCTGCTCTGCCTCCTGCTGAACAACGGGACGATCGAACATATCGAGGGTAGGGATGGCACTCTGGTCCTCAATGGGGATATCGACAACCGTGATGAAGTCGGTACCATCACCAGGGTCACCACTCCAAACACCATCCTCATCCGTCTCGTCTTTCGGCTCTGGATTATTGTGGGCGGTCATCTTCTCACGCAGCTTTTCCATGATGTCTGCATCGACACCAGTATCTTCTGCATCAGCAGGAGTGAAGTCCTGTGCTTCAGGCACTTCCATAATCTCCTGCTCTTCGGCAGGGGCTTCGGGGGCTTCCTCTTCTGCTGCCTTGGCTTCTGCCTCAGCTGCTGCGGCAGCCTCTGCCTCGAGCTGTGCCTTTGACTTTCTGCCACGACGCTTAGGGGCTGGAGCCTCAGCAGCAGCCTCTGATGCCTCCTCGGCAGGAGCCGCAACAGGCATGTCGCTGAAGAGTGAGGGCTGCTCAACCTTCTTGGTGCGATTTGACTTTGAATCAAGATTCTCGCCATCGGCACCTTTTACAGTATAGACTTTACTCGTGTCTTTCTTCGCAATTCGAGTACGTTTTCTCTTTGGCGCTTCTTCGCCGGCAGCACTATTCTCTGCTGCCTTGTCGATGATGGCATAGATAACGTCCTCAAGGGCACTGTCTTGTGAGACCTGTACGCCTAATTCATTAGCGATACCCATCAGTTGGGGTATCTCCATAGATTCTAATTCTTCTTTTGTATACATAATGATAGTATATAAACTCTACCTTGAAATTGAAAAAATGTGATTGAAATGCTTCTCGAACGGAAGCAATGTTTTGAAAAACGATGCAAAGGTACGTATTATTTCGGGAACTTCCAAATAATTTGGGATTTTTTTTGTAATTTTGCAGCCAAAATAAGGAAGTGATGGAAATAAAGAAAGCAGAATTTACATTAAGTGCGCCTCAGGAGTCGATGTGCCCAAAGGATACGAAGCCTGAATATGCCTTTATTGGGCGTTCGAATGTGGGCAAGTCGAGTCTGATTAATATGCTGACGAACAACAAGAAGCTTGCCAAGACTTCTGCTACGCCTGGTAAGACGTTGCTCATCAACCATTTTATCATTAATAATGAGTGGTATCTGGTGGATCTGCCAGGTTATGGTTTCGCCAAGCGCTCGAAGAAGGAAGTTCAAAAACTGGAGCAGATGATCAATGGCTATATCCTTCAGAGAGAACAGCTTGTGAACGTGTTTCTGCTGGTAGATGTGCGGTTGGAGGCGCAGAAGGTGGATCTTGATTTCATCCAATGGCTGGGTGCCAGTAGTGTGCCCTTTGCCATCGTGTTTACCAAGGCCGACAAGTTGAGTGCCGCCAAGGTGATTCAGAATGTTGAGGCTTATAAGAAGGTGCTGAGTGAGACTTGGGAGGAACTGCCACCTATTTTCGTTACTTCTTCTGAAAAGAAACAAGGGCGCGATGAGATTCTTGATTATATCGAACAAATAAATAAATCAATGATTTAACAACGGACAACAGGACTAAAACGACTCTTTCAAGAGTCCTTAAGTCGTGTAGTCCGTTGCAAAAATAAAAGAATGGCGAAGGAGACTCCATACTTAGACGTGCAGCAGCTGACGAAGTCGTTCGGTTCGTTGGTGCTTTTTGATAATATCAGTTTCTCCATTGCCGAAGGGCAGAAGGTGGGACTGATCGCTAAGAACGGCACAGGCAAATCAACGCTCCTTTCTGTACTCTCTGGCAAAGAGGGCTACGATTCGGGCGAGATCATCTTCCGTCGTGACCTGCGGGTAGGAATGCTTGAGCAGTCGCCCGTGTTTGATCCTGCGGAAAGTGTACTTGATGCTTGCTTCAATCATCAAGGTGAAGATGAGAAAGTACTGAAGGCCAAACAGATTCTCACCCAGTTGAAAATTCGCGACCTGCAACAGCCCATGGGACATTTGAGCGGTGGACAGCAAAAGCGTGTAGCCCTCGCCAATGTGCTGATTACTGATCCTGACCTGTTGATTCTCGATGAGCCGACGAACCATCTGGATTTGGAGATGATTGAGTGGCTGGAGGGATATCTGAATCGTGGCAACAAGACTTTGCTCATGGTGACGCACGACCGATTTTTCCTTGATCGGGTATGTTCGGTTATTCTTGAGCTCGATGATCAGACCATCTATACCTATCGCGGTAACTACAGCTATTATCTAGAGAAACGGCAGGAACGGCTTGACAACAAGCGGGCGGAGATAGCTCGTGCCAACAACCTGTATCGTACTGAGTTGGAGTGGATGCGCCGTATGCCTCAGGCTCGAGGTCATAAAGCCCGTTACCGTGAGGAGGCTTTCTACGAGTTGGAGAAGGTGGCTAAGCAACGGATCGAGGAGCGCCAGATTCGCTTGAAGTCGCGTAACGTCTATATCGGTTCGAAGATCTTCGAGTGTCAGTATGTGTCGAAGGCTTTTGATGACAAGGTGATCCTGAAGGACTTCTACTATAACTTCTCCCGTTTTGAGAAGATGGGTATCGTAGGTAATAACGGTACTGGAAAATCAACCTTCATCAAACTCTTGTTAGGAATGGTGGCGCCTGATAGCGGACGCTTTGATATTGGCGATACCGTGCGCTTTGGCTATTTTTCGCAGGAAGGACTGCAGTTTGATGAGCAGCAGAAGGTGATTGATGTGGTGAAAGACATTGCGGAGTATATCGACATGGGGGGTGGCAAGCACTTTTCTGCCTCGCAGTTTCTGCAGTATTTCCTCTTCACACCTGAACAGCAGCATAACTATGTGTATAAGTTGAGTGGTGGTGAGCGCAGGAAACTGTACCTCTGTACGGTATTGATGAGAAACCCCAACTTTCTGGTGCTCGATGAGCCTACAAACGATCTGGACATCGTGACGCTGCAGATCTTGGAGGAATATCTGCAGGACTTCCCCGGATGTGTTATTGTGGTGAGTCACGACCGCTACTTTATGGATAAGGTGGTGGATCATCTGCTGGTGTTCAATGGCGATGGAGTGATTAAGGATTTCCCTGGCAACTACACCCAGTATCGGGAGTGGAGCCAGTTCAACAAGGCGAAAGAGCCCGCTCAGCCTAGTCAGCTGGGCCAATCGGCCCGGGCTAATAACCCTAGCCAGCCTAGCCAACCTAGCCCCAAACGCAAACTCTCGTTTAAGGAGAAACGTGAGATGGAGCAACTGGAGAAAGATATTGAAGCGCTTGAGGCAGAGAAGAAACAGATAGAAGATGCCCTTTGTGGCGGTACGATATCGGTAGAGGAAATCACGAACATGAGTAAGCGCTTGCCTCTGCTGAACGAGGAACTTGACGAGAAATCGATGCGCTGGCTTGAACTTTCAGAAATATGATACAACAACAATACCCTTCACAACTGCTGGAAAAGGCGGTGGCGGAATTTTCAAAGTTACCTGGTATCGGACGTAAGACAGCCTTGCGCCTGGTGTTGTGGATGCTCCGTCAGGATGAGTCGGATGTGGAACAGTTTGCTGAGGCTGTCAGTCAGCTGAAGCGTGAGGTGAAATACTGCCATACCTGTCATAACATCAGCGATACAGATACTTGTCCTATCTGTTCTGATATGCGCAGGGATGCTACGACCGTCTGTGTCGTTGAGAGTGTGCAGGATGTGATGGCGATTGAGAACACCCAGCAATATCATGGGCGCTATCATGTGCTGGGAGGTATTATCTCGCCGATGGATGGTATCGGTCCTGGTGATATAGAGATCGACTCGCTGGTGAAACGCGTGGCGGAAGGAGATATCCAGGAGGTGATTCTGGCGCTCAGTCCGACGATGGAGGGCGACACCACCAACTTCTATATCTATCGTAAACTGGCTGGCTACGACGTGAAGATCAGCGTGATTGCCCGAGGCATTGCCGTAGGTAATGAACTGGAATATACCGATGAGGTGACGCTTGGGCGCTCTATTATGAACCGAACATTGTTTGAAGATAAAGACAAATGAAAGAGACGAAGAAACTATTGATGACCATTTATGTGGCGGGCATTGTGCTGGCTCTTGCCATCGTGTGTCTATATGAGACCAACGTATTGGAGGCTGGTCTTTTGGCCACAGATAAGCAGTCAGAATTTCTGCTGACATTTCTGATGGAACTGATGACGCTGGGCTGCGCTTTTCTGGCATTGCGCTTGTTCAAGTTTGAGAAGATACACCAGGAACTGACAACAGGTAAGGCTGTCGCTCTTAGAAAATGGGGCGTTCTTAGACTGCAGATCCTCCTGGTGCCTTTATGGGCTGACACCTTATTATATTATATATATATGAACCCCACCTTCGGTTATCTGGGTATCATCCTGGCATTATGCCTGCCGTTTGTCTATCCAAGTATGAACCGTTGTGAGGCCGAGACGGAAGAATGAAGCTTAGTGTCGTGATCGTCAGCTACAACGTGCGTTCTTATCTGGAGGAATGTCTTAAGAGCGTGCAAAAAGCCCTTGAGGGAATCGAGGGTGAGGTGTTTGTGGTTGACAATCATTCCGACGATGATAGCGTGGAGACCATCCGAAATGAATGTCCGTGGGTAAAACTGATCGTGAATCTGGAGAACCTTGGTTTTGCCAAGGCTAATAATCAGGCTATCCGAAAGGCACAAGGCGACTATGTGTTGCTGCTGAATCCCGATACGGTAGTGCGTCAGGATACCTTTCGTGGCGTACTTGCTTTTATGGATGAGCATCCGAAGGCAGGAGGCGCTGGTGTGATGATGTGTTACGAGGATGGTTCGAGGGCACCAGAGTCCCGTCGGGCTGTGCCCACACCTTGGGTGGCTGCCCGGAAGATGCTGGGTTTCACCAGACGTTACTATATGAGTGATCTGCCGTGGGACCAGCCTTGCAGGATAGAGGTGGTGAGCGGGGCGTTCTGCCTGTTGCGCCATCAGGCATTGAAGAGTGTCGGACTGCTCGACGAAGACTTCTTCATGTATGGCGAGGATATCGACTTGTCGTATCGTCTGTTGAAAGGAGGGTGGGAGAACTGGTATCTGCCGTATTCCATCATCCATTATAAAGGTAAGTCAACGTTGAAGTCGGATTATCGCTATGTGCACATCTTCTATCAGGCCATGCTGATATTCTTTCAGAAACATTACAGTCATCTGAGCTTCGTCTATACGATACCAGTGAAGATGGCCATCTATTTCCGGGCTTCCATTGCCTTGATTGATATCTTACGTAAAAAACTGCATCTATGATTTCAAGTCTTCCTACTGTTCATCTGCGTGCCATCGAGCCAGAGGATCTTGATCTGCTTTACAGGATCGAGAATGATGTGAAACTCTGGAATGTGGGTACCACGAATGTGCCTTACTCCCGTTATGCCCTTCACGACTATGTGGCGCATGCCTCCGACGATATCTATATGGATCGTCAGGTGAGGATGATGATCGAGAACGAACAGCACGACGTGGTGGGTATCGTGGATGTGGTAAACTTCGACCCCGGCAACTGCAGGGCTGAGGTGGGACTGATTATCCTTGATGCCTTCCGCCGACAGGGCTATGGCAGCAGTACCCTTCAGGCTGTCACGCAATATGCCCTTGGCGTGTTGCATCTCCATCAGCTCTTTGCTTTCATCGATAAGACCAACGAGGCCTCCATCCATCTGTTCCGGAAGATGGGGTTTGAACTCTCTGCCACCATCAAAGACTGGCTATATGATGGCGTGAATTATCGTGATGCGGTACTGTTGCAACGCGTATTTTAGAGTTTTTTGCGGCTGAGGCGAAAAAAACATAGAAAAAGTTTTGCAGTTTCGGATTTTATTTCTACCTTTGCACCCGCTAAGAAGAAAGAGTGCTTTCTGGTGCGTTAGTTCAGTAGGTTAGAATGCCTGCCTGTCACGCAGGAGGTCACGAGTTCGAATCTCGTACGCACCGCAACCTTTTTTAATTACGCT
>JAEEGK010024092.1_pt1 | contig 12640 bp, 9 predicted proteins | sample 8958771 | NCBI WGS metagenome assembly JAEEGK01 (sample SAMN16246547, study PRJNA631951) | gut metagenome | biome: gut microbiome; feature: rumen; material: SC-attached | host: Bos | place: Iran: Karaj | collected 2018-10 | reverse complement strand
AAATAATATAAATAACTTTAATATATTATTTTTATTTTATGGTAAAAAAATTTAATAAATTGAAATTTATAAATAAAACATTTAATTATATAAAAAATATATATTATCAATTAAAAAACGTTATTCATAAATAATAAAAGTTGTAATTTAATGTCTTCTTTTGAATCTGAAAAATCAACTTTTTATGAAACAGAAAATGATTTATCAATAATACATGAAAATTTAATTCCTCAAATTGCCAAAATAATAAATAAAAGAATAAATAAAAATGAAGAAAAAGATGAATATATAAACTTAGTAATGGAACAATCTAATTTAACTTTTCATTCAAATGAGCTTCCAAATTTTTCTTTTGAAGATTATATTTATAGAATAAAAAAATATTCTCAAATTGAAGATTCAATTTTAATTTGTGCTTTAATATATATTGATAAATTAATTATAAAAGGACTTTTTATTAGTCAATATAATATTTATAGATTATTTTTAACGTGTGTATTTGTTTCTTGTAAACTATTTGATGATAGAAAAAACAATATTAAATTTTTTTCAAAAATTGGTGGAATAAATTATATTGAATTAAATCAATTAGAATATGAATTTTGTTCTTTAATAAATTTTGATTTGTTTATTAGTGATAAATGTTTTAATCATTATCATGATTTTATAAATAATGAAATTTATAAAAATAAATTAATGGATTTGTATGAATGATAATATTTATTTTTTATATTTTCATTTTATTTTATAATCAATAACTCATTTTTTTCCAAAATTTAATTTAACTGTAATGTCGAATTTGTTTATAATAAAAAGTTTTTTTTATTACTTTTGAAAAATTATTATAATTTATTTTCAAAAAAAAAAGAATTTAATTATGATTTTATTTGATAAATCTAACGAATGAAAAAAGAGAAATAGAATTTTTATTATTTTAAAATTATTTTAAATTTGTTAAAAATTTTTGTCTTAATTTTTTTTATTTTTTCATTATGTTTATATATATAAATTATATTTTTTTATATTATTTATAATTATCTTATTATTTATTAATTATTTTTTTTTATTAATCCTTTTATTATATAATTTTAAAATGATATTTAAAAATTTTTCATTATTTTAATTTATAAATATATTATTATTTTAATTTTTTTCTATTATTTTTATTAAATAATATGGTAAATAAATATTTAATATTATAATATAAAAAAAATATCTTACTTTTTTACTTTTCAAAATAATTTAGAAATATCTATTTATAAATAATTTTACTTTTAACCTTTTCTGATAAATTATCATATATCAAAGTATCAATTTTTGTCAAATGTACATTTTTCAGTATTTCATTATAATACGATATTACCTTATTTTCTATATTAATTTTATTTTTCAGGTCATTTAAATTTTTTAACTCATCCATATTATTCAAATTAATTTTCTTAAGAAACAACAAACAATTAACTTGATATTCATTTAAAATTATTTTCTTTAAAAAATCAAATTCTTTTAAATATCTAACATAACTATTTATTTCTAATAAATTAAAATAATACCATTTTAATAATCCAGAATATTGTTTATAAAATCTTTTTATGAAACAAGTATAAAAATAAAAATTAGGATAATTTTTTTTATTTTGTTCTTTAAAAAGAAATTTTTTGTTATAAATATTTAAATTTGTTAAAGGATAAGAATTTAATTTTTGAAGTAAATAACTTCCAGATTGTTCATGTGAAATATTAGGATTAATATTTTTAATTTTATCTATTTTTAACGAATTATTAGTATTAATATTATCATTAGTATTTAATTTAAATAAACTAGTTTTAAAATTTTTAGAATTTTTATTAGGAAAAAACTCTTCATTTTGATGAGTAAAAATTTTATTATTATTATTATTTTTTTTATTTTCAATTAAATGATTCTCAGAAATTTTAATAATTTCAGTATTAGATTTCTTAACAAAAAAATTATTACTTTTCACAATATCTTCAATTTCAAAAGAATTATTAATAACTTCCAATCTCCATAAATTTTCAGCAACTAAACTGGAAATTCCTTTAAAAAGATATATAATAATATTAATTAAGCTTCCAACAACAGCAATAACATTTTGAATTTTAGTATAATATCTCTGATAATAATTATTTTCTCTAATAGTATATAAATTAGCTTCAAAAATTTTAGACGAAGCACCATCACTTCTTAAATCATCTTCAGAGAAAAATGCATATGTACTTCTTATATTATCAACACCCCATGCAGAATAATTTTTATCATTTGTAAGTAACCATCCTTTATCATCGTTTATTATTGTTTTCTTTAAAAAAATATCATCATTTCTTTGTAATTTTGGACTGAGACAATAATAATAATTTTTAGTAAATCTCATTAATGGTTCATTATATGATAAAGGATTAAATTCTATTGTTGGATAATATAATGCAAAAAATTTAGGATGATCTTGATTTAAAAATTCATTTAATTCTTTTAATGATGTACATTTTGTATTATTTTTTGAAAATTGTGCTCCATTTTCACAAAAGTAAACTTGAATTTCAAAATAATATAAATTTGGACTGTCCCAATAACCACCAAATTTTTTTCCTCCAAATTCAGGACAATATAAAATTCCAAAATTTTCTGTTAAATTTCTATTTATGTAATCTGAATCATTACAAATGTGATAATTTAAATATTCATCATGTATTATTGAACGAAATTTACCATCTTTTGCTTGTTCTGTTGAATAATAATATATTTTAAAGTATAAAATATTTGATGTGTTTACGTAATTTCCATCATAATCTTCTATTCTGAAAGAAAAGAGAACTTTTTCTTTTTTTAAATCAAATATTTCATAATTTAAATTATTTTCTGTTGATATTGTTACTGATGGTTTATCTCTCGTAAAGAAATTGTCACCAAATATTATACAAAATAATATAAATATTACTATTATTAATATTGTTAATATTCCTCCTATTACTGTTCTCTTTGTACGATGTTCATTTGTGTAAAAATGAAATTTTGCTCCTAAAATATCTATACTTTTGAAAAATGCAGAAAACATTAAAAAATTATTTAAATTAAAATTATTTTGTTATTTTTTTTTTTTTTATTATTGAAAATAATTTTTTAGAAAATAATAATGAAAATATTATATTTTATCTTTTTTATAATTCAAAATTCTATAGGAAAAAAAATATTAAAAATACCTTTTAAAAGGAAAATAGAATTAGAATTAAATGAAACTAATTTAATAGAAAATTTATATAAAAATAAAATATATACAGAAATAGAAATTGGAAATCCATCTCAAAAATTTAAATCATATTTTAAATTACAACAATTTCCAACTTTTATAATAAGTATTGATAATAAAGATGCAAAATGTGATAAATTTAATCAAAATAAATCAAACACTTTTAAATTTCTTGATGAAATTTCTTCATATATTACTTATATTAATTTAGATTTTAAACATGGAAGATTATCAAAAGATGATTTATATTTAAATAATAAAGAAATTTATTTTGAAAATTTTAAATTTTTTTTAGCTAAAGATTTAATTGATGAAGTAAAAACTTTTTCAAGTGAAATAGGTTTAAAAATTTCAACAAGTAATTATAATGTTAATAAAACAGTTAATTTTATTTATGAATTGATAGAAAATAAATTTATTGATTATTATATTTTTTATTTTAAATTTAATGAAAAAAATGATAATGAAGGAGAATTAATAATTGGTGATTATTATCATAATATTGAAAATAAATTTACAGAAAAAAATTATATTTATTATAAAATTCCAATTATTGATAATCAATTAATTTGGGGTTTTAATCATAATTATTTATATATTAAAAATGAAAAAATAATTGATGAACTTTTATTTATTTATTTTCAAATTGAATTTAATTTTATACATTCTATTGAAGAATATTTTTATGAAATTAAAGAAAAATTTTTTGATAAATTTAAAAATAAATGTTTTGAAAAAAATTTTACTGTAAATTATATTAAAGATAAAAAAATTGCTTATTTTGTATGTGATAATAGTGTTGATATTAAAAATTTTCCAGAATTAATTATTGAAAATATAGATATGAAATATAATTTTACTTTTACTTATCAAGATTTATTTTATAATTATAATAATAAAAATTACTTTTTAGTTGTTTTTCAAAAACCTTTTAAATTTGAAAAAAAAAATTGGATTTTTGGAAAACCATTTTTTAAAAAATATTTAACAATATTTGATGGTGAAAAAAAAGTTATTGGAATATATGATAATAATATAGGAAAAACAAATTTTAATTGGTCTTGGATTATTGTTATTATATTAGGGTTAATTTTAATTGCAACTTGTATTTATTTTAAATATTATCAAAGTATTACAAAAAGAAAATTGAGAGCAAATGAATTAGAAGATGAATATGATTATGTTTCACATATTCCTGAAGAACAAAAATAAAAGATTAATTATTTAATTTTTGGTATATATTATTATTTAAAGTTATATTTTAATTTTGAATATATATAATTTTATTTTCATATAATTTTTAAGTGTGTAAATCTTTAAACAATGAATATAAAATTTAATATTAATTTATTTATTAAAAAAAATATAAAAAATAATTTATACACTTTATATTTTTTATATAAGAATATTAATATATATATATAAATACTTAAATCCTTATATTTTGAAGAAAAATTTAATTGAGATAGTTTCTATATTATATAAATTTTTCTTCTTTCCAGATATTTAACTTTACTCTAAAATATTTAAAAAATTATTAAAATTATACATTACACTTACTTTCTAAGAATTAACAATTTTATTTAAAAAACCCATAATTAAATCTATTTTAAATCTATTTTAAAAATAATTCACCTTTAAAAATGGTGATAATTTTTCTTCAATAATATTAAATCCTTTTTGATTCATTATATTCATAGTAATTTCTTTATCAAGTATTTTTTGATCTTCTGACAATTCAAAAATATTATTTTTATTTTGAACTTTATTTTCATTTTTTTTTATTTTTATATTTTCGATATTTTGATTTTTAATAAAGAAATATTCTTTTTCATCTGCTAATTTTGTTTCAATATTTAAAATAGAAATTGAATAATTTTGAACTAAATCTTGTTTAACATTAATTTCATTATCAGATAAATATTTAGAATTAGAAAAAGACTTTAAATCTTGATTTGAAATAATTTTTTCTTCATTATTAAATAAATTTTTTGCAGAAGGATGTTTTTGAATAGATTTATTAAAAGGAATAAGACTTAATTTATTATTTGATTTAGTATTATTTTTTCCTTGTAATATTATATTCTTATCCATATTTTATTATAAATTATTTTTTTTAGAATCAATATATATATATTAATATAATTAAAAATTTAATAAAATTAAAAAAAAACCAAAAATATCAACATTTTAAATTTTAAAAAAAAAAAATTTATTAAAATATTTTTTTTCATTATTTTTGTATTTCTTAAAATTCTAATAATAAATTATAAAAAATCCCTTTATTTAAAATTCAGGTAATTCAAGTTTAAAACCTAAAGTAGCTCCAATATTAGAAATAAAGAAAACTTGGAAAAATTGCATAAGATTATTTAATTCAGTCATAGTTAAATCTTTAGGAACTTTTTTAAAACTATCTTTACAATCTCCATAAATTCCTCCAACAAAAGATCTATCTTTATTAATAACTAAAAGATCAGGAGCTAATTCTAATTTAGTTTGAATTTGAGTAACAACAACATTTAATTGATCATCATTATTTTCAATATTATTAATAATAATAGAAAAGAAATTAAGACCATTTTTTTTTTTTTTATCAAGAGGATTATGTAAAATTTGACAATTATTCCAAATTCCTTTATCTGAATATTGTGCATCTTCAATAGTAACTTTTAATTTTTTTTGTTCTTCTGGTTTCATTTTAAATCTTTGTAAAAGTCTATTTACTTTAAATTTATTCCAATAATCTTTATCAATTCCTCCATATAATTCAAAAGTACATCTTCCATCAAATTTTGAATAACCATCTATATGAAGTTTATCTCTTATTGTTGTTGAACTTGTTGTTTTAAATGCACTTACTATGTTTGGCCATACGTCTACTACTTTTTTAAATTCGTCAAATGCTTTACCAAAATTTTTAAGTTTTGTAAATTGACTTTTTAGATTTTGGATTTTTAAATTTTTTTGTGATGTTATTATTATGAAAAGACTAAGTAGAATAAAGATTTTTCTCATTTTTTTATTTTTTGTTTTTTATTTGATTTTTTTTTTTTTTGGTTTTTTATAATTTTTTTTTAAAGATTTTTTTTTTTTTATTTTTGTTCTAGGTTATATATATTTTTATATTAATTTTTATATTTTTATTTTTATTTTAATTTTTTATTTTTATTAATTATATATAAATATTATAATATGTAGTATTTTATTTTATTTAAATATGTAAAAGAATTTAAATTTTTAATTATCTTCATTATTTATTAAGAAGGTAAATTATCCTTTAATTTTTTATATTTTTTTCAATTCAGTTTTTGAGAAAAAAAAATAATTCCTAAAATAATAATTAAATTTCCAATATAAAAATGATAATTATTCTTGTCATCAAAAAATAAAGAATTCCAAAATATAAATGAACATAAATTAATATTAAATATTCCTGCAGATGTACTTTGAATATAATAAGGGAATAATCCAATTAAAAAAGAAGAACTAATTATAAATATAATAATTAAACCTAATATCCTTAATTCTATTTCTTTTTTTTGAATAAAATTTATTGGTTCTTTAAAAATGAAACTTTGAAATAATAAAATAATTCCTTCTAATATTCCATATAAAGGGTAAAATTCTAAAATATCTGATTTTTTTAAATATTTTTGAATTAATAATATTGATAAACTAAAACAAATAGATGAAATAATTATGAATATAACTGTTGTTATATGTTCTTTTATTTCTTTCAAATAATCAATTTTAGAGCTATCAGTAAAAAAATATATATAAAAAATTCCAGATAATACCATAAATATTCCAATTAAATGTAACATTGAATTTTTAATTTTTGAAAAAAAAAAAAAATTAAAAATAAATGTAAATATAATACAAATAAGATAAAAAATTGAAGACAAATTTTGATCATTATCATTATACGGAGTATTATAAAAAAATATATATTGAGAATGTAAAATTATAATAAATATATTATATAAATTTACTTTAGAAAATCTATGTAGAAAAATTAACCAAAAAAAACCAAAACATAAAAAATAAAAACTATTAAATAAAATTGGAAAATTAAATGGAGCTTTAATTTCTTTTAACAAATAATTATTAAAAGTATATAATATTGTTAATAACTGTCCTAATAATATTATAAATATTATTTTTATTATTTTTGATTTATTTGATTCTTCTCTTGATTTTTCATTAAAAGGTGAAAGAGAATTGGAATATCTAAATAAATCATTATCTGAACTATTTTCAGACATTTAAAAAATAATAATTTTAAATAAAAATAATTTTTGTTTTTGATAATATTTAATAATTTTATAACAATAAATACTTAATTATAAATATAATAAAATAAGATGAATTCTATACTTTCTCAAACACAAAATTCACTTCGTCCATTAAATAAATCTAAAAAAAATAAAAGAACTATTCCAATTAATATAAATTCAAATCCTTATCCTTGTAAATTTATGTTTAAAAATGAAAAATCTCATATTGCAAATTCATATATGAATATTGGAAATGAAATTCATAAAAAACAAAAAAAAATAGAAAATGATTTTAAATTTTCTGAGCTTTATAATACTAATCAAAATATAACCAATAATAATTTAAGTAATCAATTGTCAAAATGTTCATATAATACTATAAATAATCAAAGTCATTTAGATAAAAAAAAATTAAAAATATCAACTAATATTCTTTTAAATGATTATAAAAATAAAAATTCTGTTAATTCTTCTTTTTTATTTAAATCTGGTTTTTCAAATATTATTAAAGATAAAAAGAAAAATTCAAGAATTATTAAAAATAAACAAAATTTAAAAGAAAATTCAAAAGAAAAAAATCTTTTTTCTAAATCAAAAATTCAATATTCTCAAAGAAATAAGAGTTCAAATAGAAAAGAAAGAAAAGAATATAAAAATAAAAATATAAATAATTTATCTAAAGAAAAAAATAAAAAAGTTGAAAGTGCAATTGTTACTACAATTAATAGTATTAATAATAAAAAACAAGAAAAAAGTAAAGAAAGTCATAAATTATTTATTAATAATATTCAAAAAAAATTATTTGGACTTAAACAAAATGATAATTATAAACTTCAAAAATATAATAAAAATATAAATAAAGATAAACCAAAAAAAAAAATTATATCAAAAGATAAGAATAATATATTTCAATCGTTAAAAAATAATCCAAATTTAATTAATTTTTCAAAATTGAATAACAATTTAAAAAGAGAAAAGAAAATAAGTAAATTATTAAAATATGAAAATAACAACATTCAATCATTTATAAATGTAGGAAAAATAGAAGAAGAAAGTAAATTAAATAAAGAAAACTCAAAAGATTCATCTCAATTATTAAAAAAAAGTCCACCTTTATTAATAATAGACAAAAAAGAAGAAGATTATATAAATAAAAAACCAAATTTAAAAGAAGAAGATAATATAAATAAAAAACCAACTTTAAAAGAAGAAGATTATATATTTAAAAAACCAACTTTAAAAGAAGAAGATTATATAAATAAAAAATCAACTTTAAAAGATCCAAATGAAATAAAAGGTGTAGAACATGATATGCCTCTTGCATTAGATACTATTATGTTTTCATTTTCACCAATAAAAAATGTTGAAAAAAAAAAGATTATAAATGATTTATTTAATGAGGATAATTTAGAAGATTTTTCAATTGAAAAAGATGATAATTTTAATAATTTACATTCTATTGTAAAAAAAATTAATTTTAATAAAATTATTGTTAATTGTGGAAATTTATTTTCTCAAAATAATCAAAAATACATTAATTATTTTTATTTATTTAATAAACATTTTATTGAAGAGAATAATATTAAAAAGAAGAATTTAATTAATAATAATAATGATAAAAATTTATCTTTTAGTACTCAACAGGGTTCAAATAAAAAAGATTGTATGAATAATGAATAATATATTTTACTTATAAATATTTGTTTTTGAAAACTTTAAATATGAAAAAATTTGAAAGAAAAGAATCATTAGATAAAATATTATTATTTATTTTTATGTAATTTTAAATATATAAAAAGTTTAATTATGATATGAATTAATTTATTTATAAAACTTTTAAATATTATTAAAAATATTTATTATTTAGTAACCAAACAAATAATAAATTTATAATTGATAAGAGCTTAATTTTTTCTTTTAAATTTCTCCTTTTTTAATATTTACTTGAAATTTTTTTACATCTATTATATCTTCTCTAATTTGATTTTTAATAAATTGTAATTTCTTTTTTTGATATGAAAACACTTTTTTATTTATTTTTTGTTCTTCTGTATAATTCCAATAATTTTTAGAAATTTTGGAATAATTTTTATCATCAAATTTTTCAAAATTATATGTTCCATTATCATTTATTTTTATTTTTTTATCAATAATATCACCAATATCTTTTTGAAAAGCAGGAGAAACCATAGGAAAATAATGATAATCTTTTAATACACTTTTTAATGCTGTTTTTATAAAAGGTATTTTTTTTTCAACATCTCTAATTTTTTTTTTAATTAGTTTTGTTTTTATTTCATTTTCTTCTTTTTCTAATTTATTTTTTCTCTCTGATTTATTTCTTTGATTTTCATATGAAACATGCGTTTTTTTTGGAGATAAATTTAGATTTGAAAAATCTAAAATTTTTTTTGGTAAGTTTTTCTTATTTATTTTTAATCTAAGATTTCTACTATTATTATTATTATTATTATATTTATAACTAGTCAAAAAAAAATTATTTACATTTCTTTGAAAATTTTTTTCTTTATCAAATGACATATTATCAAAATAATTTATATTTGAAGGAGTAATTGAAGAAGTTTCAATTGTTAAGTTATTTTTACTCTTATTATTTAATTTATTATTAAATGAATAAGGTATATTATTATTATTTTCTTTTTTAATTTTTGATTTTAATAAATTTTTTGAATTTGATTGTTCTTCATCTTCAAATAAATAATAATTTTTTTTCTTTTTATTGAAAAATCTATTATATTGTGTTTGATTAACAGAAATTGTTTTATTTGATTTATTTTCTTCTTTAGAATTTTGATTATTAGATTTTTTCTTTTTAAAAGAAGAATATGTTCTATTCATTAATTGAGTACTATATTCCCTATCATAAAAAAATAAACTATCAATTTCTTTTTTCTTAAAGTTTATATAACCTTCTAAATTATAACCTTGACCAGGTTTTATTTTAAAATTAGGGGATGGGACTTGTTGAAAGAAACTAAAATTAAGTTTTGAAAATTTAGATAAATTATTCATTTAAGATATGAAATTATTTTTATAAATTTTATTTTTATAAATTTTATAAATAACTATAAATATTTTTTTGTTTATATATTTTTATCATAATTTTTTTAAGGATTAAAAATTTAACTTAAATTATTATATAACCAAATATACTATAACAAAATATATAATAATAAAAAAATTTTTTTATTTATCATTTAATGCATATATTATTTCTATATCAGTATCATTTCGTAATTCTTTTAATCTGTTTTTAATTATATCATTTATTTTTTTATTTTGAGACAATTTTGATATTTTTTTCATTATTATTATTGAATTATATCTTATATTTGCAACCTTATCTTTTGATAAATTAATAATTAAATCTACTAAATTATTTTCAATAAATTCTAAATTTTTTTTATCATTCAAAAATTCTAATATAACAAAATTAACAGTATTTCTTATTAAATAATTTTCAGAATGAGACATCTCTTCTAATTTTTCAATAAGTTTTTTATTAAAATTTTTATCATTCATATTTCCAAAAATTTTTACTAAATTAATACTCATTTTTTTTCTTATTTCACAAACTGGATCATTAAGTAATTGAAAGCATAAATCAGATAATTCTTCAACAAAAGAATTTTTATTAATAAAATTAGAAAAAACAGGAATTATATCTAAAATTTCTGCTCTTAATCTCCATTTTTCACTTTTAGCAATTTCTTTAACAAAAGGAATAATATTTTGAAAAAAGTTTTTATCTTCAATTAATTTATTTCTAACATTTAATTTATATAAATTATTTATTAAAATCATCCTAACATTTAATTCAGAATCTTTAATTAATAATAAAAAAATAGGTATAATAAAATTTTGAAAATTACTTTTATCAATCATAGGACATAAAGATAATAAATTTTGAGCTAAACTTTCTCTAACATAAACAACATTATCATTACATAAATCTTTTAATTTTTCTAAAATTTTATTAAATTCTTTTTCTTTAGAAAGAACTTTTGTACATGATTCTAAAGAATTACAAATACAAGCTTTAACTTCAGATTCATCATCATTAATTAAATTAAATAAAGTTTCAATTAAAAAAGATTTAAACTCATTACTATTTAATAAAGGAATAAAACCTAATAAAGAAGAAAAATTTTGAGCAACAGATAAACGAGTTCTCCAACTTTCATCATCTGATAATTTTTCAATTGAATCTTGAATAAAGAAATTATAATCATAAATATTTTTTCTATTTTTTAATGAAATTATAGAATCAATTAAATAAATTCTAATTGAATCACTTTCTTCTTGTATTAATTTATTAAAAAAATCTTCAATATCTTCTTTATCTAAAAATTTAATAATATTTTTTAATATTTTTGCAAATTTTACTTTTAACATTGTATCTTCTGAATCAATAAAATTATCTAAAATTTCTAATATATCATTTTTATTTTGTTCTTTTCTAAATTTATCAAATGTAATTGAAATTAAATCAAGACATGCATTTCCTAAATTTATTTCATCAGAATCATATAATTTATTAATTAAATTAATGACTTCTTTTTCTATTTCATAAAATTTAATTGTTGAAAATATATTATTTAAATTTTCTATTAATTCATTTCTTACATCTAAATCATCACATTGAAAAATTTTTTCTATTAAAGGAAATATTTCATTTATAAATTTTCTACCACCAATACATTCAATTATTGTATTTAGGTTTTTTGTTATTTCCATTGTACTTATTTCATCTTCTATGTCAATACAATTTATTATATATGGTAAAACTTCTTGACGAAATTTTTCTTGTCCGAAAGAATCTCCTAATTTTTTTATATTAGAAAATGCTTCTTTTTTTATTGTTGAATCTTTACTTTGTAAATTTTTAATTATTGTATTTGGTGATAGAGAATTTTTCATTATGATATTTTATTTTTTTTTTTCAAATTATTTATTTTTTTTATTATTTAGTTAAAAAAATATTTTTTTTTTTTTTATTTTTTTTTTTTTTTTTTTTTAATTTTTTTTTTTTTTTTTTTTTTTTTTTTTTTTTTTTTTATTTTTAATTATTTTT
>JAEEGK010024088.1_pt1 | contig 12641 bp, 7 predicted proteins | sample 8958771 | NCBI WGS metagenome assembly JAEEGK01 (sample SAMN16246547, study PRJNA631951) | gut metagenome | biome: gut microbiome; feature: rumen; material: SC-attached | host: Bos | place: Iran: Karaj | collected 2018-10 | reverse complement strand
AGCCGCTGGCTGGCGAAAGTGCTGCTGGGCGCTGTCCTGTTCAGCCTGGCGTTGAGCCTGCAGATCAAGGCGAACCATCAGCAGATCACCTATTACCTAGCCATCCTGGTGCTGCTGTATGCCCTGGTTGAATTCATCGACATTCTCCGCAAGCGGAAAGACCGCATCGGCCGTTTCTTCATCGCATCGGCCCTCCTGCTCATCGTTGGGGGCGTGGGCATCGCTACGAATGTGAACAAACTTCTTCCGCTCGCGAAATACACGCCGAACACTATGCGTGGAGGCTCCGAACTCACGCAGGACGGGGCGGTAAAGGGCGGTGGCCTGGACTTGGACTACGCTACGGCCTGGTCCTATGGCTGGGAAGAACTGCCCAACCTGATGATTCCGAATTTCAACGGCGGTTCGTCGGCGCAGGCCGTCGACCCGGCCAAGTCGGAAACCATCCAGCTCCTGAAGCGCGCCGGACAGTCGAATCTCCGTGAAATCGCCAAGGGCCTGCCCCTCTACTGGGGTCCCCAGCCCTTCACGGCCGGACCCATGTATATGGGCGCGATCACGGTGTTCCTGTTCATACTGGGTCTGTTCCTGTACAAAGGGAAGGACAAATGGTGGATCATCGTGGGCACCGTCATCGCCGTACTCATGGCCGTGGGCAGCCATTTCATGGCATTCACCAAGTTCTGTTTCAATGTCTTGCCGCTGTATAACAAGTTCCGCACGGTGTCCATGGCGCTCGTTGTCCTGCAGGTCACTTTACCCGTTCTGGGCTTCCTGACTTTGGACCGTATCGTCAAGGACGGCTATGACCGGAAAGCGTTCCTGAAAAAGAGCGGCATCGCCTTCGCCCTTACGGGTGGACTCAGCCTCCTGTTCTTCTTGATTCCCACGCTCGCGGGCGATTTTACCTCGGCGGCTGATGCGGGTCAACAGGATGTTCTCGTGGAGGCCTTCCAGGCCGACCGCATCGCCCTGATGCGCCAGGATGCCCTGATGTCCTTTTTCCTCATCGCCGTCACCTGGGGTTTCCTGCTTTGGGCTTGCCTGTCGGAGCAGAAGAAACCTGTCCGCAAGGTTATCGCCAGCCTCGCCATCTGCGCACTGGTCCTTGTGAATCTTTTCGCCACCGGCAAGCGGTACCTGAATTCCGATCATTTCACGACTCCGAAGGACTTCAACAAACCCTTCGCCGAGCGGCCGGTGGACCAGATGATCAAGGCCGATCCGGACCCGTCCTACCGCGTCCTGGACCTTTCCGTCAATGTTTTCAACTCCTCGGTTCCGTCTTACCACCACAAGAGCGTGGGCGGTTATTCCCCGGCCAAGCTCCAGCGCTATCAGGACCTCATCGATCACTATCTGACGGGCGAAATCAACAAGATTTACGGGACCTTGCAGACAGCCGAAACCATTGACGACGTCGAAGCCGGCCTGCCGGAGACTCCGGTTCTCAATGCGCTGAATACCCGATACATCATCATTGGCGGAGAATTTGCGCCGGTGGTGAATGGGAAGGCGCTTGGCAACGCCTGGTTCGTGGACGAGGTCGTCCCGGCCGCGTCGCCCGATGAGGAGATTGCCTTCCTGGGTTCGATAGACCTGAGACGTCAGGCCGTTATCGGCAAGGATATGCCGGCGGTATCCGCCGCTCCGGCCGACTCCACCGACACGATCGTCCTGACCTCATACGCCCCGAACGAGCTCCGCTACCACTATTCGGCCTCGGCCGACCGCCTCGCCGTTTTCAGCGAAATCTATTATCCCGACGGCTGGAAGGCGGAAGTGGACGGAAAGCCTGTCGATGTTTTGCGGGCCGACTGGACACTCCGCGCCGCGCAGCTTCCGGCGGGCGAACATGACCTCGTCATGCGCTTCAAGCCCGATTCCTACCGCATCGGCGCGAATGTTTCCCGTGCCTCTTCCATTACCCTGATACTTTTGCTTCTCCTTTCCGTCGCCGGCCTGTTCCTGCCGGCCCGGAAGAAAAAGTAATGATTATGAAACGATCAGTCCTCCTGTTCCTGACTTTTGCCACCGGCCTTCCCGTCGCGGCGCAGGGTGTCCGCAAGACGGCGGACGAATTCAACAAGATGTCCCGCAACGATACGTCGCTGGTTGTTCTGCACGGTGTCGTCGCCAGGACGCGCGCCAATGACCAGCGCGGTGTGTTCTACCTCAAGGATGAAACGGGAGAGGCCTACATCTACGGTCTCGAGGATGGCCGCCCGGGCTCGAACGTAAGTTACTCGCAAATGCAGATTGCCGTTGGCGACACGCTCACGATTTCCGGCCGCCGCACCGTCTATAACGGTACTACCATTGAAATGGCTGGCGGTCACCTCCTTCGCAAGGCCGACGGGCCCGACCATGCGGAAGCGTTGGAAAGGATGAAGGCGCCGGACAAGTATCCCACCTTCAAAAGGAAGGGCACCGAGGCTTTTTCCGCCTGGGTTTCCGCCCATTTGAAGTATCCGAAAGACGCCAAGGCCGCCCACATCGACGGAACCGTCCATGTCAAATTCGTGATCGGTATAAATGGCGGTGTCCAGGAAGTGGAGGTGGAGAAAGGTGTCTTTCCCTCGCTGGACGCCGAAGCCGTTCGCGTCATCAAGAGCTCTCCGAAATGGAAACCGGCCGTCAAGGACGGTAAACCCGTCCGGATCGTCTATCACCTCCCGGTCATCTTTATCCTGCCGGAATAGGTAATAAAAGACTTACTTCAGCGCTTTCTCGATCATCTTGGAAAGATCCGTCCAGTGGGCCTGGGTGGCGGCGTCGGAGGACTTCGCCTTGGCAGTCTTTTTCTGGAGTTCGGTGATCTTGCCGAGGAGGAGGGTGCGGGCGTCGGTGCCTTCAGCTACCCGGCTCGCGATGGCTTCCAGGGCGGTGGAGACGTACGTGCGCTGGAGATAGCGGCGGTAGCTGTCGGTCGCACGGCCCTTGTAGAGCTCCTCGAAGACCATGTCCGTAAGGTCGTCCAGGAATTCCTCGGGGGCGTAGTTGCCGGGACCGTAGTCCGCGAACTGGCCCATCCGGTCGAGCTTCTGGATGTTCAGCAGGGCGGTGAGGGCGCTCTTCGCATACGGATAGATCTGGCTGTCCGGCCGGTCGGTAATCTCGAAGATGTAGGGAACGTCCACGAGCCAGGTCGGTTTCTTGAACAGGTTGTCATTCAGCCAGTTCAGGGCGCGCTTCTGGCGGTCCTTCGGAACGGGGGCGTACTTGACGGCATCCGGCTGTTCGATGCTGTGGTTCGTGACGAAACGGCCGCCGATATTGGCCGCCACATGGCCGACATAGCGGTTGTACTGGCCCAGGAGGGACTTGTACATCCGGGAGACGTTCTCGAACTGGTCGGCTTCCTCCTTGTTCCATTCCGGCAGCTGGCCGATGATGCGCTTGAGGTTCATGAGGCCGTAGTTGCTGGCCGCGACGGCGTCGTCACCGAGGTCTTCGCGCTGGGCGCGCGGGTCGGAGTCGGAACCTTCGCCGCCGAACCAGAGTTCGGGCTGGGCCGCGAGACGGTCGATGATGACCTTGTTCCAATACAGGTGGTCTTCCTTCGGGGTCTTGAAATCGGTCGGCTTGTAGCCGTATTCGATGGCCCACTTGTCATAGGTGTTGATGCGCGGGTACAAGCCGTCCTTGCCGATACCGTCCTCCGGCTGCGCCACATAGTTGAAGCGGGCGTAGTCCATGATGGACACGGTATGGCCGTGCTTTTCCACCCACTCCTTGTCACGGAGTTTCTCCACCGGGGTAAAGCTGCTGGAACCCATGTTGTGCCGCAGGCCAAGCGTGTGGCCCACCTCGTGCGAGGAGACGAAGCGGATGAGGTCGCCCATCAGTTCGTCGTCATATTTCATCTTGCGTGCGCGCGGGTCCACGGCGCCTACTTGCACCTGATACCAGTCGTGCACAAGCGTCATCACGTTGTGATACCAGCCGATGTGGCTCTCAAGGATTTCGCCGGAACGCGGATCGTGGACATTCGGGCCGTATGCGTTGGCCGTGGAGGAAGCGAGATAGCGGATGACGGAGAAACGGGCGTCCTCCATGCTCATATCGGGATTGTCCTCGGGCCATTCTTCAGCGCGGATGGCGTTCTTCCAGCCGGCCTGTTCGAAAGCTTTCTGCCAGTCGTTCACGCCGGCGATCAGGTACGGACGCCACTGTTTCGGCGTGGCCGGATCGATATAATAGACGATGGGCTTGATGGGCTCCACAAGCTCGCCCCGCTTCTGCTTTTCCACGTCCTCCGGGCGGGCTTCCAGGCGCCAGCGGGTGATGAAGCGGATGCGCTCCACGGCCTGCTGCTCGTCGGAGAATTCCGTGTAACCGTCGGCGAAATAGCCTACGCGCGGGTCGAACCAGCGCGGCTGCATGGGCTTTTCAGGAAGCAGGATCATCGAAGTGTTGAGCACCAGCGTCACGACGCCGGCCTGGGAACCTGCGGGTAGCATGTTGCCGCGGGCGGCAGGCCCCGGAGCGGTCGGGGTGGGGGCGTTGTACGCGAAAGTCTTGGTGGTCGTCACCTCCGTGTTGATGGGATAGGTGCGGATGCTCTCGATGAAAGAGGCATCACCCTTGAGGGCGCCCAGATTGTAGGAGCGTTTGGACGCGGCGCTGAGTGAGAAGGGCTGGTTGTCACCCTCGAACAGGGAGGTGATCTTCACCCGCGTGCAGCCGGGGGTGGCCGTCTTCTCGGGCTTCAGCGACGCCACGATCGGATTCTCGGAGCTGGCACGGACGGCCAGGCCGATTTCGTCGCTGTCTTCGGCATGGATGACATTCGGGTCGATGCGCAGGAGGAGATTGCCGTTGGATGCTTTCTCCCAGTAGATCATGCGGTCGCTGATCATTTCTCCACCGTACTCGGAGGCGCCGGGAGTATGCTTGACGAAGCGCGTCACGGCCAGGATCCGGCGGCCCAGAAGGCTGTCGGGAATCTCGAAATACCAGTCCTTTTCGTGCTGGGCCACGCCGAAGAGGCCTGCGGTGAATTTCAGTTCAGGAGCCGGTTTCTCCGGTTCGTCTTTCTTGTCGTCTTTCTTTTCAGTGTCAGCCTTGGCTCCCGGACGGGGGCCGCCGGGGCGTTGGGCGAGGGATGCCGGGGCGAACGCAATCACGAGGGCCACGGCGGCGATGAGCATTTTTTTCATCGGTATCAGATTCTTGTTGATTTTCACGAAGATAGTCATTTTTCCCCAAAGGCGGCTTTCTCCGGTTTGAAATCTGCCGTAAAATCCTTATTTTTGACTGATTAACCCATAGACTTATGCGTTTCCTGAAGAATCTCCTGTTTGCGACGGCCGTCGCGCTTCTTTCTTTTTCCTGTGCCCCCAGAGAATATTCCGTCAAGGGTAACACCGTGACGGTGAAACTTCAAGATCCCGTTCAGGGCGGCCCCGCTCAAATCCGGTTCCAGGTGCTTGGCGAGAAACTCATCCGCGTCTCCGCTACGCCGGACCAGAGATTCAACGACCGCAAGAGCCTGGTTGTCCTTCCTGTAAAGGAAAAGACGTCTTTCACCGTCACGGAGGAAAGCGGTCTCGTGAAAGTGGCCACTGCGGCCGTGACTGCAACCGTGGATCCGGCCACCGGCAAGCTGGTTTTCACAGATGCCGACGGCAGGACCCTCCTGGCCTCCGGCGAAGGCGGTCGGATGGCTTTCTCGCCCATCGAGGTGGAAGGCAAGAAGGCTTATTCCACACAGGTGGTCTTCGACTCCCCCGATGACGAAGCTTTTTACGGCCTCGGCCAGCAGCAGACGGGCGAGTTCGACCATAAGGGCCTCAATGAAGAGCTGTACCAGTACAATACCAAGATCAGCATCCCGTTCGTCGTCTCCTCCAAGGGTTACGGCCTCCTGTTCGACGCCTATTCCTGGAGCCGCTGGGGCAACCCCGAGCCCTATCAGCACTTGGGCGACGTGTTCAAACTCTATGACAAAGACGGCAACGAAGGCGCCCTGACGGGAACCTATCATACCGTTCGCGGAAACGAACTGGTCCAGCGGGAGGAAACCCTGGACTATGGGGACGAGCGCCTGATCGGGGACCTGCCGAAGCTCCCGCTCGCCGGTGCATTCGTGAAATATGAGGGCGAAATCGAGGCCCCGGTGGCCGGAGATTACTATTTCATCCAGTATTACGCCGGTTTCCAGGGCACGAAGATCGGTGGGGAAGAGGTCATGTCCCGTCGCTGGCGTCCGGCCTGGAACCCCAACAGCTTCCGCTACAAGGTCCATTTCGAAGCCGGCGAGCGTAAGCCCATCGAGGTCTTCTGGGAACCCGACGGGGGCGTTTCCTACCTCAGCCTGAAGGTAGCGGTACCCCGGAGCGCCGAGGACCAGTCCCGCCTGAGCTTCTGGTCGGAGTTCGAACCGGAGCTGGACTTCTATTTCATGGCCGGTAATGACTATGACGAGGTTATCAGCGGTTACCGCACGCTTACCGGCAAAGCTTCCCTTTATCCGAAGTGGTCCTTTGGTTTCTGGCAGAGCCGCGAACGCTATACCACCCAGGAAGAACTCGTTAGTACCCTCGCGGAGTTCCGTAAGCGGGAGATTCCGGTCGATAACATCGTCCAGGACTGGCAGTACTGGCTGCCGGACCAGTGGGGAAGCCACGAGTTCGACGCCGCCCGCTATCCGGATCCGGAGAAGATGCTGGACGACGTCCACGCGATGCACGGCCGCTTCATGATCAGCGTCTGGCCCAAATTCTACACGAATACGGACCACTATAAGGAACTCAAGGAGGCAGGCTACGCCTATACGCATGCCGAGGACACCGGCCTCGTGGACTGGCTGAATCACCCGCAGACCTTCTACGACGCCTATGCCGAAGGCGGCCGCAAGATGTTCTGGCGCCAGATGGACGAGTCCCTGTATTCCAAATACGGCAAGAAGATTGACGCCTGGTGGATGGACGCCAGCGAGCCTAATCTCCGCGATTGCCTGCCTTGGGATTATTTCAAGTGGCTCCTCACCCCGACCGCCCTGGGGCCGTCTACGGAATACTTTACCGCCTATTCCCTCGTGAATGCCGACGCCATCTACACCGGTCAGCGCGAGGTCAATCCGAACACCCGCGTGTTCCTCCTCACCCGCAACGGCTTCGCCGGCCTGCAGCGCTATTCCACGGCGTCCTGGAGCGGTGACATCGGCACATCCTGGTACGATATGCGAATGCAGATGGCGGCCGGTCTGAACTATTCGATGGCCGGTCTCCCGATGTGGGGCATGGATATCGGCGGTTTCTGCGTGATGAGCAAGTTCTACAATCCGGCGAACCTTCCCGAGTGGCAGGAGCTCCAGACCCGCTGGCACCAGTTCGGCACCTTTGTCCCGCTGTTCCGTACGCACGGACAGGCTCCGGCGCGCGAACTGTGGAATATTGCCGAGGAAGGCTCCGAAACCTACGAGTCCATCCTTTGGTACATGCGTCTGCGCTATCGCCTGATGCCGTACATCTATTCCCTCGCGGGCGCGGTCCATTTCGACGACTACACGATCATGCGCGGCCTGCCGATGGACTTCCCGGGCGATCCCGAGGTCCGCGACCTGTCCGACCAGTGGCTCTTCGGCCCGGCCTTGATGCCTTGTCCGGTGTACGAGTACAAGGCCCGCAGCCGCAGCGTCTATTTCCCGGCCGGAGGCTGGTATGACTTCTATTCCGGGGCCTATATGGTCGATGGTGGGCGAAAAACGGTCGATGCCCCCTATTCTCGGATGCCGCTTTACGTGCGTGCCGGCTCCATCATCCCCTTCGGTCCTGCCATGCAGTGGTCCGATGAGAAGCCTGCGGACGACATCCTCCTTGCGGTCTATGCCGGCAAGGACGCCTCGTTCAACCTGTATGAGGACGAGAACGTGAACTACAATTACGAGAAGGGCTTCTTCGCCAACATCCCCATTACCTGGGATGAGGCCTCCCGCACCCTCACCATCGGTGAGCGCAAAGGCTCCTTCGACGGCATGCTCCAGACCCGCACCTTCCGCGTAGTCGTGGCGGATCCGGCCCACCCGTGGGCCTACGACCCGGACGCCGCCGGCGTGGCGGTGCAGTATGACGGAAAACCGGTTTCGGTGAAGTTTTAGTCCAGGTTTATTCCGGGATTCCTAGAATGTCCAGCCCAGCCCGACGTCCAGCAGCGTCGCGGCGGGGCTGAACGTATTCTCAATGAAGAATTTCAGGGGGCCGGTGCCGAAGCGGACGGCGATGGGGGTGATGGAGGGGACGGGCGCTATGCGGGCGTCGTCCGCCATATAAAAGCCACTGCCGTTCGTTATGAGGCCTCCTCCAAAGGCGGAGTAGAGCTTGACTTTCTGGGTCGGATTCCAGAAGCAGCGTGCCTGGAAAAAGAGGGCGCCGGCCAAGGCGGAATTCCTCCAGCCGTCAAAGTGCGAGTCCTTCAGGTCATACCTGGGTCTGCCTTGCGGATCCGTTCCAAAGGTTCCGAATTGGGTCATTTTGTGATGACACCAGGAGACGCCGCCCGTCAGGACCATTTCCCAGCGCCGTGAGGTCTTCCAGACGGTGGAAATACTCATCGCGGGCATCCAATAGCCGTCCATGTCGGGCTCTTTCCCCTGGTCGGCGAAGGACCGGTCGTATCTTACACTGTTGGCATTGGCAAGGGTGTGAATGGGCGGCAGACCCGTGGCGATTTCCACGGAAAACTGCTTTACGAAGGGCGGATCTTCCTCTTGCGCAAAGGCGGAGAAACCCAGCAGCAACAGCGCCACGAGGGCGGTCAGGCGCGCTTTCATTGGACGGAATCCAACTTGATGACGATTTCCCGGTCGCGGAGGTCCACCAGGGAGGTGTCCTTGGCGATGAACCCGCCCTGTGGGTCTTCGAACCGGAGGAAGGGGCCTTCTTGGTTTCTGAAATAGGGAATTCCCACGCGGCAGTGACCGTTGGCATCCGTGACTCCCAACAAGGTCTCTCTTTCCATGTCCTGTTTCCAGGGACCGCCCTTGATCCGGATTCCCTCCAGGGGTTCGCCCGTGGAGCGGGAAACCAGGGAGAAGGACATCGGCGCCTCGCCGTTCTCCTCCATCAGCGGCACCTGGGGCATGCCGTAGCAGGCCTGGAACACGAACAGGGCGCCGGTCAGGGACGCACCCTTCAAGAGATTATGCAAGAATTTCATGGTCGGCGGTTTTACAAGATAAATCCCTCCGGGGAGGAATCTTGCACAAAAATAGCGTAAATTTGCAGAAAGACCATACCCGCGCCATGAATCCGCTGCTTTTCCGCCTGTTCCGGGCCAACGAGACGAAGGTCCATGAACTCAACTACTTGTTCTGGGAATGCACGACCCGTTGCATGCTCCGCTGCCGCCATTGCGGGAGCGACTGCTCGGTGCAGAGCCGGGAAAAGGATATGCCGCTGGAAGATTTCCTGCGGGCATTGGACACAATTCCGGCAGACCACCGGCCGCGGGACTTTTCGGTCGTCCTGACGGGCGGAGAGCCGCTCCTGCGGCCGGACATCGCCGAAGCCGGGCGGGAGATCCGCCGCCGGGGCTTCGGCTGGGGCATGGTTACCAACGGTTGGTGCTATGACGAGGCCATGCACGGGAAGCTGATGGCCGCCGGGATGGGTGCGATTACCGTGAGTCTGGACGGCCTGGAGGCCTCCCACGACTGGATGCGCGGGGTCCCTGGAAGCTATGCCCGGGCGCTGCGTGCCATCGGCATCATTGCTGCGGAGCCGCGCCTGAATGCCGATGTGGTCACATGCGTAAACCAGCGGAACCTGGCTGATCTGCCGGAAATCTATGAGATTTTGAAAGGTTTGGGCGTAAAACAGTGGCGGTTGTTCACCATCATCCCCATCGGCCGGGCCGCCGCGGATCCGGACATGAGACTCTCGGACGCCCAGTTTGTTTCGCTGATGGATTTCATTCAGGCCCGGCGCCGGGAAGGCGGGCCCATGAAAGTGACCTTCAGTTGCGAAGGCTACCTTGGGCGGTACGAGGAGAAAGTCCGCGACATCCGCTATTTCTGCCGCGCCGGCATCAACATCGCGTCTGTACTGATTGACGGCCGTATCTGCGCTTGCCCCAACATTGACCGGGACCGCTTTTCCCAGGGAAGCATCTACACGGACAATTTCTACGAAGTTTGGGAAAACCGTTTTGAGGCTTTCCGGAAGCGGGACTGGGCCCGGACAGGTCGGTGCAGGGACTGCAAGGTTTGGCGCGACTGTCTTGGAAACGGCATGCACAATTGGCACAATGGCACCGGAGAAGTCCTCCAGTGCCACTATGCGAAAACGTTGTCTAAAGAAGCGTAATTATCTCGCTGTCACATACTTGTGCAGCGTCTCGCGGACGGCGCCGAGCCCGGCGTACAGTTCACGGACCATGCCCTCTATGCGCTCACCGAGGCCGGCCTCATAGAGATCCACCGCGAAGACGTCTTTCCGGCTGAACAGCTGCTTGAGGCAGGACCAGTCCTGGTCCGGCTTGCCGATTTCCAGGGGAGCTACGATGGCCTGCAGCTCCGCCAGCAGCGGGTCAGGGGACGGCTCGAACGGCGTTCCGTCGTCGCGGATTCCCTTCAGATAGCGCGCATAGCCCGCCAGCGTGAGCGGAATCAGTACCAGGTTGTCCTTGTCCAGTCCGCGGGCGATGTACTTCTTGAGGGTTTCGCCGAAGCGGATGGGCAGTTTCTGGCTCGTGTCCATGGCGATGCGCTGCGGGGCGTCGGGCATGAACGGGTTCGGCAGCCGGCGGTTGATGACTGTGCCGATGAATTCGTACGGATTCAGCACGCCCGGGTCTGTCACCACCGGCATCGCTTCGATATAGCCAATCTTCTGGATGAAGGCGCGGATGTCCGGATCGGCCATCTCGGCGCTGATGAGCGTGTAGCCGAGCATGCAGCCGTAGATGCTCATTGCCGTGTGCAGGGGGTTGAGGCAGGTCGTGACTTTCATCGTCTCCACCTTGTCCACGGTTTCCCGGGTAGTGTAGAGCGCACCGCCCAGCTCGAGCGGCGGCCGGCCGTTGGTGTATTTGTCCTCGATGACGAGATATTGCACCTCCTCGGAGTTCACGAACGGGGCCGTAAAGGTGTGCTTTTCCGTTTCGATATAGTCGTTGTCCTCGAAGCCGTCCGCGGCTAGCATCGCCTTCACTTTCTCATGCGGGCGAGGGGTGATCTTGTCAATCATCGACCAGGGGAACGTAACCTTGGTCTCGTCCTGCAACCAGGCGGGGAAACCCGCGGGAACCAGCCCGTCGGCCGCCCAGCGTTCCGCATAGGCGAGCACGCCAGCCTTCACTTTGTCGCCGTTGTGGGAACAGTTGTCCATCGACTGTACCGTGAGGGGCAGTGCGCCCGCCTGCCAGCGCTCATACAGCAGCGCGGCGACCTTGCCCATCGCCAGGACGGGCTTCAGGCCCCGCTCCAGGTCCGCAGGGGTGACGGTATAACCCTTTTCCGTGATGGTGAAGGAAATCATCTGCAGGGACGGGTTCCGGAAAATGTCCACGAGCCGCTGCCAGTCGGGGAAGGCATAATCGGCCTTCAGGGCCTCCGTGACGGACGCGATGACGGTCTTTTCAATGGTACCGGTGGACTGCAGGCTGACGGACAGCGACAGGTTCCCGTAGGGGGCGTAGGCCTTGTCAATGACCTCGAAGTCAAAGGTCTCCGCCACGATGACGCCGCGGTCATACTGGCCGGAATTCAAGGCCTCGTTCAGGATGGCGGCCGGGAAGGCGCGGAAAATGTTGCCGCCGCCGAAATGCACCCAGGTGGGCTGGGCGAAGGTCTTGGCCTTGACGGCCGCGATGTCGAATTTCGGGAGCTTGTAGCCTTTGGACTCCCATTCGGCCGGGTTGTAATTCCCGTTCAAAATATCGGTCAGTTTCATCGCCTAAACATTTTCAATGAAAACTATTCACTGCCAGTTTGCGAGTGCAGAAGAATCACAGGTATCTCCGGCGTCTGCTGCTGCGCAGCCCTATCCGGGTAAATGCCGCCGGAGACACCCGTGATTCTTCTGTTATCATTCAATCTTTAATCAAAAAATCCGGGTTGTTTGTACTCGAGGCCCAGTTCGCGGTCCACGGTGGCGATGATGCCCTGGACCTGGCCCATGGCGAACATGCGGCCGAGGAGGGTGTAGCCGGCGTTGTGTCCATGGGCCGATTCGTCCATGATGCCGCCGGGGGCGTCGGTAAAGGTCATGCCGTGGTCCACGCGCATCGGGAGGGCGGGATTCTCCTTTTCGAAGATGCGGACGAGTTCGATGAGGTCCGCCCGGCCGCCGAGGTGCGAGGCCTCGGTGAAGTCTCCGTTCGGGAAGATGTGGCAGGAGCGCAGGTGCACGAAATGGGTGCGGGAAGCGAACTTCCTTGCCAGGTCCACGACGTTGTTGTAGGCCCCGGCCGAGAGCGATCCGGCGCAGAAAGTCAGGCCGTTATGCTTGTTGGGAACTGCGTTCAGGAACCATTCGATATCCTCTTCCGTACGGACGATGCGCGGCAAGCCGAGGATCTCGATGGGCGGGTCGTCCGGATGGACGCACATGTTCATCCCGCACTCTTCGCAGACGGGCATGATGGCCTCCAGGAAGTATTTCATGTTGGCGCGGAGCTGCGCCTTGTCGATGCCC
>JAEEGK010024086.1_pt1 | contig 12642 bp, 8 predicted proteins | sample 8958771 | NCBI WGS metagenome assembly JAEEGK01 (sample SAMN16246547, study PRJNA631951) | gut metagenome | biome: gut microbiome; feature: rumen; material: SC-attached | host: Bos | place: Iran: Karaj | collected 2018-10 | reverse complement strand
GTTCCCTATAGACTTCAACATTATGTTCCACCTCTAAATGCGATTATTCATCACAGCTGAAAAAATTCTTTCTCCGGTCCGCTGCTCACAAAGTGACTGAAGCGAAGAAAGGCTTTATCTACTTCATTATCCCATAACCTGATTAATCGTCAACGGCAACATTCTGCTTTTGATAAGGCAAAGGCATAAATTAGCCGTCCCTAAATACGACATTGAAACGGTTCGGCAGAACTGCAGATGTTTCTGTTCTCCTTCTGTCTTTACACGTCTCAAATTTTGCTGTTTCCGGGCATCTGGCGGGTTCACCCGTGCATACTCTCCGGCACTGCAGCATACCCTCCCCGATCAGCAAAAACAATAATAAAACTGGGCAAAGATGAGATTCTGCTGTGTAACACTTTCGTAGCGTCTAAAAAAGCACAGACGGCAGTTGATCCGGCATCACGAGTCTTCCAGGTATGTTTCATTGAACAGGACGCCGCAGAGGGCATAACAGAAAGTCGACGCGGCTGACTTCTTCAAATTTATTGCAGAGCAGAAAGTCAGTGTGGTTTTGGGGTTTGAAGCCTGCGGCGTCTGCAATTTTCTGGCATGAACGCTGCTTTGAAGAACAGATCTCGGTAAAATTTCCATTCACCTTTACAGTCAGATCTGTTCGACAGATTTTTTCATATTGAACTATAGGCTAGAACACCATTGCAAAGGTACTGCCCAGGAGAATAAACAGAATTCCACCGATAAAGATACAGCCCTCCTGCCCTGAATGCCTAATCAGTCCCAGCAGTTCTTTTTTCGTCATTACCTTGCCGTTGGCGTCCGGCCGGTTAAGGCCGAGCATATAGAAAATACTGAGGGCGGCAGGTTTCTCCATCAGTTTCTTTTTCCCGTTCTCCAGAAATTCATAGATAATCGGGTTCTCATATGCATCTATTCTGACACCCTTTATATAGTAGATCACGGCAATCATGCCGGTAAGTACATACCATGCGGCGCCGTACTCGATATGGAAATTCTCCCAGTAGGTCTCACCCGGCTCCATGGCACAGAGGCGAAGCGGCGCCGCCAGCAGTGCCGGCAGAAACACCATGACAAAGGTGTTGTACAGAGAGTACAGCACACGCCCGATGGTATAGAATCTGATATGCACCGGAACCCGTTTGCCTTCAGGATTGTACTCATAGAAAACCGGGGTATTGTCATAAGGATTCTTAAGAATGTTATTCTTCTCATCAATAACCAGGGCACTGCCGTCGCGTCTTGCCTTTGATGTTTCACTCTTGAGGCTGATCCTTTCTATCAGTGCTGTTTTATCCTGTCCCATGGCGCAGAAAATAATTGCTCCGAACACCAGAAGTGTATAAAACATCATTTCAGCACTCCATCCGGAAAAATAACCCGCGATCGCGGTAATCAGAGTTGTATAGAACAGAGGCTCCTTAACCCACGGATAGGATTTTCTGGTGCGCCCGGTTGAAACCGCAATTCGTCCGGTCTGTCCGTTCATTACTGCGGTCAGTTTGCCGGAACTTATGAAATATACCGGAAGGAGGGCTGAAATGGAATCAAGAGTCTCGCTCTGCACTGCAACATCAACATTTTTGGTCTGCATCACCTTTCTCACCACCGGTTCAAAATCCTCGGAAACCTCGCTGCGTACTCTGCTGATGATCTCGCTTTCGGTACTGTCATTTAGTTTTACCGGCTGACCGGCGATATAGCCGTATTCGAAGGGTCTGGCCTGCGACCAGTCAAAAGGTTCCATATCATTGAGCACCAGGTTGTCGAGCTGTCTGGAGGTGCCTACTGCCGTGCCTTCAAGGTAACCGCCGCATTCGTACATGCGTCCGGTTCCGTCACGGCAGACTTTGGCCTGAACCGGTCCCTTTACAATCTGATACGGCAGATAGTAACCGCGGAAATTTTTCATATTCGAAAGAACGGCTTTACCTTCAGGGGTTCTCTTATGATCATCCGCCCAGTCCTTGAGACGCTGCTTTGCCTCCTCTTTGGTGATAAAAAACGGAATAATCAGATCCGGCAGCTGTGACGGATCGGAAAGTTCCTTGCGTACCAGTTTGCTCTTACAGAATGCACACACTTCGGAAGCATCGTTGTTACCGAACAGAACCCTGGCATGGCATTTCGGACAGACAAGCTGGGTTATTCCGGTATTGGCCGCCTTGAGCCGGTTGCTGCGGTTCAGAGCCTTCCATTTGATAATTTCCTGTTTTGCATCCTGAATTCCGGTGATTTCATGGCAGTATTTGCAGCGGTAGGTCTGATGGACAATATCAAATCCGGCCGGCGCGTTGCATTTTTTACAGTATACCACCAGCGGGGTGCGGTTCACGGAGCTGCCGTCATCACCGCCCGCCTCCTTCTGTTCAGATGCAGCTGTGTTTTCCTCAGGCTCGCTCTCATCTAATAATCTGTTCAGCCGGTTGTTGATTTTGTCACAGTTACTTTTAGTTTCACTTTTTCTTCTGCCCGGCTGGGTGCTTTTCTTTTTTTCCACGATTGATTCCTTTAACTCTGGCTGTTTTTTTGGGATGATATTATCCAACAATTCCCGCTGTTAATTTGTGCGGAAGGTTGTGTTATAGAAAACAGAGCTACCACCGGCCGGTGAAAGTCCCTGCTGCTGTGAAAGCCCTCTGCTGCAGCAGCAGAGGAGCATAGGATTTATGCCGCGGACTGTACCCTCCGTCAGAACAGTTCTCCGGAAAATTCCTCTTCACTGCCGTCCGGTTGGGTATGCCGGCTCAGATTTTTAAAGTCGAACAGTTCTGGATCCAGCAGATGGGATGGGGAAACATCCTTGAGAGATTTGGCAAGAATTTCAACCCGTCCGGGATATTCCCGCTCCCAGTCCGAGAGCATCTTTTTAATAACCGCCCGCTGCTGGTTGGCATGACGGCTGCACAGATCCGAACTTATAATCGGATACTGTTTTACTTTGGCATATTTTATAAGATCTTTTTCGGCACAGTACACCATCGGTCTTATCACGATGTGGCGCTGATCATCCGTCAGCAGTTTGGCCGGCATGGATTTTATTTTCCCGTTGAAGAACATATTAAGAAAAAGGGTCTCGAGCAGATCCTCCCGGTGATGCCCCAGTGCTATTTTGGTTGCTCCTATTTCGGCTGCGGTACGGTAGAGGATCCCCCTTCTCAGTCTGGAGCAGAATGAACAGAAGTTTCTGCCGTCGGGGATTTTTTCAGCCACAATTCCGGTTACGTTTTCAGTAACTATTTTATATTCACATCCGGTTTCCTTCAGATAATTCTCCATCAGACCGTCGGGATATCCGGGAAGCATCTGGTTGAGATGTACCGCAACTATTCTGAAATGAACCGGTGCACTGTGCTGCAGATTACGCAGAATATCAAGCAGAACATAGGAGTCCTTGCCGCCGCTCATGCAGACCATGACCACGTCATTTTCCTCGATCAGATTGTAGTCGGCTATCGCCTGACCGATATTGTGACGCAGTCGTTTCTGCAGCTTGTTGAAATTATACTGTGACTTTCTTTGATCTGTCATTTTCTGTAAATCCTTTCCCCGGCCGTCACTTCAGTTTCCTGCCGGCAACGGCACAGCTTTTCCTGTGGAAGCAGATCCCGTACGCATAAATATTTTTGACAAAGTCATCATCCGCGTACGGCTCTGCATATCCGGTATCGATTATCTGCTTCAGCGCGCTGTGGGCTGATTTTGTATTTCCGCCAAAAGCGGGTTCTGTGTCGGTCTGTTTCAGTTCCAGTATCACCAGAGTGTGCTTTTCTTCAGAACCTATGATGAGATCTATGTAACCATTGCCTGATTCAATATTGGATTTAAGTTCCCGGGCATAGGATACGCTGTTGATTAACAGACCGTTCATAAAACCGGGGTAGAAGTTTTCCTTCGGTGCTCTGGTTGCAAAATCCCTGATGAAGACATATTTTCTGAGCAGACCGTTAAGATGCTCCTGTACCTTGTCTGCTTCGCCGTTGAACAGACTTGACATCAGTCCTTTTGTTTGATTTTTTATAATGGGATCTTTTTTGAAAAAATTGAGAATTCTGGATTTAAAGCATTTTCTGATTTCTTCATTCGGAATATACAGATTGTACTCATCACTTTCCGGATTATGGGATTGCGGTTCAAAAGTTAAATATCCGGTATAAAGCAGCAGAGTCCAGAAGTCATTTATGTCATGATTCTGCAAATCTCCGTAACACAGGGAGGTTCTTACTTCCGCGGTTATTGATTTACCGTCCAGAAGGTCCTGCATCAGATCAACGTCTTCAGGCTCAATAAAGCCCATGAATTCTTCGATAACATCGTTACCGCTGGTGTTTATCCAGTAGTTGTCTGCGATTATATTTGAGTCGGGTTTCCTGATTTTCTCATGATTTTCTGCGCAGAATGAAACCACATCCCACGGACAGTACATATGCAGATCACCGAAATTATAGCCGTCATAATTGTTTTTTACTTCTTTTGCATAATCCTGAAGCCCGTAGTAGGAAAGCATGGCATTGGTTTCCTCCTCCGTAAATCCGAATCCGGCGGACAGACGGTCATTTCCTGAGTTAAGTATGGTACAGTTCTGGAAATTGTTCAGTCCGGTGAAGATACTTTCCTTTGCGGCCCGCAGACAGCCGGTAAGCACTGCTTTTTTCATATTGGTGTTGCCTTTTAATCCGGTAGCAAGCAGTTGACCGACCACATTGATCATTTCACGGTAGTAACCGAAATGTGCGGCTTTGGCAACAGGAACATCATATTCATCGATGAGCAGTACAGGACTGATTTTATGATGCCGGTACAGCAGATTGGTTAGAGTTACCAGTGAACCGGTCAGATCTGAAATATTGGAAATATCTCTGAGGTGCTTGAAAGTAAGTAAATTTTGAAAACTTTCCTTTTCCTCTGTTTCAAGTTCCGAACTGTATCTAAGATATGAAAAATTCATAGCCAGAGAGCTGATAACTCTGGCAAGTTCACTGTAGGAATCATTGAAGTTGTCAAAGGCAACAGATTTAAGAGTAAGAAATATTACCGGAAATCTTCCCATAAATTCGTTGCAGAACTCCCGATCGGCAAAGATTTCAGTATTCCTGAACCAATTTTCCTGACGTGAGGTATCGCCTGGATTGGAGGGATCAAGAGCAAGAAAATCGTGAAAAGTCGACATGGTCAGGGTTTTGCCGAATCTGCGCGGTCTGGTTATCAGCAGTACTTCGGAGCCGTTCTCTTTGAAAACAGTGCGCAGAAGCGCAGTTTTGTCCACGTAGTATTTGTTCTCCTCGATCATTTTATGAAAAACTTCGGTTCCTACACCAATCGTCTTCAGCATGATCCAATCCTCTTCTGCAGCAAAGTTATCTGACATAATTGGATCATAAAGCTTTGAGGCTAAGAATACAACGTTGCGGCAGCACAAGTTTGCGCAAATTGAACAAACGGGTGGAAAAAACGGATTCAATGATGATTATGAACGGCGCGGCGCGAGAGTGCGTTCCTAATATCATTCCGCAACCGCGGTTGGGTGATCGAGGCCGGTTTTGATCCGGGAGACCGCCGCGGTAATATCACCTGCGGAGCTGATGTTTTCCAGTGTTACCCTGACATTGTGGATCCGATCCAGCACCACCACTGCCGGGGTACTGCTGATATTGAGTTTCTCCCCTTCCGCAACATCTCTTACCACGTTCGCGGCAGTTTCACGATCTCTGATACAGTCGGAAATTCTGCTGAAATCAAGATTGAGACTGCCGGCAACCGCTCTTTCACTTTCTGCACTGAACAGTTCGCCGAGGGCAAACCAGAATTCGCGGTTTCCTCCGATCCTGGCAATACACTCGGCAAACAGCGCCTGCTCCACCGCCCGGCTGCCGTGCATGCGCAGCGGAAAATGCCGGAACACCAGTGCGACCGAACCTCCGCTTCGATCTGCATAATCCTTCAGGACCGGAAACATGGATGCGCAGTGCGGGCAGGAGAGATCGGAAAAAACATAAAGCACTATTTCAGCATCGGCGGAACCGTAGTAATGTTCCGTACTCTGCGCCGGTGCATCCCTCCACTGCTCCAGCCTGCCTGCGGTTTCCAGCATTTTCTGCTCCTCCACATACTCGGAGATAATTCTCCCCACCGCCCGGCGGAACAGAAAGCTGTCGGCATCAATCAGGGATGAGCAGTCTGAATCGCTGCGCTCTTTTAACTTCTGCACCAGTTTCCGGTAATCATCAAGCTCCCGGTTCAATGAAGCGGTCTGCTCCATGTTATGAGCTGCAAGAAAACAGGCTCCGCCGGCTGCGGCGGCGCACAGGAGACTGAAGGCTAAATGGATAATGCTGGATTTCATGGTATTTCCGTGTGAATAATTGATGTTTATTTGGTGCCGGAGCAGGGTTTGGGATCTTTTCTTCCCTGGAGAATTTCGCCCCGGCTCCAGTTGTGATGCAGCCGGTAGTAGGCGGTCTGATAACTCACTCCGGCAAGCAGCGCCAGCTGTCCGACGCTGAGCTCCTCCGGGGCCGGAGACCGGAACGGCCGTGAACTGATACTTTCCGCACCGGCTGCGGTCGGCGGTCGTTTATTTATTAATTATTTAAAGCGAGACCCAGTTTACGCTCGCTGAACACCGCCGGATTGTCAGAAGATATGGTTATCACCTCGTAGTTTTCCCATCTGAACCTGAGATCTGAAAGAGGTTTACCGGGAAGACCGAAGGCATCCGGAAGATCCCAGCCGCAGCGGATCCTGCTTTTAACCGTCTGATAGGATATCCCGGCAACCCTCCTGCACAGCTGCGCCAGACTGTCACAATCTGAAACCGAGGATGGTTCCCCGTCACCGCCGGTGTCCCGCTCATGACAGCTGCCGGTACTGAAAAGCGCCTGCACCAGCGTCATTCCCCCCAGCATCCGCTGTGCCGCCTTAATGATGTTCAGCCGGAAACGATGACAGAACTGAGGCAGGCTGAGAAGCTCCCGATCTGCAATGTTGAAATATAGCCGGTGTTGATCCTTGCTGATAATAATTCTGCTGTCACACATAAAATTCTCCTGTTCAGGCAGGCTAGTAATATTCCTTTTCGATGACACCGCGGTACTGTTTGAGCAGAGCCCGCAGTTTCTGCAGTATTTCAACCCGCCGGCGTTTTCTCGCATTGCGCTCCTCCAGATAGGAAACCGTCTCCTGCACCCACAGGGGGAATTTTTTAAACGGCCGGGAATTATAGGCATAATTGGCGCCCTTGTTGATGTTATGGCCGTAAACCAGCTGCTTTCCGGTTACCGGATGTTTGAAAGGACGAGGCCGGTACCAGTAGATATGCGCCTTGCGGGTCTTCTTTTCATAGTAGCTGTAGCACCCCACAAAGGGCCGTGTGCGCGGATCCGGACATTCACTCTCCACGGTTTCGTAGAACTCGTCCACCGAGAACTGCCCTTCAAGCAGGATCTGCTCCATTTCCCAGTCGATCAGCTCATCCACCGCCTTCATTTTGCTCAGTGAGTCATCCCGCAGTCTGATCCTTCTTACCAGCGGCAGCTGATATCTGACGGTGCGGTTGTTTTTGTCAAACAGTTCGGCAAGCTCCTCCCTTGAAAACTCGGTATCAAGGGGCAGTTTTCGTTCCATGCAGGTTTTCCTCCCGGTTCAGGTGATTGGTTACAGGGCGAACCGCCGGATTTATTTCGCTAAGATCCGCCGGCGGATAATGCGGGCATTTTAATACACATCCGGAGGTACGCCGGCAACAGACCGACCTTCCGGTCAGCGGTGCAAACCGGATTATGTCGAAGCCGCACCGCGCATGGCGCACAGTGCCGCCGGCATGCAAAATATTTGAACAGAAATCACCTGGTCTCGAACAGTCGCTCCCTTGCCCGGCAGAACGGACATTTAAACTCCTTTATCCGCGGACGGTAGTAGTAGGTTCTGCACCTGCTGCAGCGGGACATCTCCCCGTCGGCGAGATCAACCACGCACAGTCTGCGGTGGATATCACGGGCGGTCAGCCGGTGCACCTGGGAATTGTCCGCCCCGTAACTGAAATGTTCCAGATACAGCATATAGAAATTAAACAGCACCGTCGCATAGTCAAGCCGGTTGAAGCGGAAGCCCCGGGCTGCCGTGCGCATCCAGATATAAATCCCGTCAACAACCACCTTGTGCAGTTCATCCAGCTTATAGCTTCCCATCACAAAGGATTTGCGGTGGGCGGTAATATAGTCATTCAGGTTGCCGTACCAGTTCGGATATTCAAGTTTAATCTCCCGGGTGATCCTCCGCAGTATTTTGTCACTGACCCGGCCGTCCAGTTTGATCTGTCCCGGGGTGAATCCGTTGAGCACAAAGAACCGTAGGCGCTGTTCATGTTCCGGGGTTACATGCTGATATTCCTGCTTGCGCAGATATAACAGCAGATCCGGCTGATCCACCGTCTGTCCGGGATGTTCCGGATCCGGCAGCGGATCCCGGTGCATCAGTGCCGGGATCCCGTCATGATCCAGCAGCTTTACACACTCCTTGTAGGTCTTCTTCCGGGCCAGAGGCTCAAACTGCTCCGTCTCCGCCAGTCCCTCATAGATCCTGTTGGTTTCATCCTCCCGTTTCAGCGCCGGCTGCAGCTGCTGCCAGTCACCTTCATTAAAACCAATCTGGCGTTCGAACAGTGTAAGTAAATCGAAGATCTCCCTGTTGGAGCGGATTTCCCCGCTGCGGTCGAGTTCGATAATAAACTTCAGGTAATCCTCCAGGAAGGTGCTGTCAAAGCGCAGTTTCAGGCGGACATCATTGGATCTGGCAAGAAGCATCAGTTTGTCATAGGGCAGACAGGCAATTATTCTGGCGGTTTCAAGATCGAGTCCGAGACGGAAGATCTCCAGCGGAAATTCAGCCACCGCCTGCCTGACTGTAAGCAGGATCAGAAATTTATTGAACTGACTGTAGGACATGAACAGTGCATCCTGATCACAGGTCAGCAGATTGAATCCGGCTTGCAGCATTTCTGAAAGCGGATGGGCGGTACAGCTGCGCCCCAGCTCATGAAACACCGCTTCAAGATCCACCCGGTTGCCGACATATTCAACCCCGAGTTCACGCTTCGGTGTTTCGACATTAATCAGGCGTTTAAGATCCAGTTCGCAGACGTTGCCGTTGTCCCGGGCACGATCGTAATCAGTGATAAACTCGGAGGGTTCTGCGCTGAGATCCACCTCCCGGGTCTGAGATGAGGCCGGCCGGCGTCCCCGTTTTTTCTGAATTCTGATGTTGTCCCGGCCGATATCAATCCGCAACCGGCTGTCACGGTCCAGATCCCGCTGACCGTAGGCGGCATTCTCAAGTTCCTTCTCCCTGCGGCTGATATCCTTTTTAAGCCGGTCAAGATCTATCCCGGTAACAGCATCAATGGAGCTGGTAAAATCAAGCCTGAAATCAAGCATTACCGGATTGACCAGTCTGGAAATCTGTGATTTGGTCAGACTGCGGAGCATTTCCTGCACCGGTCTGGAAAGTCTGTTCATATAGCAGAACTGCTCAAGATTGGCATAATCCCCTTTTACCGCCTCGTGCCAGAACATCAGATTGTGAGCTCTGACTGCGGAGTCGAGACTGGCGGTGTGATAGATGTAACTGTTCTGATGATACGGGATCCTGCTCTGTCCGTGGTTGTCTGTTTCATTCATAATGCAATACCCTTAAGATAAAACTGCCGATTGATTGGTTTTTGCGCGGATTAACCTGGCGGTGACGGCTGCTCTTAACCTGGAGCGGTCGTCCGTATGTCTGCAAATGTCACTTCATTCCCGACTCCTATAATCTGTTATACATAAAATCCGTCCGGATGCACTGTTTTTATTCCGTTTTTTAAGCAAAGTCACATAAATAATCTTAAAACTGCGCTGTTCAATCCCCCGCCTGCGCTCCGGTCTCGGCAAGACGGGCCTTCAGCTGTTCAAGATAGGCCCCGGGTGACGGCGGCTCTTCAGGCTCGGAAGAATGTTCATGATCTTCAGGCTTCGAAATTCCGCCATCCATGGACCGGCTCAAAGGCTCCTCCGTTCCATCTGCCGCACCCGGATCAGAAACTGCTGTCAGTTCTGCGGTGTTTCTTTTTTCACTGGGATCTGTTGCACCGGTATTTAGAACAGAGCCTCCGGCGGAAAACTCCTGTTCTGCAGTCTGCAGGGATGGATCCGAGGTCTGCCCCCGCTGCTTCAAATCTGCAGCTTGATTATCATCTGCAGATCCGGTGCCGGCGGGGGATGCCGGCTCTCCGCCGTCGGCTTCAGCCGGTTCCGCCGCTGAAATTATGAGGTCACCGGCACCCTCAGCTGAGTTTTCCTGAACCGAGACTTCACCGCTCTCCTGCTGTCCGGAGGTTTCGTTCTGAACCGGGATTTGCTGGCCGGCGGCACTGTCCGGATCTTTGCCGGTTACAGCCGCACTGTCCTCTTCAGTCATGTTTTCAGCCGGTAATGCCGGTTCGTGCGCAGATGAGCTCTCAACCGGCTCCTGCACTGAAACAGCGGCCGAGGTTTCAAATTCTGCGGATGTAATATCCTCCGGATGCAGCTGTTTCAATCCACGGTAAATTTCCATTACATATCTGCCGTAGCTGCGGATCTGCTTCTCATCGGTAAAGCTGTGATAGTGACCAATCCGCACTTCAAGTTCGCTGTAGCGGCGATCATCCAGCACCCTGCGGAGGATCTGTGCTCCAAGTTCCAGATTTGTTTCAGGCTCCAGCAGCTGTTCATGGTCACGAAACAGGTTTCTGTTCCAGCGGGTGTTGATCTGCATAATCCCTACATCAATACTGTCACTGTGAAGAAGCTCCCGCTTAAGCTCCTGCCGTGCCTCCTCTATCGTTGAAGGATAGACCGCATGGTCAGATCTGATGGCAAATGGATGCGGTGCGATTTTTCCGGATCCCGGATCTGCGCTGTAGCCGGATTCGGCCAGAGCCACCGCGTACAGCAGTTCCGGCTCAAGATTGTGCCGGAGTGCAACCTTCCCGAATATCGTGTTTTCAAACGCGGCATATGACGCGGTGGAAAACGGCATCATCACCGTAAGACAGAGCGGGATCATTAATTTTCTTTTCATAAACAGCACCTGCTGCAAGTTGTTATTGTTACTGAAGGTAAAGAATGTATTTACCGAAGCCTGACCAAAAGGTCACCGTTGTGAAATATCTTATCCAAAGAGCTGTATGTTTAAAATACAGCCGGCGCAGAAGGTTGATTGTGATTTTGGATTTTTAAACCCGGAACTATGGTGTATTCAGGAGAAGAAAAATGGTAAATGATTTATAAAAACTTTCTAAACCATGATAACCGACTGATTTAACGCCTGAATTTTTTATAATCAGCAACATCATTACCGCTGTAATAATCATTTTGTGCAGGGATACGGGCTCGCAGAAGGGATTACAATAATGTGACCGCTGTCACAGTCACCCTGCAGATCCGCTCATTACTTTTGCCGGGGTAATCATGGCTATATTTTTTTGGGGGATCCGGCAGAATTATTCTCTATCCGGGATTTATACCACCGGAACTGTTTAAGAACTACGTGCAACGCCGTATAACTCAAAATTTCAGTACTGATTAATGATACAATCATGTGACGTCTGATTATTTTATTCTGTCGTATATGAAAATAAGCAAAAAAACAGATAAACAAAGCCGGTGAAATCATTCGCAACGGAACTGTTAATGAAAAAGAGCAGACCATTGAGTTGTTAAATCTGTGGAGAGCCAACCACATGCTGCCGCTGAGTAATATCAGAGCGCTCGTTGACAGCCGGCTGAAGAAATTAAGTATAAACTGTATTGTAGGTCAGCGTCTGAAAAGAATGCCCTCAATTATCGGAAAAATCACCCGTTTTCCTGATATGTCTGTCTCTACAATGCAGGATGTTGGCGGCATAAGAATTATTGTTCCTAAAATTTCAGATGTTAAAAAGGTTCACGATGCTTTGATAAAAAAATCCAGGCATGAAACTGTACCACCGAAAGATTACATAGAAAACCCTAAGCCTGACGGTTATAGAAGTCTTCATCAGGTATTTAAATATCAGAATGAGCAGAATGCAGACATTCATAACATGAGAATTGAAGTACAGATCAGAACCAGGCTGCAGCACGCATGGGCAACAGCTGTAGAAACATTGGGTGTTATCGATAAGGTTTCCTATAAGTCCGGTTTTGGAGAAGAAGAAAACAGAAAATTTTTTAAACTGGCCAGTGCTTTATTTTCTTTAAAAGAAAAGAGTAAGGTGCTGGAGGAGTTTAAACATTTTCCCAAGGATGAATTAGTACAAAAGCTGAGAGATGTAGATCAAAAGCAGCAGATCCTGGCCAAATTAAAAGGAATATCTGTTCTGAAAACGGCTTCATTCTCCAGTTCCACAGATCTATATTTTGTACTACTGCTTTCATTTAACGAGGCTAACAATTTTTCTATAGATTATGTAACGTCAACAGATGAAAAAAAAGCAACAGATTTGTACAACTACTATGAAAAAGAATATCGACATGATCCTTTTGCATCTGTGGTACTGGTTAAATCAAAGAACCTGAAGGAATTAAAAAAAGCATACCCTAACTACTTTCTGGATACACAATATTTTGT
>JAEEGK010024085.1_pt1 | contig 12642 bp, 10 predicted proteins | sample 8958771 | NCBI WGS metagenome assembly JAEEGK01 (sample SAMN16246547, study PRJNA631951) | gut metagenome | biome: gut microbiome; feature: rumen; material: SC-attached | host: Bos | place: Iran: Karaj | collected 2018-10 | reverse complement strand
CCTGTACAATCACATAAAAATAATATATCTAAATTTTGGTTAGAGAATAATTTTTTTTGATATGGAAGAAGAAGTGAAAAATCTTTTTGAAGATATGTTAAATTTTCTTTAAATTTCTCATTGTTTTCTATTTGATATAATTTTGAATAATTGTGAATTTTGTCACAAAATAATTTTGGACATTTTCCTGTTAAAAATAATGGACAGTCTTCATTTAATATTTTTGTACGAGATGTCATTATTGTATATTTTTTTTCTTTCTTTTCTTTTTTCTCTTTTTTCTCTTTTTCTTTTTTCTCTTTTTTCTCTTTTTTTTCTTTTTCTTTTCTTTCTTTTTTCTCTTTCTTTTCTTTTTCTCTCTTTTCTTTCTTTTCTTTTTTCTCTTTTTCTTTTCTTTCTTTTTTTACTTTTCTACCTTTTTTACTTTTTTTTTTCTCTTCTTTTTCTTTTTTCTCTTCTTCTTCTTTCTTCTCTTCTTCTTTAAGTGAAATAATTTCACTTTCACTATTTTTATCAATTTCATCTTCTTCATCTTTATTTTTTTTTATTTTTTTCTGTGATTTACTTTTTCTTTTTTTATTTTTTATTTTTTTTTCTTCTTTCTCTTTTTCTTTCTTTTCTCTATGATCTTTTATTTTAATTGAATGACTTCTAAGATAAACTTTATTTGTTATTTCAGGAATATGATTAATAAGAGAAAAATCAGATGAAATTTGAGTTAAAGATATTTTTGGTATATTTTTTGTATCTGATAATTTTTCATTTAAATCTCTATTTTTTTTTTTTTTTAACATTTATTACTTTTATTTATTATTTTTTTTATTGTCTCAATGATTAAATACAAAAATAAAATTATTAAAAAAATGGTTATACAATAGAAAAATTACAATATTTTAAAAGTATTTTATTACTATATTTTGAAGTAAAAGCAAACATATACTAAAATCTACTTATAAAATAAGAAATAGAATTAATGTTATTATTATTATCCTATAATTTCATATAAAAAAATTTTTTATTATATTGCAGTAAATTTATTAAATTATATTATTATATTATTCTAACAAAAATCAAAACTTCTTTTTTTCAAAAATTATATTTTATTTATTACCGATTTCTTTTATTCCTTTTATTAAAATAAAAAATTTAAAATGAAGTTATAATATTTTTGTTAAATATAGATAAAAAAAAAGATTTATGATTTTTCAATTTTTTTTGATTATAATTTAATTCTTTTTAATTAACTCAATATTTTATCATTAAATAATTTTTTCATTTTTGAAGAAAAAACAATAATGAAAGAATTATAGTTAATAACTCAATGAATTATTTATGTGATAAGAATTCTGAGAGTCTATTAATTGTAAACAATTTAAGAATTTAACTTCTAATTTGAATTTATCAAAAATATTTTTATTAATATTAAATAGAAATAAAAAAAGGTATTTAAAAAAACAAAATTTTCATAAAAACCCAAAATAAAATTAGATAAAAAAATAAGTATTACTTACTTTTATTATATATATCATTATAAGGTTTTTCAACAGCATAATTTAAAACATTTCTAGCTTTATTACTAATAACAACATCAATAGGTTTTTTTCCATTAATATCACTAATATAAGCATTAGCTCCAAATTCAAGTAAAATTTCAATACATTTAACTTGATCAAATATAGTAGCTAAAAAAATAGGAGTTCTCATTTTTCTATCATATGAATTTAATTGACTTCCATTTTCACATAAAAATCTTAATAATTTATCATATCCTAATTTAGCACTCCAATGATAACAAGTTTGATTATTATAATCAAATTGATATAAATATCTTTTATCTTTTTTAACTGCTTCAACTACTAAATCATATTTGTTAAATTTAACTGCTTCTAAAAATTCTTCACTTCCTCTTATTTCAAATGGCTTTTTTGGAAATGGATTATTTGCTATATATTCCTCTACTTTTATATTATTTGCTGATAAGTATCTTATTACATTTATTAATATTCTTTTTCTCTTTTTTCTCACTATATTTTTATTATATATATTTTTAAATTATTTTTATTAATTTTTTTACTTTCTAATTTTCTTTGTTCTTCTTTTTCTTTTTCAAGTTCTTTTTGAATTTTTTCTTCATTTATTTTCTTTTCTTCTTCATTTATATCATTTGGTTTTGGTAATCTATTGCGACTTACTTTTCTTTTTAAACTAAATTTATTAAAAAAAATATTTATTATTTTTTCTTACATTGATATTGATCTATTAATTTGACTTTCATTATAATTTGTTTCTATACTACTCAAATTATTTATATGTTTCTTTGATTCATCATTAATATTTGAAAGATTAATTTTTGAATTTTCTAATTCAATATCATTTTCATTTTCAAATTCAAAATCTTCTTCACTTTCTTCATTTTCATTAATATTAAATTCTTTATTGATTTTATCAATTATTTCTAAATAATTAGGTAACTGAGCAGAAACATTCACAATTGCATTTTTACAAACTTTCATTAAATAAGGATCATATGATTTTTTATTACTTATATTTGCAGTATTATAATTATTATGTTTATATTTATTAAAGTTTCTTGAAAGAATCTTTTTTTCTTCTTGTTTAATTATACTTGCACCTAAAGATGAAAAATTTACTCTTTTATTTTCTGATGTATTTGAATTATCCATATTATCAAAATTTATTGTGGATACTTTATTTATTTCTTTTCCTAATAAATTTCTTCTAATTGATTGACTTTTATATTCTTTCATTATGTTTCTTGATAAATTTCCCACAAAATTTGTATATTTTCTCCCAGATGATTCTTCCATATATTTTTTATTTATATTTTTATAAAATTAGGAATTATAATTCTTTATTTAAATATTATTTAAAGTTAAATAATTATCTTTAAGTTTCCATTTTTTTATTTATTAATTATTAATTAAAGAAAAAATATAAAAATTTTTAACTCAAAAAAAAAAAAAAAAAAAATATATTTTCAATGAAGTTATTAAAGTCATCAATGAGTATAAATGACTATGTAAAATTTCCTTTAATAAATAGAGAACAAAAGAACAAATATTTGATATATTAACAAAAATGAAATATAATTATAATGTTATGGAAAAAAATGAATCAAGTACAAATATTTGTTCTGCAAATTCATCAGCAATAAGACATTCTTTTTCTTTAAGATCTCTTTTAGAAGATAGATTTAAATTAATTCATCCTGAATCAAAAAACAATTCAAAATCTCCAAAAAAAATTACCTTTCACAATAATAATAAAAGTTGTGATAATAAAAATAATTTAATTGATGATATTAAAAAATACTGTTCTGAAAAAAATTTAAAATATGAAATTGATATTTCAGAACAGAAAAAAAAATATGGTCCAAATAAAATATTTGAAAATAAAAAAGAAATGACAAAAAATTGTTTTTGGAGAAAAAATCAAATAGAAAGTTATTCTTATAAACCATGTCTTCAAAAAGAAAAATATTATATTAATCAATCTTCTTTTTACAAAGGAAAATTTACTCCAAACCATAATTTAAATTTCACTATATCAGATTATTTTAATGAAAAAAAAAATAATATACAAAAATTTTTATCTCCTAAATTTCATTCTTTAAAAGAAAGAAAAAAAAATATGATTAAAAGATTATTAAATATATGTAATAAAGTAAAAGAAGAAAATATAAATTTAAAAAAAGAAGTTAATTCTGCTATTCAATTTGAAGATTCTTTAAAAAAGAAAAATAAAACTAAAAAAGAAAAATCCTTTTCAATTGAAGAAATTAAAAAAGAATTTAATTTTGATAAAAATTCTTCAGATTCAATCGAACAAGAAAAAATATTAAAAAATAATTTTGAAAAGACTAAAATTTGTTTAGATTTAAAATGTCAAAAATATTTAAAAGAAATATATAGTCAAATTAATTATGAAGATAATAGACTTAATAAATATGTTAATGTACATCAATTTTCAATTAATAATCATATAAATTTAAGACAATTAAAAAAAGATTTTAAAGAAATTTCTTTTGAAACTTTAAAAATAAAAAAAAAATTTAAAGGAATTAATGCTATTGAACCTAAAAATGAAACTAATAATTGGTATAAAATGGCAAAAAATGAAATTAATAAAAGAAAACAATATTTTAGAAATTTTAATTCTACTTTTAAAATTTCTAATTCAAGATATTCTAAAAATAAATATATTTAGAATATTATTGTTTTCATTTAATATGTAATATAATTTTACTAAAATACAAAACCAAAACATTTAAAAAATTTAAATATAAAAAAATTAAAAGAAGATATTTAGAACATACTTAATTTTTAGAATAAGAAAAGAAAATGTAAAAAATAAATAAATAATGAATTTTAAAATCTTTTCCGAAAAAATGAAAAAAAAAATAAACTCTTTCCAATTTTTTCAAAATCAAATAAAAATAAACAAAAATAAATAAAAAAAACTCATTCATATAAATTATATTTATTTCCAAATTCATTAAGAGTCATTCCTTGAGTAAACATCATTTTTCCATTTCCTTTTTTTAAATTAGTATTATTATGTTTATCTTTCTTTCTATAAACATTACATAAATTTAAAACTCTATTAGCAATTAAATTAAATTGAGTTCCCTTATATAAAATCTCATTACCAATTAAAACATTATTTTCATCAATTAATTTTTTTTTACTTTCAATATTAGCATATTGCAAACTTTGATTTTTTTCATCTTCTTCATTAAGATTATTTTTCCCATCATCAGGATTTCTAAAAGCTAAACTAGTTAGAATTTTCATACTTTCAGGATCAACATAATCATTTTTATATTTTTTAATAGGATTATAATTTTTACTATAAGGTTTAAATTCAATTTTATTTAATTTCTTTTCAATATCATCATCAAAATTAAAAGGATTTTTTCTAATAAATCTACTACTATTAGAAACAGTATAATTTAAATTATTATTAAATTCATTTTCAATTTTTTTATAATCTAATCTATTTTCTGCAATTTCTTCAGCAGCTTTAAAATGAGTTTTTTGATGATATTCTTTTAACATTCCTTCAGCTTCAGCATTTAAATCAGTTCTTTTTTTCCATCTTTCATTTATTGTTGGAACATAATAAACTTTAGAATTACCATAAATATTTCTTTTCTTTTTCTTTTCTTCTTCTTTATCTTCTATATTTGGATGTGGTATAATTTTATATCCTTTTTTATTTTCTTCATTTTCATTTCCTTCTTTTTCCATTTCTTGTCTTTGTCTTATTGAAGAATTTAATTTTAATAAATCTTTTGGTTTTTTATAAGTAAATAAATCTATATTTTTTAATTGCCTTCTTAATATTGATTTCTCATCATCTCTATTATATTTACTATTTAATGCTTCATATACTCTTTCTAAATCTGTTCTTGCTTTAAATCTCATTTGAGGCTGAATTATTATATCATTTTTCACAAAATATTCTATTTCATTTGAATTTAATATTGAACCTTTATTTATTCTTTTTGTTGATGGAAATAATAAATTTGCTTCGTATTTTTCACTAAATGTCATTTGATTTTTTATATTATTTTCATTTATTTTTATTATTTTATTATCATTTGGATCAGGTAAATTAAAAAAATATCTATTATTTTTGATTGTATCTTTTATTCTTTCTAATTCTGTTTTATAACCTTTGAAAATAAATGGTTTTTGAAGTTCTTGATTATTTAACAAATCTGCTCGAGTGTTTAATATTTTTTCTGTTACGTCTTGAACTGTTATTTTATGATTTGGCTCTGTCATCTAAAAAAAATAAATTCATTTTATTATTTTACTTCTGTTATGAAATCTTTCACTCTTCTTTCATAATTTTCATATAATATTGGAATTTGCTCTATTATTTATATTTTATTATCTTACTTTTAAATTTTTTCTTATATTTTGCCTCACTTTTTGCCTTCTTTTCACGTTCTTTTTTTTCTTTTTCTTTCTTTTCATAAACATAAATGTTATACATTTATTTTATTAATCTAATTTCAATTTATAAATAAAAAACATATAAAAAAAAAAAGAAAAAAAATAGCAATAAATTAATTTAATAAATCTATAAATTTATAAATTTATAAATTTAAATATTTAATAATCTTCATCCATTCTATCATCATAATTAATTCCATTTAAATCTCTTTCAGCACCATCAAAAAAATTATCTTTAGGTTCTTGAGACTCAAAATATTGTAAAACATTATCAGCATTATATAAAACAGCAGAAATAGAATTTTCATCATTTAAATTTAATGTATTAAATTGAACAAGAGAATAATTTTCAACAAAATTAATTAAAGCAGAATTTAATTTCTTCATTTTTTTTCCCATTAAATTATTTAATTCCTTAATTAAATCTCCCATTTCAATTCCATCTTCAATTTTATTATATAAATTACTTTTACTAATTAAATCACATTTAGTCATTACAGTTAAATGAGGTAATTCCATTTGAATCATAGTTGCTAAAGAAAGAACATTTCCAGAAATAAATTTAGATTGTTCTTGTAAGAAAGTACAATCTAAACAAAATATTGAAACTATTGAAAAACCATTTTTTTTTAAATAATTTGTTATTTTCTTCATTATATCTGAATGAGAATATAATTCTAATTGACCTGGACAATCTATTAAATAATAATAATTATCTCCTTTACTATCAAAATATTCTGTTAAAAATTCAATATTATCATATAAATATTCCATACAATATATTAGTGCTCCGTTTGGACCTAATTTCTTTTTTTTCATTACTTCATCTATATTTATTAATTCTCTAATATCTAAATCACATTTATATTTAAATTTTTCTGCTGCTGGATCTAAATTTATTATTTTTATTGTTCTTTTTATATTTTCACAATGATCTTGCATTATTTTACAATATGTTGATTTTCCACTACCTGCTGGCCCTATTATTAATTGAGCGTAGTTTAAAAATTCCATTTGATTTTATTTAATTTTATTTATTTATTTTTTTAAGGTTTTATATTTTTTAAATATTTATTTAATTTATTATTTTTAATAATTTTTTTTTATTAAATGACTAATTTTATAAAGAATTTTATTGAGTGATTTCTTTAAACATTAAAAAATAAGTATTTGAGAATAAGATATAAAATGACAAAATGTCAGAATATGTTTAAAATAAAAAAAAGAAAAAGAAAAAGAAAAATATTATCAAATAAAAAAAGAAAATTAAGAAAGAAATTGATATGTTCAAATTTATAGAGAAAGAATTAAAAGAAATTAATTTTTAATTCAAACAATAAAAATTCTAAAGGGTACATATAATATGAAATATAAAAAATATATATTAGAAGATTTAACAATGACTTTTATTACTTTTGTAAATAGAAAAATTCAAAACTCAAAAGAAACTATTAATAATGTGATAAACAAAAAAAATATTTTTAAAAATTTTTTAACAATTGTAAAGCAATTAATGATTAACTTAATTTTCTTCAAAATCCTAATTATCATTTAAATGATTAGAATTAATTAAATAATATATCTAATTCTAATGTTGATGAATTATTAAATAATTATCATTTATTTGATTATGGAGATATCAATCCTATTAATCCTATTCCTTATCATAATTTTTTAATACAATATTGAATAAATTTAATAATAAATGAATAACCATATAAAAAAGTATATTATAAATTTTGTAGTTCCTTTTTTTTCATTTATATTAATAGTAGTATTCATTTTTTATTATAGTTTTTCAAATAGTTTTTTCTATTAAAAATAATTATTATAAAAAAAATAATACATTGAAACATTAATGTAAAATCATGAATTTTATTAAACAATTTTTTAGAATCAACAAATATATTTAAAAAAATAAATTTTCTTTTCTTCGAAATATCAGAAATTTTTAAATAAAACAAATTAATTTGAAAATCATAAATTTCATAAATATATAAATAAATAATTATAAATGAATGTTAAAACTTCAACATATTTTATTTTTATTGATGGAACAGGACATTTAAAAGCAGATACAAAAGAAATTGAATTAAATGAAGATTTACAACATTTAAAAAGAAAAGAAAAACCAAGAAAAAAAAGTCTTTATTTAAGAACAGAAGAATTTGTAAAAAAATTAAATAGAAAAATTGATTATTATATAAAAAATAAAGCATATATAAATAACAAAGATTATATTCTTTCAAAAAGATTAAAATCAGAATCGAATAAATATGAAAAAATAGAAAAAGAAAAGAAAAAAGAAAAAGAAAAAATAGAAAGAAATATATTTTCAAGTTATATTAGAAAATTAGAACCTTATGAAATATTTTTAAATAATTTTGAAAAAGAAGAAGAAAGAAAAAGAAAAAAAAAAGAAAACGAAGAATTTTTTGAAAAACAAAAAAAATTGTTATATGATAATCAAGATTTAAGAAATAAATTAAGATATTATGATTTTTCAAAACAACTATCAAGAGATCAATTTTTTAGAAATGGACTTTATAATAAAAATTACCTTCCTAATTTAACAAAACAAATTATAAGAGAAAATAATAATTATGAAGATTATCTTTTTCTTAATGATAAAAAAAATTTATGTAGTAAAGTTAATATTGGTGAAAGAATTAAATATAGTAAATATAATGATCAAAAAAAAGATATTTTGTCTGAGTTAATTAAATATTATAAATAAATGTTTTTTATTATTTATTAAATAAAAAATATATTAAATGTAAAAAAATTATTTAAAAAATGTAAATAATTAAATAATACATTTATAAATATTTCCAAAAGAAAGAAATTAAAAATTTTGATGTTTAAAATAAACTAATCTTATTAAACCAATATAAACCTAAAAAAAAAATACAAAAATAAAAATTATAAAATCTAAATTATCAAATATTAAAAAAACTAATTTTAAAAAAAAATATAAAAACCCAAAAAAGATAAAAATTTCAAAAAGAAAATGTCAGGTAAAGGAAAATTAGGTCGTGGAAAAATAGAATTAAAAAATCATTCTCGTTCCTCTAAAATAGGATTAATATTTCCAATAGGTCGTCTATCTCGTTACTTAAGAAGAGGTAAGTACTCATCTCGCATAGGAGGAGGTGCACCAGTATATCTTGCAGCAGTATTAGAATATTTAGCAGCAGAAATATTAGAATTAGCAGGAAATGCTGCTAAAGATAATAAAAAAAATAGAATTATTCCAAGACATATTACTTTAGCTATTAGAAATGATGAAGAATTAAATAAATTAATTGGTAATGGTATTATTACAAGTGGAGGTGTTTTACCTAATATTCAACCTGCTTTGTTACCTTCTAAAAATAAAAATGATTAATGATTTTTATATACTTTTTTTTCATTGTTTGATAATGTTAAGTTATATTTTTTATTATGATTTATGTATATTTTTATTTTAAGAAAAAATTATTCCAAATTTTTTTTCTTCTTCTTTATTTTCAGTGAAATTTTAGTAATTTTTAAATTTAAATTTAATTGTTTTTTAAAGGAGAAAATTTAGAATTTATTTTAAAAAATACAATAATAAATTAAAATAAAGTTAAATATGGAAAATAATTATATGAAGAAATTATGCTTTTACCTGATCTTAAAAAATATTTTAATTTAACATTATTATGTTTCTTTGATATATTTCATCATCTCTTTTTAAAAAATAATAGATAATTTAAAATTGAATGAAAGAAGAAGAAAAACAGAAAAAATATTAAAAAAGAATCATTTAAATATCATAGAAAAATTAAATAATGTTTAACAAGATTATCAAATTCAATTGAAATTTTTTATCTAAAATTATAAAAATTAAATGAAATAGAAATGAATATATTAGAACTAAATGTCAGGAATGTTTTAATAAAATATATTAAAAGGACAAAATTACATAAATAATAAAATAAAAAATGAAAAATATATTGTAAACTTATAAAAAAGAAAAAAATGATAATTTAAATAAAGATATTTCTAAATTAAATCTTTATATATAAAAGAATAAAAATTAGAATATCATTTTTCAGTATAATTTTTCATTTTAAATTTAATTTAATTAAATTGAAACCTTGATATAAAAAATCAAATAAGAATCAATTCTATTTTAATTCCTAAAAATTAAAAATGAGAAATATTAAAATTATAATAATTATAATACAATAATAATAATCCTGAATATCTGATTTTGGATTATATAATTGAATCAGAAAAGAATTTTTCATACTTAGAAGAAATTATTTCAAAAACAATGAAAAAAAGAAATCTTAAATAATTAACATTATTTAATTATTATATTTTCAAAGATGGGTTTATTAATAAATTTTCCACAAAAGGAACTTAACTTATAATTAATGATAAAGCCTATATCACAAACAATAAATGTGATGATTATATTAAACTAGGGAAAAATATTTTGAAGATTGAAAAAAAGTTTTAATATTATTTTTTTTTTCAAAGTTTATGTGAATTTATTTTTTTTTATTTGATTGTGTATTTTTTTTTCTCATTTTTTGTATTATCAAAATTATATATATAAAACTTATTAAATGAATAAGTCAATTTATTAATAAGAGTTAAGTTTTAAGGATAATTATTGTTTAATTTTTTGATTTTTTTAAAAAATAAATAAAAAATATAAAAACATTATAGTTACTAAAAAAATTTATATTTTAGAAATAAAAAAATGAGAATAATTAATTTGAAATAAATATAATTATTAATAAGAAAAATATCAAGGATAGAAAATATGTTTCTTTTTTGTTCTTGTCTTTATAATAAAATAATTTAATACATTAATTTTTTTTAAATAACCAATTTTTAAAATTATTATTCCAATAAAAATGAATAATATTCTTAGAGTAAATCTTTATTAGCTAAACTATTAATTCCTTAATTATTTTTTATCATCAATAATTTAATTTATATTAATTCAAATAAATAGTTGAAAATAATTAATTAATTATTTATTTCATCATAAAAAAATAAAAAAAAAACCATAATCAAGGAAAAACCTTATAACAAAGAATCCTTCAAAAACAATTTAAATATATTTTTAAAAATAACAGAAAAAAAATTTTTTAACCTTATTTAAACATATTTAAACTGAAACCCGAAAAATAAAAAAGAAAGAAAATTAAATGAAAAGATTTAATTATCTTCAATCATAGCAGTTAAAACATCTTTAATAAGGACTTTAAATTCTTCAAAATCGATTTTTCCAGAATGATCAGTATCTAAATGTTCAAGAACTTCTTTAACATCTTCTTTTGAAGGAGGTTCTGCTCCCATATCATTTGAAATTTGAGCCATTACTTTTTCTAATTCACTTTCATCTATCTGACCTGATTTATCTGTATCTACACTATCAAATGCTACTTTTGCTACTTCGTTTAATTTCTTTTCATTGTTTAAGATATCTTTTATTGTACTTGACATTTTATTTTTATATATATTTTTTCTTTTTTATTTTGGATTTTAAATTGTTTTTTTTATTCATTTAATAATTCTTTTTCATAATGAAAAAATTTTAAATATAATTTTCGTTTTTTAATTTTAAAATAATAATATATTTTATGAAAAAATATAAATGATGAAATAAATGTATTTATTCAAAAAATAAAATAAATTAATAAATTGTTGAAATTAATTACAAAGATGAAGAAATAATATTTTTGTTGAATAAATTAGATTTTGAAGATTTGTAAATGGAAAAAGTACACTCTATATGTAAAAATATTTTTTTAGAACACAATAATTGATGACAATGAAAATATTAAATTTAAAATTTATATTTTTTTAAATCAATTTTCTAAAAAACTAATGAATGTTCCAAACAAAAATCAGAAAAGAAGAAAATAAATAAAATATTATTGTGACAATATTATAGAAAATAAAGATATATTTAAATCAAATTTAAAATTATGAGATTTTTACAAAGATACTCTTTAAAAACCATTAGAAACAATGGTAAATTTTAATTTTACTGAATTTCAAAGTATTTTAGTATATTTTGTAAAAAATACATAAATAAAAAGAATTAATATATAATGAAACTGAATTAAGACATCTTTACGATTTTAACAAGCAAAAAATATTTAATAAATAAGTAAATGAAAAATTTTTTTATCTTTAAGAGAAGGGAAATAATAATAATAAAATTAATAATAAACAATAGTGTAAAAACTATTTATATAAAAATAGCCTTTACTAAATATTTAAATAAAAAATATAATAAATACAATAAAAAATCATATTAAATTTACATTAATATGACTAAAAAAATTTTTTTTTTTTCCTTTGGTTAATATTAAAAAAAAATTAAATTAATTAAAACTTCAAAAATAATAAACAAAGAAAATGTCAAATTCCAAAAAAGAAAAGACTCCGTCTCAAAAGAATTCTAAAACAGAAAAATTATTTAGTACTGCATTACTATTAAATTTATCTCAATTTCAGAATTCAATTCCAGATTCTGAATTAGAAAATCAACAAAGATTAAATAATAGTTCAAGTGCAATTCAAGGAGATTCAATATTAAATGATTTATTATCAGAAGATTTAATAAATAAAATAGATCAATTAAGTCCAATTCGTTCAAATAATC
>JAEEGK010024084.1_pt1 | contig 12642 bp, 9 predicted proteins | sample 8958771 | NCBI WGS metagenome assembly JAEEGK01 (sample SAMN16246547, study PRJNA631951) | gut metagenome | biome: gut microbiome; feature: rumen; material: SC-attached | host: Bos | place: Iran: Karaj | collected 2018-10 | reverse complement strand
TCTTTGCGGTCTGTAAATGAAATCATTATGACACTACAAGAAGCTATCGTTGCCCGCCACTCGGTGAGGCAATACTTGGAAAAACCTATCGAATCGGAAAAGGTCGCGCAGCTGCAGGCCTTGATTGACGAATGTAATAAGGAAGGTCAGTTGCATCTTCAGTTGGTCACCAACGAACCGAAAGCCTTCGCCAGCGGGATGGCGAAATATGGTGGTTTCAAAGGGGTCGGCAACTACATTGCTGTTGTTGGACCCAAAGGCGAAGATGTGAAACTCGGATACTATGGCGAGAAAGTGGTGCTGTTGGCGCAGACCCTCGGCCTGAACACTTGTTGGGTGGGCATGTCGTTTAAGAAACAGCCCGACCAATACCAGGTGCTTGACGGTGAGTCGCTCGTGGCCGTAATTGCTTTGGGTTATGGCGCCAACCAAGGCAATGCCCATCCGCAAAAGAAGGGCATCGAGCATTTCTGTCATGTTGAAGGTGCCATGCCTGATTGGTTCCGCAAGGGAATGGAAGCCGCTTTGTTGGCGCCCACGGCCGTCAACCAGCAGAAGTTTGAATTCATCCTGCATGAAGGCAACCGAGTTGAGGCTAAGGCGAAGTTCACCTTCATCGGTTACGCCGCTCTCGACCTCGGCATCGCCAAGTGTCATTTCGAGATTGGGGCTGGAAAGGAGAATTTCAGCTGGGCGTAAGCAGCGCTGTACTATTTCTCTCGTACCCGCTTGCCACTCATGTGTTCGATTTGCAGTTCGAGCACAAAGGCATTTGGCGCATCCTGTGCCATATCTGCCTCTATGTCATAGCTCTGAGGGAAATATTTTGCACCCAGCAGGCGTAAAAAGGCGTTCTTGCGGGTGGGGTCTTCCACAATGTGTATCCTACCAAAACAAACCACGCTCTCGAAATGATACCACCAGCTGTCGGGTTCTTTCATGCCTTCGCTGAGGACGCAGAACGAGACCTTATTGCAAGTCCTTATGGCATCCAGTTTGTGTCCTTCTTTGGCGCAGTGGAAATAAATCTTGCCGTCGTCATAAACAAAGTCGAGAGGCACGATGTAAGGGTAGCCGCTGTCGCCCAGCACGGCAAGCACGCCGCGTTGCGCTTTCTGAAGCAGGGCAATGCACGCCTCGTCAGTCATCTGTTGTTTGAACCGCCGCATGGGGCGAAATGATGGGTTGTTGTCCATATTGTCGTGTTTATTATGTTCTTATAATTGAGCATCAATTGCATTCTTTCTTAGACAAAACAAGATTCGCCAAGCAAACAGCGTATTCCGTTTCAGAGTCTTTTGGCCTCCATGCCAAAGTATAGCTTACCTTTGCACTGGTTATCTCATAGCCTTTGTCGGTCCATGCCTTTATTTTGTCTTTCCCTGAAGCAGACAATGCAACCACACTGATACCTTGCTGGTTATACAAATAATCGTCCTTGTATTGGAGACTATCGCCACTTCTGAGGCATAGCACTGTGTCCTTTCGACCTTTGAAGTAGTCAAGCCAAATGTCGTGCATGTTTAGCGCTATCGAAATCGACGAATACTCCGTAGGCGGATTGGTTATAAGATAGAGGTTTCGCTTTGCACGTGTGAGTCCAACATAATAGGCTCGCACATCTTCAACTTGTCTTCCATCAGGTATTGTTGACATGAGATAAGCGGTATCAAACTCGCGCCCTTTCGCTTTATGGATGGTGCTCACAAAGACAGATTTGTCATCGGAAGCAATGAAATCCTCTATATTCGACTCAAAAACAAATTCGCGCAAATCACTGCGATAATAGTCCTTGTGGATAGCTTCAAAATCAGCAAAGAAACGCCGCATAACCCCTAAGCAAGTGCTTGAAGCATAAGTTTCAAATGTGCATTTTTTTGCTTCTTGCCAATTTTTTTTGGATATGGTTACTTCCTTATTCTCGCCAAGTTGTTTAATGAAATAACGCACTTCTGCAAGGTTGCCAAAACGAAAGCCTCCCATGGATTGGGCAATGGTTGCATGCAGACCTCGCTGCTCCAATTCGTAGGCGACTTGCATGGTTTCCTCGTTGGTGCGGGTAAGAATCGCCGTGCCACCTTGGACCTTTATTTCTGCATTTTGCAGTGACTTTAATGTCATCACCTTGCCTTCTTCTCCTGTTGCCGACTGGATGGTAGCATGTTTCATGCGGCCAGGGATTCTTTGCACAAAACGGTTGGCGCAGTCAACTATGGCTTTTGCAGAGCGATAGTTGTCTGTCATTTCGTACAATTTGGCACCTTCTTGGCTGACGAGCGATTGCATATACCTGGAATCAGAACCACGGAAGGCATAGATGTTTTGGTCGTCATCGCCTACTGCAATCACGCGCATTTCCTCGTTTTGCCGCATCAGGGCTTGTACTAGACGGAAATCGTCTGGACCCATGTCCTGCGCTTCATCGACGACAAGAACACTTTTGGCAATCTTCGAAGGCTCCACTTCGCCTTTTTCTATCATCTCAGCCGCATGACGTACCACATCCTTTGCCTCATCCAGACTGCCTTGCTTACCAATAAGGTCAAAGCTGTAGGAGTGGAAGGTCTTAATCTCCACATAGTGAGCGACATTGCCCACCAAATCAATGAGCCGTTTCTTGAATTCCGTGGCAGCTGCTCTTGAGAAGGTAAGCATCAACAGTTGCTCATGCTTCACGTCTTCCAACAACAGCAATGAGGCCAATTTATGAACCAACACACGCGTCTTTCCGCTTCCAGGTCCTGCGGCCACCACGATATATTTCGACTGGTTGTCGTCAATAATCTCGCATTGTCGGTTGGAGAGTTCGCCAAAGAGTTTGTCGTATTTGGCAGGGGTGATGTTCAAGTCAATCTGCGCACGTCGCTCATCCTTGAAATAATGGTTGATGAACTTGCGGAAGTCCATTGTGAAATAATCGTTGACAAAACGAAGTGCGGCATTATAGTCACGGACCATCAGGTTGGCATATTCGCCCACGATATGAATCTGACGTATGCGCTGTTTGTAAAACTCGTCCAACAGGCGATACTGTTCCTTGCCATAACGAGCGCGACGGTCGGCGATGCGACCTATCTGCATGGTGTTATAGATAACGATGAAGCCGCCTTCAATCTTCATCAACTCTGTCTTGGTGAGATAAAGCAGCGCTTCCTCGATGTCAGCAATGTCGGGCTTCTCATGTTCGGCAAACATCGTTTCCTGTTGGCTGGCAATGAATTGTTTTAGCAGCTCAACGACGGAGAAGTTCACCAGCGTCATGTCTTTGGTGGGGTCTCGGCTAACATTGAGCGTGTCGATGATAAACCTGCAAATCTCCATGCGTCGCTCAAATCGGGCCATCGTGACTTCCTGCGAAGCCTGAAGACGAATCTCCACACTATCTCTATAGACCTCTTGTTTGTAGATATAGCCTTTCAACGAGAGGAAATGAAGCAACATTCTCAGCCGCTTGATGTTGGAGTAAGTGAGACCAGCTTTCTGAGCCTCTTCGTTCAACTCCTTATAGTTCATCCTTTGTGCCTCTTCGCCAAACCGTTGCAAAAGGAACCGCTCCAGTTTCAGGATGATGTCAAGGTTGCGTTGGGAAGTGCTTTTAGATATCCATGCTTGCATGTCGCGGCTGTCGGCCAACAGGCCTTCCTGACGCATCAGATTGATGTTCCTAATCACCGTCGCCTTGTTCAATCCAAGGATGTCGGCCAGATAATCCACGCGACTTTCGGCTTCGGCTCCACGACCTTCGGCAGTAGCACGGGCACTGATAAGCGACTTGATGATGCGTGCAGCTTCTTCGCGCGATTGGTCGTCAAAAAGAGGCGAAAGCGTCAATTTGCGACGGGCATCATCCATATTCTTCACGGCAATGCTCGTTGCAAAAACATGCGGCGAATTACTGCCGCGTTGTATGAATCCTGCATCTTCCAATGCTGCGATGGCAGCCTTTACGCGTGTCTCAATGTCATCGATTTCCTCTCCCCATCCAGCCTGACGGGCGATGTCCAACGGCGAGCAACTGACATGGTCTCGTTTTGCCGTAAGGTCTTTGATGGCTTTCCAAACCTGTTGTATTTCGCTGATGCTGAGCTTGGTCTGATTGAGGAGAATGAAATGCTTGTCCAAATCGCTATCATCGTAAAGCACAAAACATTCGGCCTGCATTTCGGGGTCGCGCCCTGCACGGCCAGCCTCTTGCACATAGTTCTCCAACGAGTCGCTGATGTTATAGTGGACAACAAGCCCAACATCTTTTTTGTCAACACCCATGCCAAAAGCAGAAGTGGCCACAATCACCTGTGCGTCACCGCTCATAAAAGCATTTTGGTTCTCTACTTTTTCGGCAGCTTCCATCTTGCCGTTGAACGGCAATGCTTGTATACCGTCGCTTTTTAGATGTTGCGCCAATTCCCGTGTGATTTTTGTGCGCGATACATAAACAATCGTCGGGCAGTTATGCCCAATTATCAGTGAACGCAGCAGGTTGTATTTCTCTTCGGGCGTGTCCGCATGAAGCACAGAATAACGCAGGTTCTTCCTTTCGGCGTTGGCGGCGAATATCTTCAGTTCCAAACCAAGTTTCGCTCTGAAATAATCGCAAATGTCGCTGATAACCTTTTGTTTGGCAGTGGCCGTAAAACACGACACCGCAATAGGCCGGCTCAGTTGCTTCTTGTTTTGTAAATTGCGGATGAAGTCACCTATATATAAATAGTCAACCCGGAAATCGTGACCCCAAGCCGAGAAACAGTGTGCCTCATCGATGACAAAGCGAACCACATTCCTGCTGATAAGCAACTTTTCGATGGTCTTGCTTCTCAACATCTCTGGAGCGATATAAAGCAGGTTGGCAGTTCCTTCTGCAACCTGTTCAATGGCATTAGCTCGTTCTATAGGATCAAGTAATCCATTGATGGTCACCGCCTCGCTGATGCCACGAGCCGCCAAGTTATCAACCTGGTCCTTCATCAGTGACTGAAGAGGCGAGATGACCACTGTCAGTCCATGTGTGTTCCTTCCTTCCATCAAGGCGGGCAGTTGGAAGGTAAGACTCTTTCCGCCACCGGTAGGGAATATCGTCAACAATGATTCTCCGCGTATGGCCGATTCCACGGCTTGTTGTTGCATGGGAATTCCATCGAAGGTGCGAAACTCATCATAGCCGAAGAACTCTTTTAGACCGTTGTGGGCATCCAATCGTTGGCGGCAATAGTTGCAGTCGCCACATGATGTGTTGCGCAACATGTTCATCACATTCACCACCTGAGGATAGTTGCGTGTCACCCAAGCGGGAGTGATGGAGAAAATGTCGTCGGCACCTATCACGGCTAAACAATAGGCCAATTCAATCGGATACTGCTTGAGCAATGTGTCGAAATCTGCATGGCTACAAATCTTGTTATTAAACTCATTAAGAATCAATGATGTACAACTCTGCTGAGGTCTTAAAAACCTACCAATTAAGGAAGATGGCTTGGAGTAGTCTACGTATTTGAAAAACCCTTCGAACTCCCGAGTTTGATGCAGTAATTGATAGTAGATTTCCTGCCTATCATGTGATAACTGGTGCCATTCAGCGATTTCGTCATTCAGCAAGTCACGAGCCTTCATGGAGTCGTTCGCTGGATTGTTCAGCTCGTCCACCTGCAACTTGTCGTCTTTCACCAGCTTGTGATACGGGCGTTTGGGAAACAACAGCGGTGATAGAAACAACGTATCAATAATCGTGGGATTGCTCCGCAGTGCCGTGTACTTCAGGTCATGGTTGATGATATTATGTCCACATATCGTATCGCACTTCGACACAAAGGCATCGAAGTCGGCTTTGGAATGAGAGTGCAACACCGCGCCATCCTCCCTCACTGCTCCGTAATCCGTCACTTTCTTCGTCTGCGGATCGACCTCTGTATCAATGAATGCTATCATAATTGGAGGCAAAAATACAGAAAATTCCTGATAGTGAACCTAGAAACTTTCTGATAATCACCCATGCAGTGAAGGACCTGTTAGCAGAGGTATGACACATCAGATAAAGCTCCAAGGAGAACTGACCAGCGTCAAAGCTTTTCTAAAATAGCATTCAACAATCGCCCGGAAATCATCAAAACGCGAACTCATACCCCGCGCCAATCCAGCCACGGAAGCCTGTCTCTTTAGTGTACGACTTCAGTTTGGTGCCTTCTGCATTGGCGTCCACTTGCTTTTCCATTAGGTAATCGCACAAGATGTAGAAATTCAATGTGTTGCGCTTGTCTAATTTGATATCTGCACCCAAAGAGCCACGTAGACGATTGACATAGCCACCTTTGAATCCTTTAAGGAACCAACCCGCTTCGCCTTCTTCGGAATAGTCGTCCAACGAGACATAGATATTGCCGTCGTAAGCGGCTTCAATGACGGGCGCATTCAAGTAGTTACGCACCTCAAAATAGGCGTAGGGCTGCACCTTGCCGAAGCCTTTATACAAGGCCTTTACACGGCTTTTCAGTGTCAGGGCATTCAGTGGGTTTTGGTACACATTGAAGTCACCCGTGCGTCGTGTCACCTGAAAACGTTCCTTCAGCGAGAAGTTCCAGTTGCCATAATGCAACGTGCCTGTAACATCGGCCAACAGTCTGTGGCGCGGGTTCTTGAACGATTCGGTATTGGCTCCATAACCGTTGATGAGCGCATAACCCAACCCGAGTTTGATGTTAGGATGCACCTTGTAGTTCAATGCTAGCGTGGTTTGCAGGCGATCGAGGCTGCCGAAGTTGTTGTCGAAACGCACCTCTTCCTCAAGGGAAATGTGCAGGCCTTTTGTGATTCTTTTGTCAAGGCTCAAGGAAACCCTGCCGCCAAATTCAGGGGCAAGGGCGACGTCGGTTTGGGCTGTTGCTAACACAGGAAAAAATAGCCCCAATAATATGATTATCCTAAATCTCATAATTCTTAATTCCTAATTCTTAATTAAAACGGCCCATGTCCACCACCACCAGGACCACCGCCACCGCCATTGCCGCCCGTATAGGACGAAAGGCTGACCGAATTGCCTCCGCTGACAACAGCATCCGTGTAAAACAAACCCTCAAAGCATTCTGTTCCGCCCGTAACATTCACATTGGATTGTAAGGTAGGGGAGGAGTCTCCTGAGATGACCAGAGGCGTTCCTCCGCTTGAAGGTGTCTTGAAGGCGTAGGTTGTTGAGCCAATGGTCAAGCCGTACCAAGTGTTTTGCGACCATGATGAGGCCGAATAGCAACTCTGTGTAAGCGATGAACCGCTTTCCAAGCCGCCAACGGCCACCAAGGTGCCGCCTGTGAGGTAGAGTTTGTAACCGCCTTCCGAGTTGGCATCGATGGCCACTTCAGGCGAACTGGCGCTGATGGCATAGACCACACCGCCTTTGATATAGCAGTTGCCGTTGGCATCGAGACCGTCGTTGCCTTGGCTATAGGCGCAGACTAACCCACCCGAAATGGTGAGGTTACCGCCTGAGTTGATGGCGTCGTCCGATTGGGAATGGCTGTACACCTCGCCACCTGAAACCGAGAGGGTGCCCTTGGCTTCGATGCCCTCGTGGGCCGTGCAATTCACCACTACATGGCTTCCTTTAAAGATTAGGTTTCCGTCGAATTTGAACCCTTTGGCCGAAACGCCGTTGGAGTTGCTGTTGCCCCATCCGCCATGGCCTCCACCGCCACCACTAGAACCGAAATTGCTTCCAGTCACCGTCACATTGACCGTGCCACCATAGAAGTAGCCGCTACCGTCGCTGCTGATGCCCTTGCCACCTGTTCCCGTGCTGGTGAGGCTCAAGGCTCCATCTGTCATCTTTACGTAGTCCTTGCCCCGCACACAAGCAGGCTTCAAAGTGTCGCTACCGCTGACATTGACGGAACTCGACACATCAACATTAATGGCCCCACTAATAAAATGCACATAGTCATCGGAAACGATACCCGACTTGCCTGTTGCCGTGACGGTGAGGCTGCCTTCGCCGCTGAAGATGAATTGGCCTTCGCCAAACATCACGCCTTTTTCGTCCTCGGTGTCAGGTGTGTTGGTGTAATTTGTGCCATCCGCAAGTGCATTTTCGCCTTTCAAAACGATGAAAGTGCGTTTGCCCTTGCTTGGCTCGGCAGTCGGGTCTTGCACGTTGATGGCGGCGCCATTGGGATTGGTGATGCTTACGTCATTCAGCGTAATGCCTTGTTTCTTTGTGCTGTAAAGTTTGAAGAAACCGTCGTTGGTAGTCCCCGATAGCTCATACATCACATATTCTTCTCCGGCATAGACGATGGTCACATCATTGCCGCTGACGGTTACGGCGAAGTCGTCGTTGGTGCCGGCAACGACCGCGTTTCCATTGGTGGAAAACGCGACGCCTACCGTTTGGGTGAATGTGGTATTGGCGATGAAGTCTTCGCTGTCGTCGGTTTCAATCGGGTCGATGAGGACGATGTTGTCCTTCTGGCAACCCGCAACCGTTATCCCTAGCAAGACAAATAACAAATAATTCAAAAACAGTTTCTTCTTCATATTTCATATTTCTAAAAATAACCTCAAATCAAAGCATTTTATTATTCCAAGAAAGCCAAAAAAGACATAGCCCCCAAGCTATGCCTTTACAAAAAATGCAAATGAATCACAAAAATCTGCTCATTCAATTTTTAGTTGTTTTCCGTTTTGGATTTTATACAAGGTTACTATTAACATAATTCGATTGCAAAAGTATAAGCCTTTACCAACGCAAATGATAACATATTGGGCGTAGTGTTTGACAAAAAGTCGGATTTGGTAAATGGTTTGTCTAAAATTCAGTATTTTTGCCACATGAAAAAACAAACATCAGCACCTCATCCATTGTTATCCAATCTCCAAAAGATTAAGGATGAAGGCATTGTGGTCCTTGATGATGTCAGGGGATTGCCTACAGGCGACAAACCATTTGTATCGTCCGATTACGTCATCTGCATTGGCCACAGGGGGCACATACAACTCATGTACGACGACCAATCCGACTATTCAGAGAAACACACTGTGGGTGTGATTTTTCCCAACCATCGTCTTCGCATGGTGAATAAAACCGACGACTACCTTGCCACACTGATAGTTGTTGATGCCTCGATTCTGGATGATCCCATCCTACAAATCATCAATCAGATGCGTTATCGTTATGAGCTGCATCCCTGCGTGAAACTCGACAGGCATGAATACAGGATGATAACGGATGTGGTGGAGGGGATGCGTGAAATCAAACGCCTCGAATTCCCTGAGAGTCGGATGTTGATGACCCGTTTGCTGGAATTTTTCTTGCGGTTGCTCAGTCAATACCGCAAAAGCAAACTGAATGAGACCAATGCCAATAAGCGTGTCAGCATGCAACTCCATTCCGATTTGGCTCAACATTTTCGCAAGCACCATGATGTGAGATTTTATGCAGAAAGAGCTTGCCTAACACCTAAGTACTTCAGCGCAGTCGTCAAGCAGGAAACAGGTCACAATGCTGCCTATTGGATTCGTGTCAAGATCATCGCCGAGGCTAAGATGCTACTGCATATACGGAACGACCTCTCCGTGCAAGCTATTGCCGACATGCTGGGTTTTGGCGAGCAGTCAACTTTCAGCCGCTATTTCAAGCACGAAACAGGTATGTCCCCTACTGAATTCCGGGAGTCGGATTGAAGACCATTCCGCAACTTAAGCTTGCTGTTTTTCTCTAACCCGTTTGCCATTTAAATGCTCAATTATTCATTTTGAATCCCATTTGCAGAAAAGTACTATCTTTGCCGAAAAATCCAAAACCAATCGATCATGAATCAAAGAATAGCTATACCCACCAATGAGGGAAAACTGTGGCAGCACTTCGGAAAGGCGCCACAAGTCACCATTGTTAATGTAGAAGACGGAAAGATTGTTGACCAAAAGGTGTTGCAAGCACCTGAGCATGAGCATGGTGCCATGCCGAGGTTCTTGGCGGAACAGGGTTGCACCGATGTGCTTTGTGGCGGATTGGGCCAAGGCGCCGTCAATCTACTGAACGAGTTGGGCATTCGTATCCACGCCGGTGCCCCCGAACTTCCTGTGGAGGAGGTGTTGGCGATGTTCCTCAACGGCACCATCGTTTACGGCGATCCCAGCTGTCACCACCACTGTGAAGGTCATCATCACGAATAAGACAGCCCAGCTATTTCCACATGGAGACTAGAAAACACATAGCAGCAGAGAAGCTAGAGAACGGCACACACAACTGCGCCCAAGCCGTCATTTGCACCTACGCCGACTTGGTTGGCATCGATGAAGAAACAGGTCGCAACTTGGGCAACGCCTTTGGTTCAGGTATGGGCAATATGGAAGGTACCTGTGGCGCCCTTGTCGGGGCGGGAATTGTATTGGGGCTAGCTACCAAGGATAGGGTAGGGGCAAGAAAATGTATGAGGCAAATCATGACTCAGTTCCAGCAACGCAATGGAGCCACCCAATGCAAGATGCTCAAGGGCGTCGGTACGGGTGTGGTCCTCCGCCAATGCACGGACTGTGTGGCCGATGCGGCGGAGTTTTTGGAAGAACAATTGTAGTTGTTCTATCTATAGGCCAGCGAAGTTCTGAATAACAACCGCCGCAAAGACAGAAAAACCCCTGCGGCGGTCACATCTAATGAATAATGCAAAAGCATTGTCTCAAAATGGAGTTTTAATTCTCCGTTTTAGACAAAGGTATGTGAATGGTGTTTATGCTATCAGGATTGATATCGGGGGTGTAGATGATGTCACTAGGTTTTTCCCTATCGACCTCAACTTCTTTCTCCCGCATTTCGATGAATTCAAGCAACTCCTTCTCGGTGATGCCGATGGTGGCCATATTCACATAATTATGGTAACGTATCTTCTCGATTTTGTTTTGAAGCCAACACCTCCTGTTGTGGAAATTGCGCAAAATCTGACGAAATACTGGATTGTTCAAGTATTTGGAGCCCCACGAGCTACCTGGATATTGCTCCGGGTGATAGAGGACTGCATCACGAACTTCATCCATCTCTTCAGAGAAAGCGGTCCATTCTTCCTCGATGGTATGCATGTTTGAAAAGCATTTCCCGACATTGTCAATAAACTGGAAATTGCCCATGTTTTTCCATGTCTCAATATCGTCAGAGAAAATGCCCTCAGTTGTCTTGTCATAAACGAAAATCGGAATATACATCACCTCGTCCATCAGGGAAAGCAATGAATCTTGATCAAGTGAATCAACCTTGTCCAAAGGAAGATTCAGCAGCCATGCCGATACAGTGTCGGCATGTCCCATATAAGCATAGGCTGATTCAAGTATCTGTGCATAGCTTTCGATGTTGCTCATTACCATCATGGCAGAGAGGCGACGGTCTTTGGCCCGATGATTCCTTTCGAGGATTTGTGCCGCAACAATGGTGACAATCAACGAGATGGTGGTACCCAAAATGATAGTCCACATTTGGCTCAAGAAGTTGTGACGTTTGTCTTTCTTTTGTTCTTTTGGGGTTTTCGTTTTTTCGGCAATGGCGATAAATCTATTACAGTGCAAAATTATAAAATTTGGCACATTGTATCATTCCTTAAAAGCGATAATTAAACTTGTTTGCCTAATTCATAAGCCTCCTGCAATTTGGCGTTGCCGGCAATCTCTTTCGGGCCGCCTACTCCGCCGCAGAAGATATGGCCTTTAAGTTTGGACTTGCCGTAACAGTCGATCCAGCCGGTGAGACCGCTTTCGGCGCGCTTTGGCACAAACTCCTCGTTCTCGGCAGCTGTGGTCAGCAGGTAGATGTCGCGGAATTTGTAATCCTTGGGGTACATCGCGTTCATGCGGTCGATGAGAGTCTTCATCTGGCCGCTCATCTCGTAGTAATAGATGGGCGTGGCCCAGCAGACCACATCGGCGTTGATCACGCTCTCCATGATGGCCGGCACATCATCCTTGATGACACAGGCACCCGTCTTTTGGCACGACAGACAGCCGATGCAAAACTTGATTTCCTTGCCTCTGAGCGAGACGAGTTCCACTTGATGTCCCGCGGCTTCCGCGCCTTTGGCAAATTGCTCCGCCATCGCGTGGCTGTTCGAGCCGGGGCGGAGACTGGTTGAAATAACGATTACATTTTTCATATATTTATCTTTCTGATTAACGATAGATTACCACTTGACAAGGCCTCGAAATTGGCCTCGATTTTCTCGATGTCCCAATCCCACCATTTCAGTTCCAGCAGATAAGCAATGAAATCGTCGTCGAAGCGTTTTCTGACCACACGGCAAGGATTTCCCACAGCAACAGTGTATGGAGGAATGTCCGAGGCCACCACCGAGTTGGCACCGATAATGGCGCCGTCGCCGATATGGACACCTGGCATGATGGTGACATGCTGGCCAATCCAGACATCATTGCCTACAATGGTATCACCTTTCAGAGGCAATTCATCTTTCACTGGAGCAATTGCGCTGCCCCAGTCACCGCCTATGACATAAAACGGATAAGTCGTCACGCCGTCCATCCTGTGGTTGGCACCATTCATCACAAACTCCACACCTTTGGCGATAGCGCAGAACTTGCCGAGAATCAGCCGGTCACCGATGAAGTCGTAGAAATGAGTGACGTGTTTCTCGAATTGGTCGGCACCATCCGCATCATCGTAAT
>JAEEGK010024079.1_pt1 | contig 12647 bp, 2 predicted proteins | sample 8958771 | NCBI WGS metagenome assembly JAEEGK01 (sample SAMN16246547, study PRJNA631951) | gut metagenome | biome: gut microbiome; feature: rumen; material: SC-attached | host: Bos | place: Iran: Karaj | collected 2018-10 | reverse complement strand
CCCAATCCCCAATCCCCAATCCCCAATCCCCAATCCCCAATATTAAAAATATTCTAAAAAACAAATTTAAATAAAACATTTATAAATTTATATTTAAAATATTAATTTAAATAATAAAATATTATTTTAATTAAAAAAAAAATTTCAAATAAAAACATTTTATAAATATATAAATAAAAAAAAATGAATGATGATAATGAATTGAGTAAATTAAGTAATGAAGAAAATTCATTTTCTGAGAATCAAAAAAATACTTTATTTCCAGAAGAAAATAATGAAAGTAATTCACGTACATTAAATAATTATTATATGTTACAAAATGAATTAGATTTAATAAATAATGAATCAGAAGAAGTACAAAAAACATTTCGACAATATTTAAATGATTTTTTATCAAATGGATTTTTAAAAAATTTTATTGAATTTTTATCATTATTATTAACATTATTTTCATATATAGTTTATATAATATCAACTTATAATCCACATAAAAATTATGATTGGTATTTTTTTATTTGTTATGGAATTTCAATTTATTTTATATTAGAAACAATATTAAATATTTATTTAGCTCAACATCGAATTAGTTATTTATTTGAATTTGATACATTAATTGAATTATATACATCAATTATGCCTTTTTTTGAAAAAATTCAAAATCATAATTTACATAAATTTGTAGAATTAAGTAGAGTAATGTTAGTATTTAGAATTTCTTCTTTTGCTAAAAAAAATATTAAATTTAATGAAAGTGATATTACAAGAGTTTTATCTATAATGGTTATTAGTAGTATTAATATTATTTTATTTTGTGCAGGGACTTTTCGTGTAGTTGAAATAGATGAAATTAATTATTATTTATTAAATCCAACTATTCGTCAAGTAAATTTTAAAATTCAATCTAATTTCCATGATTTTATTTATTTTATTTTTATTACAATAGTAACAGTAGGATATGGTGATATATATCCTTTAACTGAATTAGGAAGAATAGTTATAATATTATTAATAATTATTACAATTTATCTTGTTCCAAAACTTACAAATGAACTTCTTCAAATTTTAGAAAATTCTTCTGTTTATAGTAGAGATTCTTACCAATCAAATCCTGAAATTCCTCATTTAGTAATTTGTGGGAATATTAGTGCAGATTCTTTAAAAAATTTTTGTAATGAATTATTTCATGTTGATCATGGACAAAGTGAAAAATTTGTAGTTATTTTAAATCCAAACAATCCTTCACAAGATTTAAAAATATTTTTACATGCAGGACAATATGAAGTTAATTTAAAATATTTACAAGGAAATCCAATTTTAGAAAAGGATTTAAAAAGAGCAGATATCACAAAAGCTAAAGCAAGTGTTATTATGACAGATAAATACACAGATGATCCTCATAGTACTGATCATAAAAATATTTTAATGAGTTTAGCAATTAAAAAATATTTTTTACAACAAAAAATTTATGATAGTACATTATTTATTCAATTAATTAAACCTGAAAATAAAATTCATTATCAAAGTGGTTTACAAAGTTTAAGTTTATCTAATAAAGGTTCAAGTGATCAAGTAATAATTGTTGAAGAAATAAAAATGAATTTACTCAGTAAATCTTGTTTAATTCCTGGAATAATTCCAATGATTACAAATTTAGTTAGATCTTCAGGAAGTGGAGATGAAACTGAATTTAATTGGTTAAATGAATATTTAGAAGGAACTGGAAATGAAATTTATAGAGCTAAATTACATGAAAATTTTAAAAATAATACTTTTTGTGAAATTTCAAAAAAAATTTATAAAGAATATGATGCAATTACTTTTGCATTAGAAATAGAAGTTGAAGGTAAAACTATGATTAGCTTAAATCCTGGAAGTTTTTATATAGAAAAATTTATTGATGAAAGAGAAGATGTTAAGTTTTATATTTATGTTATATGTAGTGATAAAGAAGTTGCTGATCAAATTGCGAGTGCAGACACTAATATTCCTGATAGTGACGAAGAAAAAAGTGAAAACGAAAATGATAAAGATGAAAATGAAAATGTTGAAATTAAAAAAAGTAATAAAATTTTAGAATATATGTCATTACATTTAAATGATATTCAACAATTAGATGAAAATAATGATATGTTAAATGAACCAACTGAAGAAGAAGATGATTATTTTATAATAAAAAATTTTGTCAATAACAATGTAGATGTTAAAAAAGATTCAATAAGAAATTCTTCTATATATAAAGACCATATTGTTGTATGTGGGACTCATCCATCTTTATATTACTATATTTTACCTTTAAGAGCTAGATATTTAGGAAGAGAAAATTTAAAATATGTTGTAATTTTAACACAAGATATGCCAAAAGATTTATGGGATTCAATAAGTAGATTTGAAAATATAATTTTAATAAATGGTTCTCCTTTAAATATTGAAGATCTTTTAAGAGCAAATATAGAATATGCAGATAAAGCAGTTATTTTAGAAAATGATAGTATTAAAAATTCAACAAATAAATCTTTATATGATAGTCAAATGGTTGATAGTGAAACAGTTTTTGTTTACAAAGCAATAAAAAAATGTAATCCAAACATTCAAATAATGGTTGAATTAGCATATGATAGTAATATTGAATTTTTATTACCTGATGAAGAATTACAACAATTAAATTTAATAAAACAACAAAATGTTTCATATGAATGTACTTCTGCTTTTTCTGCGGGAGAAGTTTATATTAGTCCTATAATAGATACATTGACATGTCAAGCATATTATAATAAACATATTGTTACTATTATTCATCAATTATTAACAGGAGGTAAAAATGCATCTAATCCAACATTAAGAGCAATATGTGAAAATATTGGTTTAAAATCAAGCAATTTATGGCAAATGAAAATTCCAGAAAAATTTATAAATAAAACATTTTTAGAATTGTATAGTGAATTCTGTGAAAAAAATATCATTGCTTTAGGTTTATATAGATTACCTGGGGCAAGAGATAATAATAATCCTTATGTTTATACTAAACCTAATAGTGATACAAGATTAACTCATAGAGATAGAATTTTTGTTTTATGTATTGACAGTATTAATAATTATAAATTTGATGAAAAAGAGTTTAAATTAAATTTAAAAAATGATGAAGATCCTTTTGAAAAAGATAAAGAAAATGAAATTTTTAATGAAAATTTACTTAATGAACAAAATTTTGGAAAAACAAATACTTTCAGTCCTTTAAAATATGTTGAAGATATGTTAAATGAAATTGAAAAACATGTAAGAAATTTAAATGTTATGGTTGAAACAATTAAAAATGGAATTCATGAAAGTATTAGTAATGGAATTAAACAAGAAATAACTAATCTCTTACACTAATGTTTTTTTATTAAATATTATTAATATATTATTATTAATATATAATTTTTAATTAAAATGCTTAAATATCAATTTAATTTAAATTTCAATATAATAAAAATTTAAATTTATAAAAGCAATAAACAAAATTTTATTTTTTGTATTGAATTATTTTTAATTATTCAAACATAATTATTAAAAATTATTTACAAATGATATTAATAAAGATTTTTTATGTTAATATCATAATATTTATTATTTTTTATAAGAAGTAAAATGCTATAATCATATATGTAATAATTGAAAAAATTATAATTTTTATTGATAAAATATATAATCAAACTCTAATTTAAATTTAAAAATATATATTTAAATTATATTATTATTATTTAACAATAATTATTCTAAAATATTTTTATACTATTTATATTCAAATAAAATATACAAAAAAAATATATAAAAATGAAAAAACATTATTAAAAATATTATAAAAATAAAATGAAATAATATTATTGTTAATAAAAAATAAAAAAATATTTTTATATAATAATAAAATATAATTTAATCGAATGAAGATTATTAATATTTATTGATTGTTATCTTATATTCTTATTAAATAAAAATAAAATTTAATATAATTTTATTAAATTAATAAAAAATATTTATATTAATTTAAAATGATTATATTAATATAAATTTAAGATAATTATAATAAATATAAATAAAATAATAAAAAAAAATAATTAAATTAATAAAATTTAAAAATAATAATTATTATAAAATATATTATTTTATTTATTTTTCAACATTTCTTTTGAAAAAATTAGCAAATCTTGTATTATTTTGTATTTTAGCTTTTTCCATTAATTCATCATATTTATTACTAACATTATCTAATTGCTTTCTAATTAATTGTTTGTGTAAAGGATTTTCTTTTTCTTTATTATAATTATCATAAACATTAAATAATTCAAAAGGTAATTTTGAATTTTTTAAAAACTCTCTTAAAATTTCTTTATATTTTTTTTTCGCATATTCATTATTATTAGGATTATTTGCTTTTAAATAAAGAGCCAAATATTTTAATGAACTTTCTTTAACATTTAAATATGGATATTTTATTCTATTATTACTTAATTCAAGCATTCCTTTTGTAATTAAACTTCCAAAAGTAAATTCTAAGAAATTTACAGTATTTTCAAAACTAATTTGTTTATCATTTAATAATTCATTCTCTTCTTCATTTACTTTTTTAACTGGAAGTTGTAAATTAATATATCTATTTGGATTTATTTTAAATTTCATCATTTTATCCATCGATAAAAATTTATAATACTTATTACAATATCTAATGCTATAAGCATTTTTACCTAATCTCATTAATTTATCTTCTACTATTGTAACAGGACAACATTCTTGATATTCATAATGAATATTTAATGAAAATTTAGGTTCAATTTCCTCTTCAGAAATTTCTTTTGATTCTTTTTCATTATTATCTTCTGATTCTTCATTTTGTTCTTCTTCTTCTTCATTTTCTTGATCAACATACATAACTTCTGCTATTCCTTCTGGTTTTAAAATTTTAGGAGGAAGAATTTCTTTTGACATATCTATTAAATAATTTTTATATCCTTCAACATCTTTATTAAATTGTTCTACTTCTTCATCATTAGTTAAGAAATGGAATTTTGTTATAAATGGTTTATCAAAATCATTTTCATTGTCTGTTTGTAATTTTTCAGTAATAATTTTTTCCATTTCTTTTTCATTTTCTGATTCTGTTGTTAATAAAGGTTTTCTATTACTGTTTTCTATATTATAAGGATTTTCATTTATATGATTTATATTATTTTCATCTAAATTATTAATATCATGATTTTCTTCATTATTTTCATTATTTTCTTTATTAATTTTTTCATTATAAACAATTTCTGGATTTTCAATTTCTTTATCTAATCTTTCTTCTTCTTCTTTTTTCTTTCTAATTTTTTCCTCTTTTAATTTTTTTTTATCTTCTTCTAATTTAATTAAATTTAGTTCTTCATTTTTTCTTTCTTCTTCATCTTCAATTTGATCTAATTCATATTGAGTTAATTCTCTTTCAGGTGTATAAACTATATGATTATTAAAACTATTATCAATGTAACAATTGTTCTTAAATAAATGATTTCCTTTTAAAGCTACTGTTGAATAAACTAAGAAATTACATTTATTATGTGAAGAATATAAAATGCTATTTAATAATTTTTTAGGTGTCATATAAGTTAATTGACAAGGTTTATCTAATGAATAATTTCTTGCAAATTTCATTTCATATTTCTTACGATTTTCTAATAAATTACTTATTTGTTCTTTAATATACCATTTACTTTTTGTCATATCAAAATATCTTATATCATATAATTTACTTTTAAATACTTCTAATATATCTATTAAATGTGTTTTTAACATTAAGTTTCTTTCATTTACAACTTCTGGAATTCCTTTAAATAATTTTTGAGATAAACATCTTTTCAAATTTTCTTCTATTTCACATTGAGCAACAAATATTAAATTTGGAATTAAATTTTCAGTTATTAAATTTGCTTGAGTTAATGTATAAGGAAAACCATCAATAACAACATTTTCATTAATTAAATCTTCCATTGTTATTCTTCTATTTAATATTTCAATAATTAAATTATCATCAGTTGCATTTCCTGAATATAAAATATCTATAATTTTTTTCTTCAAATTACAATCTTTCAACATATTAATTAAATCTAAAGTGGCTCTTTTTACAGTGATTCTTTTATATCCCATATATTCTTCCATCATTTTTGATATAGTACTTTTACCACTACACATATTACCAATTGTAAAAATGATAGTTCTTCCTCTCATAGGATAGCTATCTTTTGGACATTCTAAACCTGTTCTATAGTTCAAAGGATATTCACCAAATGTTTTTCTCTCTTCAGGAGAGTTAAATAAATAAACTCTATCTCTATAAACTAATGGATAATCTGTTCTTATTGATAATTTTGAAGGATTCACTGGTGATAAATAACCATAAACACTTTGTTGATAAACTTCAGCATTTGTCATTAATTCTCTTACTTTTCTTAAAGATAATGGAGTAGGGAAATCTCTATTATTAACTAATTGTTTTTCTATTAAATTAACTCTGTTATTAATGTAAGGTTCTAATTCTAAAAGAATATTTTTATAAACATTTTCTTTAGTTGAGTCATTATTAATTTCAATAACAGGAATTCCTTTTTCTTTTAAAGCATCAATAAAAGCTTGCATATTATTTACATTATTTTCATATCTTTGAGTTATTTTATCTCTTTCTTGTTGAATTAAAGCTTCTTTTTCAATTAAATCTGGGTCAGGTGATTTCCAAATATCTTCAATTTCTTCAGGAGTTAATTCAACATCGATTAATTCTAATCTAGGAGCAACTAATTTTTTTTTCTTTTTTTTCTTTTTTTTTTCTTCTTCTTCATTATTTTCTTTTTCTTCTGCATTTTCATTTTCTTCTTCTTTATTTTCATTTTTATTTTCATTAAATTCATCTTCTTCTTCTTCCTCTTCTTCTTCATTTTCTTTTTTTTCTTCTTCATTATTATTTTCGTTTTTATTTTCCTCTTTATTTTCAATTTTACTATTTTCTTTATTTTCTTCTTCTTCTTTTTGTTTCTTTTCTTCTTCAGCTGCTTTTCTTTCAGCTTCTTCTTGAGCTAATTGTTCCATTGCAGCATCATATTCAGCTTTTAATTCATCATATTTTTCTTGTTGTCTTTGTTTTAAAATTTCATCTTCTCTTGCTTGTCTTTTATCATTACTTTCTTTTACTAATTTTTCATACATCGCATCAATTTCTTCCATTTTAAATAAACGTTCATTAACACTCTTCATTGAAGTTTTTAATACAATCATAACATTTGGAGTTCTTCTTGATTCATATAATAAATCAATGAAAGGCATTTGAACTTTTTCTTCCATATTATTCCATTCTGCATCATATATACTTGGTGTTTGAGGATTGAATAAACTTTTAAAAATTTCTTTATCATTATCAGTTGCATTGTAATCTTCTCCTTCTTCATCTAATCCTGCATCTTCTTTTATTGCCTCTTCTATATTAATTAAAGGTTCTGGTTCAGCTTCAGGATTTTCTTTTTTAGCTTCTTCATTTTTTTCTTGAATTTCTGCATTTTGTTTATTTAATTCTTCAATTTTTTTTTCTATTCTTTTTTGTTTACGTTCATTTTTTTGTTTGGTCCAAATTTCCATAAATTCATTTTGAATTTCTCTTTTTTTTAATTTAAATTGTTTGCTTAAAATATTAGTAAAAAATGTAACTCCACTTCCTTGATAACCAGTGACCATAATATGAGGAGGAGGTATTTCAACAGGCATAATGCTTCCATTATTTTGTAAATATTCACTGGGATTATTACGGAATTTTTCCATTTCTTTTTCACCAGAAATTCTATAAATTCTTTGATTAACTTGAATTTCATTTGCTTCTGGAGCATAAAATAACCAATTTTCTTCTTTATAAACAACAGGACAAAATAATCCAAAAGGTCCTCTTGATAATGGAAATTTCTCTTCGACGTTAATATCTGCTGATTGAATTATTCTTTCTTCATTATCTATTTTTATATTAAATGGATTTAAACTATTTTCTAATTTTGTTTTTAATAAATCTAAATTTTCATTGTATCCTATTTCAATAATATTTTCTTCATTATTTTGATTATATTTTTCTTTTAAAATATTTACAACTTCATCAAATTTTCCTTGTTCTGTTTTTACTTTTTCAATTTCTGCATTTTGTTTTTCTTCATCTAAATTAGAAAAATTAGGAAGTCTTCTTTCAATTAAAGCTTTAATTCCTTCATCTGTTTCATCTTTAATATAAATAATTTTATCCATTAAAATATTAAAATCATTTAATTTCACAGTTTCATCTTCACTAAAAGGATGATTAAGTAAAATAATTCCATTGACTCTAGGCAAAGAACCATCGGGATTAAATCTAAGATAAAATTGATCAGATTTTAAATCTTCAATTACATATTCTTCTTCTGGTGGATAAGGATTTCTTTTTTCTTTTTCTTCTATCATTTTTAATTTTTCTTCTTTTAATTTATTTTTTTCATTTACCATATCAATATATTTTTGATGTCTTTTATCTTTATCAACTTCATATGAACATCGAGCAGCTTCTGTCATTTCAGGGAAAATTTTATTTTCTTCTTCTTCTTCAGCTTCTAATCTTTTATTTTCTATTAATTCATCTAATTTACTTTGAGCTAAATCTCTTTTTTCATCTAAAACACGATTTTCTGCTTCTTCAATTCTATTGAATAAATGATTTAATTTATTTTCATGATATTTTCGTAAATGGAAAAATTGTTCTTTTGTTTTTTTTTTATCAAGAGGAATTCCTAAATAATCACACATAAAAACTATTTTAGATACAAAATTATCTGGTTTTCTATCAGAAGGTTTTTTTGACATATTTGCTAAAACTTCTTTAAATTCACTTTGACTAAAATGAACTTTTAAACTATAAACACTATTTAATTCTGGTTCTGTCCAATTTTTTTGATATTCTTTCACATTCTCAAAAATTTCTTCCATATCAATAATTTTCCATCCATATAATTCATTCAATATTTTTGCTATTGTCTTTTTTCCACTTTTGCTTGGTCCTACAATACTAATTCTATAATTATTAGGAACTTGTGGTGGAACATTTAAATATTTTTTTGGATTGTTCAAAAATTTTTTTCGATTTTCTTCGTTTATAAATACAAAAACTCTTCCAAAATAAGTTGCTGCAAATTCTGGATTTCCATTGTAAATTACAAAATCATCTTTTAATGCAACTGGATCGATTTGTTTCCATGGACTCCATTTTCGATAAGGTAAAATTCCTTCTCTTCCATCTTGTAATAATCCTTTATAATCTCCTGGTTCTAAAGCTTTTGCAATTGGTCTTAAAACAGGATAAGCGAAATTAAGTTGTTTTATTATTAAATTAGATACATCATCATAATCAAGTCCAGTAACATCAATTTTAATATAATAACTTTTTTTTAATTTATTTGCATATTCTTTTATTAATGGATATTGAATATTTTCAAAATAATCTAATTGTTCATTGAAAATTTGTTCATTGTTTGTTATTTCAAATAATTCATTTTCTTTTGGAATTTTTTCTAAATCTTCTTCATTTAATTCTGGTTCTGGTTCTGGTTCAGGAACTATTTGTTTTCCTTCTTCATCATATTCAATTTCATCTTCTAAAATTTCTTTTTTCGTTACTTTTGGTTTTTTCATTAATTCAATTTCTCTTTGACTAATATTTTTTAATGTTTTTATATTTAATTTAATATTTTTATTTCTATCATATAATTCATCTTTATCCATATTTAAATCAATAATATAATCAACTTTTACTTTTCCATAAAATCCTGTGAATAATTTTTCAATGAAACTTCGACTATCATTATTAAAATCATCTTTTTTTGGGAAAATATTACTCATCATATCAATTACAATTCCTCTTGATTGTGCTAAATCATTATGTAATAAATATGTATAAAGTCTTTGCATATTTTGTTCTGAAATTCCTTCTCCATGAGTTAAATCATTGTAAATTGCTAATTCAAGTTCATTTAAAACTGTGTCTAATCCAGGTTTTACATTTTTTTTTGGTTCAGGTTCTAAACTAGCTAAATAAGGATTTTCGTCTTTTTTATTTTTATCTTTTTTTTTCTTTGCTTTTTCATTTTCTTCTTTTTTTTCTTCATCTTCAGCATTTTCACCTTCTTCACCATTTTCATTTTCTTCTTTGTTTGGATTTTCTTCTTCCCAATTTTGCATTTTTTCTTCGAATTCTTCAACTTTTTTAAATATAGATTCAAAAAATTTTGAAGGTTCTAAAAATTCCATTTGCAAATCACTTGATAATTTATTTGCTATTGAAGTTTTTCCAATTCTTGGTGGACCAACTATTAAAACAACTGGAGATTTTTTATTTGCTTCTAAATATAAATCATTGTCACTGTCCCAATTATCAAAAATTATTCTTTCTTTTGATTTGAATTTTTCAAAGAAATCTAAATCAAATTTTTCTTCATTTAAATGATTTGTAATTTTTTTACTTAATTCGTTTTTAATTTCTTCAATAATAGGTTCCAAATAAGAATAACTTAAATTTAAATTTAATAATTTTGTATGAATTAAATAAAATTTTGTTTCATAAATTAATTCTAATTTAGTTTCTATTGTATTTGACCACAAATCTGATTTTTTTCCTATTTTTTTTGAATCTTTATCAAAAACATTTCCAAAAGCTTTTTTATATGTTGATTTAATAATTAAATTATCTAAATTTGCTTTTATTATAGATTCATCTGGTAATTTTATTTCATGAATTTCTACGTATCTATCAAAAGTTATGTTTCTTCTTAAATTATTAACAATATTAAGTTCATCATTTGAAAAATCAGGATCTAATGAAAATCCTGGATTTAATAATAAAAAGTCTCTAATTAAAATAAAATTATTATTATTTTCTAAAAATTCTTTTAAATTATTTTTATCATCAATTTTTAAATAAAATTTTTGATTTTCATAAAGACTAAAATCAGTAATATTAAATTTGCTATCAAAATCACTTTCATTATTAGTTTCAATATTTTCTAAACAGTTCATATCATTTATAAATTTATTAATAATAAATTGAGTAGGATAACCAAAAATAACAATTTCATCATCATTTAATAAAACAGTTTCAACAGTAGTATTTAATTCATTTATAGTTTCTAATTCATTTTCTTGTTCATAAAATGTTTCTTCATCATATAAATAGAAGTTTTTATCTTGTTTATATAAATTTTGTTCATTGATAGCTAATCTCGGTCTAGCTCTAATTCTTTGTTCATTTTCATTATTTTCATCATTTTCATTTGGATTATCATAAGTTTCATATAATTTTACATGATAAATATTTTCATCTTCATATTGCTCCCAAGTTTTTTCATCATATTCTTCTTTTGTTATTTCTTTATATAAATGAACTTTTATTGATGGTTTATATTCAACTTTTGTTTTATCTGGAAAATATTTAATTTTTTTTGTTATTCTTTTATAAATCATTTTTAAAAAATCTTCATATTCATTTTTTTCTATGTGAACACAAAATAAATGAGAAATTTTAAAAATACATTTATTAAATATTTCATGGTCCATTGTTGATTTTCCTTTTGTTTGTAATGCCCATTCTCCTAATAAAAATTTTTCTATTTCTTCATAGTTAAAAATTGGTAATAATAATTTATAAATTTTTGTAAATAAATTTAAAAAATCTTTTTTTGTAATTTCACCTTCGAAATTATGTGGAACTAATTTCCAAAAATTTTCATATTGAATTTTTAAAAAATCAATGTTTCTTAAATTTTTTAATTTATATTTATATAAAATTTTTATGTTTTGGAAATTTTTATGATTAGTGAAATCAATATTTGAATCTTTTGATATGTTTTTATTTGTTCCACTCGATTGATTATTTAATTCAATTTCATCTTTGTTAAATTCATCTTCATTTGAAATATTTTTCTCACTTTCATGAGATTGTTCTTCTTTTTCTTTTTCTTCTTCTTTTTCTTCTTCTTTTTCATTTTCTACTTTTTCTTTATTTTCTTCAACTGGTAAATTATTATCATCAGAACTTTTTATTTCTTCTTTTTCTTGAGCTTTTTTTTCTTCTTCGTTTTGACCAATATTTGTTTTAAATTCTTCTATTTTTGGTTTTTGAATATCTGGCTCAATAGGTGTATCACTATCAACTTCTTCTTCTTCTTTTTTATCTTCTTTTTCTTCTTCATTTTTTTTTGTTTGGTCTTCTATTTCAGGCTGTTTTATTTCTGGTTGAATAGGAGTTTCACTGTCGATATCATCTTCTTCTTTGTTTTCATTTTCTACTTTATTTTCTTCTAAATTATTTTCTAAATCAGTTTCTTTTTTTTCTTCTTTATTTTCCATATTAATTTAAGTTATAATTAAAATAATAATTTAAATAATATTAATTTTTGATTATTTTTATTTAATTAAATAACATTATTATTTAAATATATTATTTTATAATAAAATTATAATACAAATTAATTATAAAAATGATTTATATTAAAAATATTTATTTAGATAATTTTTTATTGGGGATTGGGGATTGGGGATTGGACCCAATCCCCAATCCCCAATCCCCAATCCCCAATCCCCAATCCCCA
>JAEEGK010024077.1_pt1 | contig 12649 bp, 8 predicted proteins | sample 8958771 | NCBI WGS metagenome assembly JAEEGK01 (sample SAMN16246547, study PRJNA631951) | gut metagenome | biome: gut microbiome; feature: rumen; material: SC-attached | host: Bos | place: Iran: Karaj | collected 2018-10 | reverse complement strand
GTTCTGTGTTGACCACAGATCGGACTGACTTCGAGCGCGGTCGGATTGCTGAACTCCGGCCCGTTATCGGTCAGGATGACAGGAAACAGCATATGGAAACAGTCGAAGCCGAGGCTCTGCTCCAGTTCGTTGAACACATCGATGACGGATTGCGAGGTGTTTCTCTGACGGAGGAACAGCAACATCATTCCGCAGGCGTTGAACTGCATCGTCAGCAGAGTTTTTCCACCGGGACGCCCGATGACGCTGTCCATCTCCACCACGGGGAAATCGGGATTCTCGTTCTGAAACGCCTCAAAATCGGCATAAGTCCGTCCGATGCGGCATTTCCTGTCGACCTTGTGCTCAACAGGCTTTCTTGTCCGCGGCTTCATCATGCAGGAACGCGGCATGTCGCCTCGTTTCGTGCGGAGAAGTCCGTCGTTGATGTAGCGGTACACTGTTTTTTCTCCAATCGTGAACTGATCCTTCTCTGTTTCGAGGATGTGATGAACAGACTGTCCTTTCTGAATCCCCCGGTGAATCTGCTCGCTGAGAAAGAGACGTTCTTCCTCCGTGATGTTTGCTCCGGATCGTGATTCGACCAGCAGTTTCCGGTAATCCCGTTCGGCGGAATCGTGAACGTAGAACTGCTTTTTCAGCGTGCATTGATTCTCCTCGCGGCATCCGTTGCACACATATGGAGGTTCCTTCAGTTTCGAACAATGCTCTTCCTGAAATTGAGGACAATACTCATTGCACAGGGGACATGTGCTGCATTGGCGGTTGCATCTGGCGCGCAAGCACACATGCTTGAGCTTGCATTGCCTGCGATGAATACAGCAGTTCGGAATCCGGTTGTACCCGGCCTCCCGACTCTCCTTCCGATGTTTCCTCACTTCCCGGACAATCGTTGACCTCGCTTTCTCCACGGAATCCGCGATTTCCTGAAAGTTGCGGACTTCGTTCAGCCAGTGTTCGATCTTGAGACGTTCTTTGATGGTCAAGTGCGACATGACAACTCCTTTCTTGTTTGAGGTTTTGTCATACTAAACGCACTCCTCCCCTAGGGGAGGTCCAAATTCAATGCCTCATTTCAATAAAATGCTTCCTGTCCGGAAACTCTTGTGTCAAACTAAACGCTCTTCCCTTTTCTGTCATACTAAACGCACACCATCCCTTTGTCAGACTAAACGCACCCTGCCTGATTCCGCCCCGTGCGTTTACTTTTTCAAATGGCATCTGTGATTTTTTTTATAAATATTATGGTAGAGCTGAAGTTTTTTGATTGCATTTTTCGCGAAGACGTGGTATATTTCATTTTGAAAAAATATCGACAACTCATTTTTCGGAGAAAACCGTTGAAATATACCCGGACATATATCATTTGCGCCGCTGTCGCCCTGCTTCTGCTGCTGAATGCGGCGGAAGCATTCGCGCAACGCACCCCCTCGTCGTCAGCAAGATTCTCCTCCGACGGCCTGGTCAACGCCTCCGACTTCGAAAAGCTCTCGAAGCTGCCGGAGGGATTCGACGCAGCCGCGGATTCGTATGAATTTGTGGGGGACAACCTGGTCGCGCGCGGAAACGCCGTGATCCAGGCGCCCGGCATCCAGATCTCCGCCGACAAGGTGGTCGTGAACCTGGATTCCGAAACATACGACATCGAAGCGGCAGGCAACGTCACGTTCGCCACGCTCACGACCGCCGTGCAGACCATGTCCATCGAAGACTACGAGGCGCTCCAGCAGGATCCGCGCGCCCGAATCGCGCTGCTCCGCTACGTCGTGAACGACCTCGGGGAACAGCGCGCGGAAGTGGAAGTCACGGTGGAATCGTCGGTGATCCATGCAGAACGCGCCGCGGGCAACCTGCTGACGGGCGTGCTCCAGTTCTCGAATTTCGCCATGAAATCCGGGCTCTTCTATTGCGTCGGCGAACAGGCGGACCGATTCTTCGACGGCACGGTGAAAGTTCACAAGGCCAGGTTCACGACCTGCGAATACATCCAGGACGACCACGACCATTACGCCATCGCGGCGTACGACGCCACGATCGAGCCCAGGACCACCGACAGCAGTCTTTTCCGCTACGACAACCAGCTCGGCGACCACAGCATCCTGATGAAAAACAACTTCATCCAGATCTACGGCATCCCCGTCTTCTGGCTGCCCGTCCTCTACAAGCCGTCCGACCTTTCGAGCTTCGGCGGAAAGATCGAATTCGGAAGCGACAGCGAATGGGGCTGGTTCATCCGCAGCGCCAAGCACTTCAAACTTCTGGACGATCCGTACTGGAATATGAACCTGATGCTGGACTGGTACGAGAAGCGCGGCATCGGATACGGCCTGAGCTCCGACTTCCTCACCCCGGAATCCGCCACCGAATTCTCGTTCTACGGCATCTACGACCGGAACCGCTACGCGTACTGGGACCGCGAAGACCTGATCAGGGACGACGATCCAAAATATATGGAGTACAAGCTGAACAACTCCCGGCTCACGATCCCGTATTACCGCTATGAGGTCCGCACGAACAACCTCACGCATCTTACAAACCATCTGGACTTCCGCATGCAGATCGACCTGCTCAGCGACTACGAGTTCCTGCGCGACTACTTCCCCGAACGCTATAATTCCGAATATATGCCGCCGACCTACGCCTCGCTGGAATATCAGCACGACAGATTTACTGCCAGCGCGTACATGACACTCCGCATCAACGACTTCGCTTCCGTCGTGGACCGTCTGCCGGAACTGAGGGTGGACTTCCAGCGCCAGGAACTCTTCGCGAACCTTTACTATCAGGGCGAGATGTCGCTCACGCCGCTCTTCATGCGCTGGACACGCTTCGACCGCGACGGGATCCCCGGCGAGGATAACTGGAAAATCCGGAACTACGGCACGCTGCGGTTCGACTCGCTCCACATGCTGTACTATCCCCTCAAGATCTGGAACATCAATATCATCCCGAGGACGGGCATCCGCCTGACCGCCTATTCATCGTCGTCCGAACGAGAAATCGGCACCGAGGAGCTGTCCACGATGTTCGTCGCGGACGAGATCGAGGGCATCCCGTTCGGCTACAGGGTGACAAATTACGATTCGAAGGGCGGTTCGAAGTTCCGCGTGATCGGCGAGCTCGGCGTCGAGGTGAACACGAAGTTCTACCACGCCTGGCAGGACGTGAAAAACGCGTACTGGGGCCTTGACGGCCTGCGCCACGTGATCGTGCCATACATCAACTACACCTACATCCCCAGGCCGACCGTGAACGCGGACAACCTGTACTACTTCGACGAGGTCGACCGCATCACCGAACAGCATTTCGTCCGGTTCGGCCTGACAAACCGCCTCCAGACGCGCCGCAACGGCCAGATCCACGAGTGGTTGTCGCTGGAGCATTACTGGGACCTCTTCATTCACGATTCCGAAAGGTTCAACCATATCGGCGACTTCGGCACCATCTTCAAGTTCCGGCCGTTCTCCGGGCTCACGATCTCCGCCGAACTCCTGCTGGACGTGGGCCGCAACGGCGACCATGACTATACTGTAACGCGCGGCGGCGAAAACGTAGGGCGGCCCGGCATCGCCAGCGGCGTCATCAACCGCCTGACCACGTCGATCGACTACAGGTTCGCCCCGGAATGGCGCATTTACGGCGCCTACACCTATTCCGACTCGTATCTCCAGCGGTCCGTCTACTCCATGGGCACACAGTTCTCCGTCATGACGGCCTCCGCCATGATGTTCACGCCGACGACGCGCTCCCAGACGGTCACAGGCGGACTTGAATTCCCGCTTCTGATCGACAAGGACCTCCACGGCTACACGAGCTGTACCTACGACATCGACCGCAACCTCGTCACGAAGGCCTGCGTCGGCCTCACCAAGAAATTCCACTGCTGGTATGTCGCCGCGGAAGCCGGCACCGGCCAGAGATGGGACCGCCACAGGAACGGGGAATACTCCCAGCGTCTGAAGAACTACTTTGCTGTTTCCGTAGGGCTCACGGCCATGCCCGGACTGAAGTTCGGACAGCGGGTCGGAATCGGGCACTAAGCCGGAATCGCTTATTCGAAAGGCATTTATCACCATGAGATTTGAACACGACCGAATCATGATCGGGGACATCCCCGCCGCGGAACTGGCCGCAAAATACGGCACTCCGCTTTACGTTTACGACGAACAGAAGATCCGCGGCAACTACAGGCGCGCCGTCGCGACGTTCAAGAAGTATTATCCCGACTTCCGCATGTTCTATGCGGTCAAGTGCTGCAACAATCCGGCCATCGTGAACATCCTCCGTCAGGAAGGCGCCGGCGCCGACTGCGCAAGCGTCAACGAGATCCTGCTCGCGAAATCCGTCGGCATCTCCGGCGAAAATATCATGTTCAGCGGCAATTTCCTCTCCGACGAGGACCTGCGGCAGGGCATTGAGACCGGAGCCGTCATCAACCTCGACGACGAAAGCCTCTTCCCGCGCCTCCTCAAGTTCGGCGTGCCCGAGGTGATCTCGTTCCGCGTGAACCCGGGCTACGGGAAAAGCAACGTCGGCGAATACGTGACGAACGCCGGACCGAAGGCGAAGTTCGGCATCCATCCGGACAAGGTCACCGCCGCGTACCGCATGGCCAAGGAAGCCGGCGTGAAGCGTTTCGGCGTCCACATGATGACCGGCTCCTGCATTACGGACGCGGACTACTTCCCGTTCGTGACAAGCCTGCTGATGGAAATCGTGGGAAAGACGGGCAGGGAGCTCGGGATCGACTTCGAGTTCATCGACCTCGGCGGCGGCCTCGGCATCCCCTACGAGCCCGGCGAAGCGTCCCTCGACCTGGAAACCGCCGCGAAGAAGACCGCTGACGTCTTCAAGGCGTTTGTCGAGAAATACGGTCTGAAGCCGCCCCGCCTCGAAATGGAGCCCGCGCGCTACTTCGTCGGCAACGCCGGATACGTGCTCGGCCGCGTCCATGCCGTGAAGGAATCGTATACGCGGATCGTCGGCACCGACGTCGGCATGAACGTGCTCGTCCGTCCCGCCTTCTACGGCTCCTACCATCACATCTACGTCGACGGCAAGGAAAACGAGCCGCGGGCGACGATGGGCCTCTGCGGACAACTCTGTGAAAACACCGACTACTGGGTCAAGGAACGCAGCCTGCCCGCCAGTCTGGGCGTCGGTGACCTCGTCGTGATCGAAAACGCCGGCGCGTACGGCTTCGGCATGAGCTACCAGTACAACGGACGCCTGCGGGCGGCGGAAGTGCTCGTGAACGGCGCCGAGGCCACCCTGATCCGCGACCGCGAAACATTTGACGACATGGTCCGTCACACGCATGTTCCGGACCGTTTAAAAAATTGAAAAAAACTGGATTGTACCCTTTACTTCTCAGAAATATGGGTTAGATTATGAATGAAATGAAAACATCCGGGAACCATTGGAGGCGGCTAATATGAAATTCAAACTGTCGGAATTCTTTTCAAGCGATGTCGGCATCGACCTCGGTACTGCAAACTGTCTGGTCTATGTCAAGGACCGCGGCATCGTCCTTTCCGAGCCGTCCGTCGTCGCGATCAAGAACAATAACGAAGTCATCCGTGTCGGCATCGAAGCGAAACGCATGCTCGGCCGCTGCCCGATGGAGATCAAGGCGATCCGTCCCATGAAGGACGGCGCGATCGCCGATATCGCCGTTACGGAGGAAATGCTGCGCTATTTCATCAACAAGGCGAAGACGTTCATGAAGCCCTATCAGCGCCTCTTCAAGCCCACGGTCCTGATCGCCGTTCCGTCCGGCCTCACCGAAGTCCAGATCCGGGCCGTGCAGGACAGCGCACTTCACGCGGGCGCGGCAAAGGTCAAGACCATCGAGGAACCGATGGCTTCCGCGATCGGCGTCGGGCTTCCCGTGGAAGAACCTACCGGAAGCATGATCGTCGACATCGGCGGCGGCACCACCGAGGTGGCCGTAATCTCGCTCTCCGGCATCGTGGAAAAACGCAGCTGCAGCGTCGGCGGCGACGAGATGGATTCCGCCATCATCCAGCACATGAAACGCGTGTACAACCTGCTGATCGGCGAACGCACGGCCGAAGACATCAAGATCCGCATCGGAAGCGCCTATCAGGTGGCCGATATCGAGGAATCCATGGAAGTGAAGGGCCGCGACCTCGTTTCCGGCCTCCCGAAAAGCATCCTCGTCTCTTCCCAGGAGATCCGCATCGCCCTGCAGGAACCCATCGCCAGCATCGTCGACACCGTGCGCTCCACCCTCGAACACTGCCCGCCGGAACTTGCTTCCGACCTCATCGGACGCGGCATCATGCTCGCGGGCGGCGGCGCTCTGATCCGCGGCCTCGCCAACCTCATTTCCGAGGAGATGAACCTCCCCGTCTTCGTCGCCGAAGACCCCCTGAAGGCCGTCGCGGAAGGCACCGGCAAAGTGCTGCAGGGCATGAACGACATGGAGTCCTGACGGCAATCGAAAATGGCTGAAACCGAACGTTACATCACCTCGACGCTGAACCGCCGGGACGAAACGGTCGAAAAGACCCTCCGGCCGCAGCGTTTCGATGAATTCCCCGGTCAGGACAGCGTCAAGGAACGCCTCAAGGTCTACGTCGAAGCCGCCAAACAGCGCAGCGAACCGCTCGGACACCTCCTGCTCTACGGTCCGCCCGGACTTGGCAAGACCACGCTCGCCTACATCATCGCGAACGAAAAAGGCGCGAACATCAAGTCCTCCAGCGGACCCGTCATCGAAAAGCCCGGCGACCTCGCCGGCCTGCTCACGTCCATGGAGGACGGCGACATCCTGTTCATCGACGAGATCCACCGCCTGAACACCGCCGTGGAGGAGTATCTCTACAGCGCCATGGAGGACTATTTCATCGACATCATGCTGGACCAGGGACCCGGCGCACGCTCCGTCCGCCTGAACCTCGCCAAGTTCACGCTCATCGGCGCGACCACCCGCCAGGGACTCCTCTCCGCTCCGCTCCGCGCCCGCTTCAAGCTTGCGCCCAGGCTCGACTACTACGACCCGGAAAAACTTCAGAAGATCGTCGAACGGTCCGCCCGCATCCTGAACGTGGGGATCACACCGCAGGCCGCGCTGGAGATCGCCCGCCGCAGCCGCGGCACACCGCGTATCGCGAACAACCTCCTCTCCTGGGCACGCGATTTCGCCCAGGTGAAAGGCAACGGCACGATCGATGACGAGACCGCACGCAAGGCACTCTCCATGATGGAGATCGACAGCAACGGCCTCGATGAGATGGACAAGCGCATCCTCGAAACCATCGTGGCAAACTTCAACGGCGGGCCAGTCGGCCTCAATTCCCTCGCGGTCGCCATCGGCGAAGACCCCGGCACCATCGAGGAAGTCTACGAGCCCTACCTAATCCAGGAAGGCTACCTCATGCGCTCGCCGCAGGGACGCATCGCCACGGACAAATCATGGTCGCTCTTCGGCCTCACCGCCAAAAACCGCCTGACCGGACGCGGCTCCGGCAGAAAAGGAGACCCGGACCAGCCCGACTTCTTCCAGTGACGTCCCGCGGTTTTCCATCGTCCCCTCCCCTGCCCCGCAATCATGAAAACCGACCTCATCCTCCCGTTTTACAAGCCGCATGAAGGCTGGCTGGAACATCTTCTCGAATCCGTCGCCGCGCTCAAACAGGCGCTGAACGAACGAGGCTCCACGCTGCATGTCATCCTCGCCAACGACGGTTCCCCGCTTTCCTGCTACCCGGATGAGGCGCTGGAAGCCATCCGCGCGGTCGCCGACGAGTTCACATTCGCCACGTATGAGGTCAACCGCGGCAAAGGCTACTGCCTGCGCCATGCGATCGCACGGACCGACGGCGACATCCAGATCTACACCGACGGCGATTTCCCGTTCGGATGGCAGTGGGCGGTCGAGGCGTTCGACCGCCTGAACTCCGGCGCGGACGTCGTGATGGGCGTGCGCGGATCCGATTACGGCAACGCCCTGCATCCCTTCCGCAAATTCATTTCAAAGGGCGTAAGACGGCTGAACAGGATTCTGCTCGGCATGCCGGAGCGCTGCCTCGACACGCAGGCGGGCATGAAAGCGTTCCGCGGTGCGGGAAAACAGGCGTTCCTCGACACCACGGTCGATACGTTCCTGTTCGACACCGAATTCATCCTGCTCGCCTGGGACCGCGGACTTCGAATCGATACCGTCCCGCTCACTCTGCGCCCCGGACTCGCTTTTTCGAAAATGGGCTGGCGCGTCCTCTTCCGCGAGCTCGGCCACTTCCTCCGTATCATGCCCGCGCACTGGTTCCGCAAAAAACAGCGCCGCCCGGAGCAGGGCTGAACGATGAAAAGCGTTCTGCTCTCGTTCGACATCGAGGAATTCGACCTGCCGACCGAATTCGGCGCGGAGATCGCGCGCGACGACATGTTCGCCATTGCAGGCGAGGGCACGCGGCGCATTCTCCGGACCGTGAACGAAGCGGGCGCACGCGTCACATTCTTCGTGACCGCCGCGTTCGCGCGGGAGTTCCCAGACCTCGTGCGCGAAATGAAGTCGTCCGGCCATGAGATCGCCTCGCACGGATTCTCCCACACCACGTTCGAGCCCGCCGACCTGAAACGTTCCCGCGAGGCGCTGGAGGAAATCGTCGGCGCGCCCGTCCGCGGATTCCGCATGGCACGCCTTGCCAAGGTCGGCAAACAGGACATCCTGGACGCCGGGTACGAGTACGAATCCTCCCTGAACCCCGTCTGGCTCCCCGGCCGTTACAACAACTTCTCCGCGCCGCTGAAACCGTTCCGCGAGACCTGCGGCCTGTGGCAGATTCCGGTCTCCGCCCTGCCCGTCGTCCGGTTTCCGCTCTTCTGGCTCTCGTTCAAAAACCTGCCGCTGCCGCTCTATCTCCCGATGGCGAAAACCGCCATGGCCGCCACGGGTTTCTTCAACATGTATTCGCATCCGTGGGAATACCACGAACGCGCCGCCGAATCCCGTTGGAAGATCCCGGGTTACATCGTGCGTCATGCCGGTGAAGCGCAGCGTCTGCGCCTGAAACGCCTGCTCGCCAGTCTGGGACGTTCCGGTACATTCGAGACCTTCAGCGAATATCTCGACAGGGAGGACAAGGGAGGACAAGTCCTCCACTGAAGTAGTGCCGGGCTGACGCTCCGGCACACCTCAGGCGGTGGTGTTTTAGTGCAGAGATGACGCTCCGGCACACCGCAAAGGATGTCCTGCATCCGATCCTTGAGATAGTTTATTATATTTTTTTAAAAGAAATAATTTATATCTTCATTCCATTTATTAATTGACAAACAGGAATGACGATCAAGAAAAGAATGAAAAAAGAAAAATGATCTTTAGAATATTTATGATTTATTCGATTCTCTGACAGAACGAAAACAGAGATTCTTTTTTAGGATTTTTATGACAAATAAGTGACGAACTGACAAATAATATAGAAATAATTGATGATCAATATGATATCGGAATAACCGGCATTTTCTGACGGTAATTTCGTTAAATGATTGATGATTTGGAAATAACAGAATAACGGATAAACCGTCAAATCCGTCCGTCATTCCGTTATCTGTTTGATTATCACTCAGTTGTATCATGTGACGGGATATCGGTCAAACCGTCATCCGTGACCATCTTAATTTCATCGAAAGCCTTCTGGATCGCTTCTTCCATATTCGGTATTTTCGACTCTTCAAATTCGACGAAATGCAGTTTGGCATGGATCACAGGGGCCGGAGGTGCAAATACGGTGCAGCTGTCCGCCATCGGTTCGATGGAAGTATCGAATGTACCGATCTCTTCCGCCCGGGCGATCGTTTCAAGCTTGTCCATGCCGCACAGCGGACGGACGATCAGGTCCGGCACGGTCCGGTCGATCACCGACATGTTCACGACTGTCTGGCTGGCGACCTGACCAATGGATTCGCCGGTCACAATGCCATACAGATGCAGTTTCTTGCAGAGTTTCGAGGCAATCCGCATCATCATGCGGCGGTACAGGACGGTGCGAAATTTCGGATCGCAGTTGTCGCGGATAAGTTTCTGAACTTCGGAAAGATTGCATGCGTAAAGCACGCCGTGCGGCTGGAACCTGTTGATGATCTTCGCGATACGCCAGACTTTCGTGACGGATTCGATTGGCGTGTACGGGTAACTGTGGAATGTCAGGAAGTCCATCCGGCAGCCGCGTTTCATGCCCATCACGCAGGCCACGGGTGAGTCGATGCCGCCGGAAAGCATGCCGAGGAGCGGGGAATTGGAGCCGACCGGAAGCCCGCCGCGCGCCTTGATGGTCTCCAGGAAGATCGTCGAATTCTTTTCCCGGATTTCCACGCCAATGGAAATATCCGGATTCACAAGGTCGACCTGGACTTTGTTTTCTCCGATCATTTCTTCGATCATCGTGGCGGAAGCGATTTCTATCTCTTTGGAGCGCATCGGAAAACTCTTGTCGGAACGCCGGGCGCGGGTCCGGAATTTCACAGGTCGTCCCAATCTTTCGAACTGTTCAAACAAAGGCTTTACGGCATTTCGAATGTGGTCCAGGACAGCTTCAATCGTGCGTTCTCCCTCGATGCAGAAGGAAAATGAATCCAGCCCGAAACAGTCTTTCAGACGTTCTTTCAGATAATCCTGTTCTTCATCCGTAAAAGTTTCGAAATCATTTTTATGGATAAAAATACGTCCGCGCATTTTTATGAAATTCAACCCGGATACATGCTCCTTCGTCATTCGCTTCATATTGCGGATCAGCATATTTTCGAACATGCTGCGGTTGTTTCCCTTTGTCGCGATCTCGTTGTAGCGGCAGATGATGGAATTATAAGATGCCATATTAAAAACTCCTGATTGATTAGACAGCGCGTCCGGCTGCAATATGAATGATCTGAGATGTTTGCGTTAAAAAATTGTCGGGTATTTCCGTGAAGGAACAGAATACCTGTTTTGCGGAAGATATTTTATGATAAAACGCTTCCTGTGTTTTCTTATCGAGATCGCCGGTGGCATCATCGACGATGACGACGGTATTATCCTTTGAGATGGAATGATTTTTCACAATATCGAATTCAGCTTCCTTCAGTGCAAATGAAGTTGCGCGGCATTGTCCGCGGGAACCGTATAATTTCAATGATTTCCCGTCCGCGACAAAATCGAAATCGTCAAGATGCGGTCCGGTTGTCGTATATCCGTTCAATCTGTCTTTTTCCAGATTACGTTCAAGTTTTTCTTCAAAGATTTTCGGGTCGGAAAGTTCGTGAACAGTCCGCAACTTCAACTGCATATCGGCGAGTTCCGGCTTCAGTTCGGACAGGATATTCCGCATGAAATCCGATAAAACTCTGAGGTGGATTTCACGCGCCTGAACGATTTCCGCGCCGTATTTCGCCAATGCCGGATGGTACGACCGGATCACATCGTCTTTCGCATCCTTCATCCGCAGCAGACAATTTCGGTTTTTTATTCCGCTGTAATATGCCTGAAGCGCGGTAAAATAACCGTGATCCAGCATTGAAATGAACATATCCAAAAATTTGCGTCTCACCTGGGAACGCCCCGTAATGATCTCCGGGTCATCCGGCAGAAATGTGACCGTATTGAACGATCCGGCAAACTCGCTGGCACGCGCGACATGCTTTCCGTCTATCACGAGTTTCCGCGTTTCACCTATTTCGACCGCAAGCTGACGCGACCAGTCCAGGAACGACACGGAAGCTCCGACAACAGCCGAAAGTGCATGAATTTTTATCATTTCCGAGGTGCGGGATGTACGAAACGACCTCAGATTCGCCAGGTAAAACAACGCCTCCAGCAGACTGGTCTTACCCTGTCCGTTCGATCCGCAGAGAAAGACGGACGGCGCCTCAAATTGAAGCGACACCGATTCGAACAGGCGGAAATTCTGAAGGAACAGCGAATTGACCATGAATATTTCTGCTTATGAAACGAAAAAAAGCTGAAAATCAGGATGCGAAAATCCTGCCGCTTGCTTTTTTGAGCTTACGGCAGGATGACATACACATTTTCCCGACTTGTTGTTCTTATTTGTTCCTCATGGGCATGATGACATACAGGAATCCGTCGCCGCTTTCGATGGCGATCGGGCTCATGACGTCATTGACCTTGATGAACACGTTGTCGGTCTGGATGTGCTTGAACGGATCGAGGAAGAAATTCGAGTTGAACGAAGCGGACATTTCCTCGCCGTCGTACTGGATCGGCACGCTCTCGCGGCCTTCGCCGATGTTGCTGTTCGTTTCGAAGAGCATGCAGTCCTTCTTGAACGTGAGGGAAACTTTCGGCGAACCGCTTTCGGCTAGCGTGACGCAGATGAGTTCGAGCGCATAGATCACGCTTTCGCAGGAAACGGTCACGGTCTGCTTGAACGAGGTCGGGATGACCTGGCGGTAATTCGGATAATTTCCTTCGATGAGCTTGGAGGTGATGACCGAAGCGCCGACCACGAAAACGACCTGGTTTTCGGCGATGTTGATCACGACGTCGCCTTCCTTTTCGAGGAGGCGTTTGAGCTCGGTGGCGGCTTTCTGCGTGATGATGATCTCGCCTTCGGAACCTTCGGGAAGCTCTTCGAAGACCTTTTCGCAAAGGGCCAGGCGCTTGCCGTCAGTGGCGACCGCGGTGAAC
>JAEEGK010024076.1_pt1 | contig 12650 bp, 9 predicted proteins | sample 8958771 | NCBI WGS metagenome assembly JAEEGK01 (sample SAMN16246547, study PRJNA631951) | gut metagenome | biome: gut microbiome; feature: rumen; material: SC-attached | host: Bos | place: Iran: Karaj | collected 2018-10 | reverse complement strand
AGCGACTTTGTAGGATAGTAATCCTTGTCGTGAATGTGGATATAGTTGTGCGATACGGCATCGCGTACCGGCTCGCTCAGCAGATAGTCGTCAACGAAAGGCTTTGTTGTTTCGCTCGAGAACTTCATCATCATGCCGGCTGGGGTGTCGGCATTCATGTTTGCGTTCTCGCGTGTAATATCATTAGACTTGATGTTGATGATTTCGAGGAACATGTCGGTTGTCTTTGCCTTTCGGGCAATGTTGCGCTGGTTGCGGTAAGAGATGTACTGGCGTGCCACATCCTTACGGCTTGACTTCATCAGCTCGCGCTCAACCGCGTCCTGAATGTCCTCAACTGTCATTTGTGATTTTCCACGGGTTGCAATGTGATCGGTAATCTGGTTGATGAGGTTTGCGTCCTCGCCAATCTCGGTGTGGAGCATTGCCTTGCGTATAGCGCCAGAAATTTTGGATTCGTTGAATCCAACAATTCGACCGTCTCGTTTAACGACTGTCTGTATCATTTTTTTCTTGTCAGTTAGAATTGTTAATTTTTTAATTGCTGCAAAGGTATAATATAAGATTTGAATTTCAAAATTTTTCAACTTTTAAATTTGTTAAAAATATTAAAACGCTGAAAATCAATAATATAAAAAATAGAAATGGAAAACTTTATAGTAAAACATTAAATAAATGTTTGCAAAAAGCTATCGCTGTGATAGTTATGAAAATTACATTGCTATCCTGCTATTTTTACCATAATTTTATGGCAAAATCTTATAAAGTTTTGTGGTGGTGTGTTTATCGTTTTTACACATTTGTTGTTAAGCGTTTGCAAATATATGAAAATATTTTTGTTGTTCGATTGATATTAGGTCAAAAAAAAATAAGTATTTTTGCAATCGATATGAGACGAAAAATTATTTATGTTCTTTGGGCACTTTTGTTGCTTATTATATTAGGTGTTGTCGGCGCATTCACCGCAATATCTAAAGGTTGGATTGGACACCTGCCTAAAATTGAGGATTTACAGAACCCTGTAGACAAGTACGCAACTCAGATTATATCGTCTGACGGAAAGCTTCTCGGCACATGGTCGTACTCGAAAGATAACCGAATCTATGCCGAATACAATTCCATCTCGCCAAATCTGATAAACGCATTGGTCGCTACCGAGGATGCGCGTTTCTATGAACATTCGGGAATTGACGTGCGCGCTCTTTTCCGTTCGCTGGTAAAGCGCGGAATCTTTATGCAGAAGAGTGCGGGCGGTGGCTCAACCATCACTCAGCAGCTTGCAAAGCAGCTTTATACTAATGTTGCTAAGAACAGCGTTCAGCGCGCCCTTCAGAAGCCGATAGAGTGGGTTATTGCTGTTCAGCTCGAAAAATACTATACAAAGGAGGAAATCATCACGCTGTATTTCAATAAGTTCGATTTTCTTAACAACGCAGTCGGAATAAAGACTGCCTCGAAGACATATTTCGGAAAAGACCCTTCGCAACTCACCATCAACGAGGCTGCAACCCTTGTCGGAATGTGCAAGAATCCGTCTCTCTTCAATCCCGTAAGACATAACGAGCGTTGCCGCGGTCGTCGAAATGTGGTTCTCGGTCAGATGCTAAAGGCTGGCTTCATCACCAAGGCAGAGTACGACAGTCTGAAGGAAGAGCCTCTGGTGCTCGACTTCCATCGTGTTGACCATAAGGAGGGACTTGCGACTTACTTCCGCGAGTATCTCCGTGGTGTGATGATGGCAAAGAAGCCTGAGCGCGACAGATATCCGGAGTGGAACTATCAGCAGTATTATCAGGATTCACTTTCGTGGGAGAAAGACCCGCTTTACGGATGGTGCAACAAGCACAAGAAGAAAAACGGCGAGAACTACAACATTTACGAAGACGGATTGCGAATCTATACAACCATCGACTCGCGCATGCAGGCTTATGCCGAGCAGGCAGTAATTGAGCATATCGCCGGAAAATTGCAGCCTGCGTTCGACAAGGAGAAACGCCGCAAGAAGACCGCTCCGTTCAGTTCGATGCTCTCGACAGCCGATGTCGAGAAAATCATGAAGCGAAGCAAGATGCAGAGCGAACGCTACATCATGATGAAGAAGGCAGGCTGCTCGGATAGCGAGATTGACGAGGCTTTCAGCACAAAGACAGAGATGAGCGTTGCCAAGTATGTTGTAAGTCGCGACGAGAAGGGTGCGGTTAAGAATGTAGATATCATTGAGGTTGACACGATGTTGACTCCGATGGACTCAATAAGATATTACAAGCATTTCCTGCGCAGCGGATTTATGAGCATGGACGCTAAGACAGGTGCGGTTAAGGCATATGTCGGTGGCTTGGATTATACTCATTTCCAGTACGATATGGTAACTCTCGGACGTCGTCAGGTTGGTTCTACAATCAAGCCGTTCCTTTATTCGCTTGCGATGGAGAACGGATTCACGCCTTGCGACGAGGCTCCGAATGTTCAGGAAACGTATAATATAAATGGGGTAGACTGGACTCCGCGAAACGGTAGCCGCGCCCGTTATGGCGAGATGGTTACGCTCAAGTGGGGACTTGCCAACTCTAACAACTGGATTAGCGCATGGCTTATGAACCAGCTCGACCCAGTACAGCTTGTCGATTTGATGCATCAGTTTGGCATCAACAACAAGAAGATTGACCCAGTTATGAGTCTTTGTCTCGGCCCTTGCGAAATCTCTGTCTCTGAGATGGTTAGCGCGTATTCTGCCTTTGCCAACAAGGGAATTCGTGCTCAGCCTATGTTCGTAACCCGAATTGAGGACAGCGAAGGCAATATAGTTGCCGAATTCCAGCCTCAGGTAAACGAGGTTATCAGCGAGATGAGCAGCCTGAAGATGGTTGATATGCTTAGAGCCGTTGTTGATCACGGCACAGCAGCCCGAATCCGATGGATGTTCAAGATTAAGGCTGATATGGGCGGTAAGACCGGTACGACAAACCGCAACTCCGACGGATGGTTCATGGGCTTCACTCCAGAACTTGTGAGCGGTTGCTGGGTTGGTGGCGAAGACCGTGACATTCATTTCGACAACATGGCAAACGGTCAGGGAGCCGAGCAGGCTCTGCCAATCTACGGTAAGTACATGAAGATGGTTTATGCTGACGAGTCTCTGCCGTACAAGGAGAGCGCGACATTCGCGTTCCCTGAGAATTTCAGCCTTTGCAACGAGCAGAGTTACGGAAAGGAAGAAGTTATGGAAGTGGGAGATGCCGCTTCTTCTGCAACGGGAAACACAAATAAAGCACCTCAGCAGAAACAAAGTGGAGGTATAGACGAAATATTTGATTAAACGGAGAGTTAAATTATGATGACAATGAACAAAGAGAAGGCTCTTGTGGTCTTCAGTGGAGGTCAGGACTCAACAACATGCCTATATTGGGCAAAGAAGAACTTCAAGGAGGTCTTCGCCCTTAGTTTTATCTACGGACAAAAGCATGTTAAGGAAGTTGAACTGGCAAAGAAGATAGCCGAAAAGGCGGGAGTAGAGTGGGCTTGCATGGACGTGAGTTTCATCGGCAAACTCGGTAAGAATTCGCTTACAGATTCGAGCATACCAATGGACAAGGATAAACCGTCAGATTCGTTTCCAAACACATTTGTTCCGGGACGTAACCTGTTCTTTCTCAGCATCGCAGCCGTTTACGCTCGCGAGCGTGGCATAAATCATCTGGTAACAGGTGTCAGCGAGACAGATTTCAGCGGATATCCTGATTGCCGCGATGCATTCATCAAGAGTCTCAACGTAAGTCTGAATCTTGCGATGGACGAGCAGTTCGTAATCCATACTCCGCTGATGTGGATTGACAAGTGTCAGACTTGGGAGATGGCTGACAATCTTGGCGTGCTCGACATCGTTCGCAATGATACACTTACATGCTATAATGGCATTCAGGGCGACGGATGCGGCGAGTGTCCTTCGTGCAAACTCAGAAAGGAAGGACTCGACAAGTATCTATCAATTAAAAACTTAGCTTTGGCAGGAAAATGAGCGAGAATAGAGAAAAAGAAGGTCTTCAGGCCTTAGGAAAGAAGACCGAATACAGACAAGACTATGCTCCCGAGGTGCTCGAGAGTTTCGTAAACAAGCATCCCGACAACGATTATTGGGTGCGTTTCAACTGTCCAGAGTTCACAAGCCTTTGTCCTATCACTGGACAGCCCGATTTTGCAGAAATCAAAATCGACTACATTCCGGGTGAGCGTATGGTTGAGAGCAAGAGCTTGAAACTTTATCTGTTCAGTTTCCGCAACCACGGAGATTTTCACGAGGATTGCGTAAACAAGATTATGAAGGATTTGATAAAGTTGATGGATCCGAAGTACATCGAGGTTACTGGAATCTTCACTCCGCGCGGCGGAATATCAATCTATCCGTATGCCAACTATGGTAAGCCGGGAACGAAGTACGAAAAAATGGCAGAATACAGACTTATGAACCACAATCTTTAATAGGTTGTGGTTTTTTTTATTTCTCTATAATCGGCTCTTTTACAGGTAGTTCTATTGTATTCTTTTTCTTCTTTTTACCAAAATTGAAGCCTGCATAGAACTTGAGTGATGCGTATGTATTGTTCACGCTGAAATACTCACGTCTGAAACTGTAGGTGTGAACAACGAACGATAGCCCTGTGTAGTATTTTGCATTGTTCCAAGTTATTCCGATTCGGCTGAACATATCCAGACTGATGTATTTCATCTGCCTCTTCAGTTGGTTCATCGTTATATCGCTGATTTTTACCTCCGATTCCTTGTAACCGATGGCTGGCTGCAAAGATGCCGACAGCAGGCAGTTTCTCTTGAAAACCCAGTTGTATGCGTATCCGAAGTTGATGCTGTAGTCCGAATATTTCAGTTTGTTGAACATCATGCTTTGGTCGAGTTCTTCGACCATTTTCTTCGGCAGTTTCTCGTGATTGAAGTCTATTTCGTGTTTTGAACAGGTTATGCCGAGCAAGAACGAGCCGCAACTTCGCCGTTGGTTTGTGCTCTGTGCAAATGCCGCCGGATACGAAAAATGCTTGTGATTGAAGATGTAATATGCATTCAGACCCTTTATCGAAACGTCGAGGGCATTACATTCTTTTCCGATTTGCGAATCGTCGGAAAAACCTGTGTAGTCGTCGAGTGTCATCGGTGAATTTCCTGATTTTCTCCAATAGATGTCGCCGCCAATCATATTAGTGTAGATACTCAGTTCGAACTCGCGCTTTGCGCTTGTCGAACGGCTGAATAGTCTGGTTGCATCTACCGAATATCCAAGGAAAATCCATTTCCATCCGAAGTAAAGACCGAGTTTGTAGTTGGCATTCGGACTGAAATCTATTTCCTGTTTGCTCGTAGAACTGCTGATGTTGTAGAATTCGTACCAGTTGCTTGTCTCCAGCATCACGGCATAGTTGTATTGATTTGGCGAAATCCAGATAGTGTCGCCCCTTTTATCGAATTGTCTGAGTGTTGCTCCGACGGTGCTCTCAACGCCTCTTTCGAAGAGTTTTCCCGTCATCTTTCCTTGGTCAACGACAAATTTGCCCACCTTGTTTATTAAAGGTTTGCGCTGTGAGTTACTGTCGTTTGTTTCGATGTCGTTTGCATACAATGCCGTACACAGCGACAAAAATAGTGAAATTAGGTATGTTGCTTTTATTTTTCCCACGTTTGTTTTTCAGGTAAATTACTGTTTGCCAAGAATCTTGTCCATCACCCAGTTTGTAGTCGTTGCGCTGATGGCTGTTGCCGAGCATTTGCCGAGTCCCTGAAGATCCTCGACAACCGCCTTGATAAGCGGAAGTTGAACGTAGCTTGGATTCTCTATCGGATACTCAATTCTGCCTTTCTCGTTGTGCAGGGCGATAGGCTCGAAGGTGAATACCGAGCAGCATATCATTCCCTTTGTGCCGATTATCTCGATGCGGTCTTCCTTTGCCGATTCGTGACCGATGAAACACCACGAGCCCGAGCCTACGAGTCCGTTGGCAAACTTGAACGTTGCACTTACATTATCCTCAACATTGTAAAGTCCACCCATGTTCACGCAGAATCCGTGAGCCTCGGTTATGACGCCCAAAAGTTCCTGAATGAAGTCGAGTTGATGCGGAGCAAGGTCGTAGAAATATCCGCCGCCGGCGATATCTTTCTGAAGTCTCCAAGGAATGTCCTTGCTGTTGTAGTCGAGGTCGCGCGGAGGCACGGAGAATCTAATCTGTACGTTCACCACCTTGCCAATCTCGCCGTTATCAATCAGTTCCTTTATCTTCAGGAAATAAGGCAGATAGCGGCGATAGTACGCAACGAAGCATGGTACGCCGGTCTGTTCCGAAATTCGGTTTATTCTCACGCAGTCGGCATAGCTTGCCGCCATCGGTTTTTCGATATAAGCCGGCTTGCCAGCCTTCAGCGCCATAATTGCATATGTTGCATGCGATGAAGGCGGAGTGGCTATATAGACAGCATTTACGTTTGGGTCGTCGACCAACTCTTGAGCATCGGTGTAGAACTTCGGGATGTTATGCCTCTCGGCATACGAGCGTGCCTTCTGGCGGTCGCGGCTCATCACGGCAGTAACCGACGAGCCTTCAATCATGCTGAAAGCCGGTCCGCTTTTCTTCTCTGTCACCTCACCACAGCCGATGAAGCCCCATTTTATTTGTTTTATGTTATTTATGCTATCCATATTTGCTAATTACATTTTAGAAGTTACAAAAATAAGTCAAAAAAATGAAAAAACAAATTATCGTCCGTGCTTTGCCTATGTTTTTACCGCCTTAAATGTGAATTTTTGTGTTTTTCGTGCCATATTTCGTAGAATTTGCCTTTCTGTGTGATGCAATAAAACGCATGAGTCCGACATAAACAATTCTGCAATAATATGCAGAAGGGCAATGAATCGTTATGCACGTCAAGGTTGGTTCAACATAGGTTCAAGGCAGGGGGAAGTAAGACGCAGCCAAGCCGGAAGTTTCGTTAAAGGTACGGGAAGACAAGCCGCAAGGTTCGTTCAGGGTACGTTGTAGGTACGTTCAAGATTCGGGGTAGCAACGAGGTAGCTACGGGGTAGGAACGGAGTAGCTACGGGGAAGGTTCGGGGAAGCAAGCCAAAATAATTCACAATTGACAGTTAACAATTGACAATTATTTAAAGTTGAAAAAATCATCGATATGGGATTTTTCGAAGCCGTGCCAGCTTATCACGGAGCATCCATAGCCACGTTGTCAAAGCAATAAAATATCATCGAATTTATCCCGAACTGGCGTAAGAAATGTATGCTTGGTTATGTGATTTCTGCAAATTTTATAAATAACTATTTGCAAAAACAATACATTTGTCTTAACTTTGCCGAAGTTAAACTAATAATTTTGGTGATGGAAACAGAAAACAAGACTGTTCTTTTTTATGACAAACGTAGTGTGTTGAAAAATATCGCCGTTGGAACATCGGTATTTTGCAATAATTTCAAGTCGCTTTTCCTGAAGGGCTTGCCTTATATTCTATTGTTGGCAGTGTTTACAGCGCTGTTGAATATGTCTTACAACCCTGAATTTATTTTACAGAACATTCTGATTTTTATTGTGGAAGCGGTGTTTAGTATCTTTGCCAATTCTTTATTGCTGGCGTTTATTGCCGCTAATATGGAATATTATAGTGTTTACAACAAAGTGCCTCAATATTCGCTTAAAGAGATGTTTGATCTTGTTATGAAGAAAATATGGAAGGCTTTGGCAACAATAATAACAAATATTTTACTTTATACACTTATATTTGCATTTATTGCTTTTGTTTCCGTGGAAGCGAATTTGTCATGGGATATGGCTATTATTCTTATTCTTGTGGCTTTTGTGGCGTGTATTCTTCTTGCAATTCCGCTTGGCTTGTGGGAGGTCGAGTTCAACATTACAGATTACCGATATGGTTTCTCGCTTGCAAACTCGTTTAAATTAGGCTACGGCAATTTTGTGAATTCCTTCGTTCTGTTAATCCTGATTTGTTGTGCGTTGGTTGTTCCGATGTTGCTTGTGGCAAGCCCGAGAATGATTCTTTTCCTGTCGGAGAATATGTTTATGCAGAGTAAGGAGATGGGCGATAATGTTTCGCTTCCTGGATATTTCGGAGCGTTGCAAGGTCTTTCAGTCTTTGTGATAAGCCTTGTTGCATCGGTTGTTAATATTGTGCTTTTCTGCATATATTTCTTCTTCTACGGAAGTCTGCTGAATGGTGCAGACAAGAAGAGGGCCTATAAGAGTGAAATTGAAGCAGAGGAGATTCAATAGTAGAAAATCTCTCTCTGTTCTATAAATTCCTTGCCGTTGTTGTTGTATTTTAGCTTTCGCTTAGTCCAGTTCCCGTTATTGTCGAAAGTCAGATACATGTAGTCTATGGCATAGTTGCGGTTTTCCTCATCATGGTTTATCCCATTGAAAATATGCGATTCATGATGACGAAGACCGTTTTTGTATGTGTACTTTATTATCTCGTTGCGCTTGCACGCATTGCAGGCATTGTGGTCGCTGTTGCATTTCTCGATAGTCTGCGTAAGTTGTCTGTTCTTATCGAAGACAAACTGAATGGTCAGAGTGCGGTCGCTCGTCTTGCAGATGACAGTTGAAATGTTGTCGTTGTTGTCGTGGTTAACGTACACGTCGCTGTATGTGCCAGAACTAATGGATGTAAGCTTGCCACTTCGCGAGAAATATAAGGTATCATCGTTGATGACATATTTCTTTACCTTCCCTTTCAGTTGGAAGGTTGGCAAATCCGTAGACCCGCTACAGGATGCCAAAATTATAATAAACGAAAATATTGTTGTATTAACAATTTTTTTACCAAAACTCATATGTAAATAAAGTTGTACCTTATAAAACAATGCAAAGGTACAACTTCTATTTATAATTACCGAAAAATCGTAACGCGTTTTTTAGCCAGATTTACTTTTTTGCCATAAAATGAAACATATAGAGCACCTGACTTTATATTCTGTTCACCTGTTTCACACCCTTTATTGTTCTGAGTTTGCGCAGAAGAGCCTCGAGTTTTGTGATGTCGTCGACCATAATTGTCACGTTCCCGGAGAAAAGTCCGTCGTTCGAACTGATGTTTATGTTTCGCAGAACAACCTTTTCTTCTTTTGATATTATCGAAGTGATGTTGTTCACGATTGTGATGTCGTCGTTACCGATTACTCTAACCGTTATTTCGTACTGCGAGCCGCCCTTGCCTGCCCATTTTGCCTTAACTATTCTGTAGCCGAAGCGTTTTCGAAGTTCGGTTGCGTTTGGACAGTCGGAACGATGCACCTTTATTCCGCCGTTTACAGTAACAAATCCGAAGATGTCATCGCCGTAAATAGGGTGGCAGCATCGTGCAAGCGTAAAGTCGATGCCCTTCATGTTCTGGTCAATCACAAGAACATCGTTGCCCATGCCTTGTGGCAGAGCATTCGTGTTGTTGATGTAGGTGTCTGCGCTTGTAACGGTTGTCCCTGTCTCCGGATTAAGCATAGACAAGTATAGTTCAAGAACGCTGTTCACGTCGCGCTTGTTCTCGGCAATGTCTGCGTAGAATTCAGAGCCTATTTTATAGCCGAGTTTCTTTATCAGACGCATCATTATCGTCTCGTCATAGTCGAGTTTGCGGTTCTTGAACTTTCGCTGAAGTTCTTCCTTGCCAAATTCGGCCTGCTTTATGAGGGTTTCTTTGAGCGACTGCCTGATTTTTGTGCGTGCGTGCGGAGTTGCAGCGATGTTCAGCCATTCAGTCTTCGGTGTCTGAGTTGACGACGTGATGATTTCAACTTGGTCGCCGCTTTGCAGAACGTGGCGCATGTTCACAATCTTTCCGTTTATGCGTGCCGATGTGCATCGGCTTCCCACGTTTGTGTGAATTCGATAGGCAAAATCGAGCACCGTCGCACCCTTTGCCAGTTTGTACAAATCGCCTTTCGGGGTGAAGACAAAAACCTCGTCTTCGTACAACTCCATCTTGAACTGGTCCATCAGGTTGCGGTCGTCGGCGTTGGTTTCGAGAGCCGTTCGAATGCTTGTCAGAATCTCGTCGATGCCGTTGTCGCCCTTGATGCCCTTGTATCTCCAGTGGGCAGCAAGGCCTCGTTCGGCAATCTCGTCCATTCTTTCAGAGCGGATTTGCACCTCGACCCACTTTCCTTGCGGACCCATAACGGTTATGTGCAGACTCTCATATCCGTTGCTCTTCGGAATTGAAAGCCAGTCGCGCAATCGTTTGGGGTTTGGCTGATACATATCCGTGATGATAGAGTAGACGAGCCAGCAATCCTGTTTTTCTTTTTCAACGGGGGAGTCGAGAATGATTCGTATGGCAAACAAGTCGTACACGCCCTCGAAGGCACATTTCTGTTTTTTCATTTTCTGCCATATCGAGTGGATGCTCTTCGTTCTTCCCTTCATGTGGAATTTCAGTCCGGCATCCTTCAGTTTTTTCTCGATTGGCAAGATGAATTCCGAAATATATTGGTCGCGCGCCTTTTTCGTAGCGTTCAGCTTGTCCTTAATCATATAGTAGGCATCGTGCTCAAGATATTTAAGCGACAAGTCTTCCAATTCCGATTTCAGAGTGTACAGACCGAGTTTGTGGGCGAGTGGGGCATAGAGGTACGCCGCTTCTTGTGCCACCTGTTTCTGCGCCGAAATGTTGTCGGTGTCGCGAATCTGCCTCATCAGATTTACTCTGCTGCCAATCAGAATAAGGATTACGCGCATGTCCTCGGCAAACGACAGCAAGAGGTTTCTGAAGTTCTCGCTCTCGATTGTCGGTTTCTTTGAATAGAGTTCGTTAATCTTTATCAATCCCGAAACAATCCCGGCAACATCCTCTCCGAAATCGTTCTTTATCTGTTCGGTCGAAGTTGTGTTGTTCTGCACGCAGTCGTGCAGCATTATACTTAGAACCGACGCTCGGCTCATGCCAATCTCAGACGCCACGATGATGGCAGTCTGCATATCCGATATTATGGGGTTCAGTCCGAACTGGTCGCGTTTTATTCCGTTGTTTGATACGGCTTCTATCAGAATATCCTTTATTTTTGCACAATCGTCATGTCGTAATGTATCTTCCGACAGTTTTAGTAGTTGACGGTACAAGGTGAAAAGCATAACCTTTTCTTCGTTTGTGAAGAATGTGTTTTCGTTCATATCCTGTCTGTGTATAGTTTTATAGTTACAAAAATAAGTTTTTTTTTTGAAACATGGTGCAAATACAATATATTTTTGTATTTTTGACGAATAAATTTTAATATCAACCTTTTAAATATACAAGTATGTTGACACTACAGGACAAGGAATACCTTGCGTCAAAGGGAATAACAGAAGAGCAGGTTGCTGCGCAGTTGAAGGATTTGGAGAGAGGCTTCCCGTTTTTGAAGCTTGCAGGTGCGGCCGAGGCAGGAAAGGGCATTGTGGTTTGTGATGATGCGGCTGTAAACGGATATCTCGACACCTGGAAAGAGTACAAGAAGAGCAACAGCGGAAAGATTTTCAAGTTTGTCCCAGCCAGCGGAGCGGCAAGCCGAATGTTCAAGAATCTCTTTGAGTTTGTAGATGCTGAATATGATGAACCTACATCGGATTTTGAAAAGAAGTTCTTTGCAGAGATAAAGAAGTTTGCCTTCTACGATGCGCTTGATAAGGCTTGTAAGAAAACAAAAGGTAAGAATATCGACGAACTCGTGGCTGAAGGCTCGTATAAGGCCGTTGTAAGCACTCTGCTCGACAAGGACGGTCTTAACTACGGACAACTTCCGAAGGGACTCCTCCTGTTCCACTCTTACGATGACGGCTCGCGCACTCCGCTCGAGGAACATCTGGTAGAAGGCGCGCTTTATGCTGCCGATGGTGCAGGAAACGTGAATGTTCATTTCACCGTAAGTCCTGAGCACAGGGCGATGTTCGAGAAACTCGTGGCAGAGAAGGTTAAGAAGTACGAGGATAAGTTCGGCGTCAAATACAATGTTTCGTTCTCTGAGCAGAAATCAAGCACCGATACGGTTGCCGGAACTATGGACAATCAGCCGTTCCGCACAAGCGATGGCAAGATTCTGTTCCGTCCGGGCGGTCATGGCGCTCTTATCGAGAATCTTAACGACCTCGATGCCGACGTTGTCTTCATCAAGAATATCGACAATCTTGTTCCTGATTGCTTGAAGGACGAGACCGTAAAATACAAGATGGTTCTTGCCGGACTGCTCGTTTCATTGCAGAAGAAGGCATTTGCATATCTGAAGAAGTTGGATAGCGGAGTCTATACTCATGCCGACCTCGAAGAGATTATCCGTTTTGTTCAGCAAGATTTGTGCTGTCGCAATCCAAAGATAAAGGAGTTGGAGGATGCCGACCTCGTAATCTATCTGAAAGGCAAACTTAACAGACCGATGCGTGTGTGCGGAATGGTAAAGAATATCGGCGAGCCGGGCGGCGGTCCGTTCTTGGTTTACAATGCCGACGGAACAATTTCTTTGCAGATACTTGAGAGTTCGCAGATTGACAAGAACAACAAGGAAAGCATGGAGATGTTCACAAAGGGAACTCACTTCAATCCGGTAGACCTCGTTTGCAGTCTGAAGAACTACAAGGGCGAGAAATTCAACCTGCCTGAGTAT
>JAEEGK010024075.1_pt1 | contig 12651 bp, 10 predicted proteins | sample 8958771 | NCBI WGS metagenome assembly JAEEGK01 (sample SAMN16246547, study PRJNA631951) | gut metagenome | biome: gut microbiome; feature: rumen; material: SC-attached | host: Bos | place: Iran: Karaj | collected 2018-10 | reverse complement strand
TTAAAATTGATTATGCTAAATCTATAGAAAAATATGAGGCAAGATTAAATAAGAGAAATTTAAAATTATTAAAAGAAGGTAAAAAAATAAAACATAAAGTTAAAGAAAATTATTCTGAACAACAATTAAATAAAATGGGTCATACAACTGGTTTTATGAAAGCTGTTGTTGATTATGCATATCCTGATATGATTTTATATAGAGCTAAAGTATTTGAACAATCTTTTAAACAAAAATATTCTAAAGCTGCTCCTTTTATTGAAAAAGATTTGGATGAAAAAAACAAGGAAAAACTACTTCAATCATATTTATATCAAGCTTTGATAATTAATTAATTTAAAAAATTAATATATAAATAATTCAAATATTATTTAAAGTAATTATTTAATGGTAAAAATATTTTTTTATATCAATGGAAAATGAACACAGTAAAATTGAAATTTCCACAATGATATTTACTTCATTTAACATATTATTTCTTATAATTTCATTATGTTTTTATCATGAAGATCATTCAATTTTAGAAAAATATAAAAATAATTGGAATTCATATTCAACAATTGAGATAATTTCTGTTGAAAATAACACTTGTCCACAAAATTATAGTCCTTTAATTTCATCAAAAATTCATGAAGATTATTCTCCTTATTGTAATTGTTCAGGAGTAGATAAATATAATAATTCAACTTTTAAAAATACTTGTAATGAAGAGCAAAAAAGATTTGGATGTAAAAGTTATGAAAAATTCAAAGAAATAAATTTAACTAATTATAGAGGAAAAACTTTATGTACTTTAAGAGATAATGAAAATTATGATGAAATTATGAAATATGGGTTATACAATAAAACATATAATAAATCAATTAGTACAATTGATACTTTAGGAAATACATATAATGTGAAAAGCTATAATAATGATTTGGATTCTTTTCCTATTGTAGATCTTCAAATTACTAATAATAGAACTAAATTAAATGAATATGTAAATTATACACAAATTGAATTAAATGATGGTTATTATTTATTATATACTAAAAATATAAGTAATAAAAGTATTGTTGTAGATGCCATAGTTACTTTAAATGAAAAAGTATGTGCTCATCCAAACGAAGGAATTTTTTTACAAAAAAATTATGGTTTGAATTATAATAAAGGAGAATCAACATGTAAAACAAAAATATCAAATATAGAATTTGATGAAAATTATAATGAAATAGATAGTTATTCAGTAAAACAATTTTTAACAGATAATCATATAAATGAATCCACACATGACTATTTAAATATTACAAATGGTGATATTCATTTACAAATAATAAGTTATTATGGAGTTAGTTTAGAATGTTATAAACTTTTAAATACAACAACATTTTTTCAAGTGAATGTAAATTTTTTAACAATAAGAATTGCAGTTACAATGATGATAATTTGGTATGTTATTTTTATAATTATAATATATAAACAAATTAAAAGAGTAATAGATGATATAGTTGGATTCTTATTCATAAATATTGTATTACAATTATTGATTGGGTTATTTGCTTATTCTTCAGTTGCACGTTTCATATATTATTTAAATGGTTGTGTAACTGGTGTTATTCATGAATGGATGAAATATTGCTTTAAATATATTAATATTGCAATCTATTCTTATATTATAGGATTTTTCCTTAATTTTGTTAATATGTTTATTGTTTATTGCCTTGAAAATCCTGATATTGATCTTGAAGGCTCTGTTTTGTTGGATAACTCAATTTCTTCTAAACCCTCTGGGGAATAAAATTTTTATACAATAACTTTATTTTAAAAAATAACAAAATAGATTAATAAGATAAATAAATTTATATTTAAAAAAAATTGTTTACACTTTACAGTTATAGAATAACCTCTTGAAAAAGCTATTTCATTTGCAAATTCAATATCTTTTTTACTTATAGAAGGAACTGCAACACATACAGATTTCTTAGTTGGTTTTTCATTATTTATACTTTCAAATCTTACATAACAACATTTCCCACCAAATGTATTATTTCCTTTAAAACAATCTGTTTCATTTTCTGGTTCTTTATATTCCCCTATTTTTCCACACATATTTATTACTGGTAAAGTTTTATTTATATCATTCATTGATTGTATTGAATATATTATTGAAATAATTATTAGGATTTTCATTTTTTTGAATTTTATTCAAAAAAAAGTATTAAAATATTTAATAAATTTAAATAATATTATTTTATTATAACATTAATTTAATTTTCCTTTATTTTTTCATTTTGTTCTTCTTTAATAGAGATATATTGATCAGGGAGAATAATTATATAAATAATAGGAATTAAAGAAAATAAACTACAAACATCGATTAATTTACATAAATTATCAAAATTTGTTTGAGTAATCTTGTAATAATTAACAATCCAAGAACCAAAGATAGATGATAACATAGTCCCAAAATTAATGACAGACATAAATAATGAATTAACTGTTCCTTCTAAATTTTTTGGTGATAATTTAGCGGATATTTCATTTAATGGAAGATTAATTAATTCATTTAATTGATATCTAATTGTATCTGCACAACATATTATTAAATAAGGTGATATATTATATTGAATATAATTTTGTTTAACAACCCAATTATGAATAAAGCATACAAATATTACAAGTAATTTTAAAACTACAAAAAATAATTTCACATAATTTTGCCAATTGTATCTTTCATATATTGTAATTAACAATATATTTATGATTGTTCCATAGAAATTAATTTTTCCAATGTCATTTGGTGAAAATTCTAATTTTTCTGAATAAAAATAGAATAGTGTATCAGAATATACTGGCATTGATAATAAAATAAAAAATGTAAATAAAGTTATTATAATTTTTTTCTGTGATAAATAAAAGTATAATTCAAATAATAAAATATTACTACTTTTTTTATTTTCTATTTCTTTATTTTCACTTATTTTTGTTTCTTTTAATATTAATCCACATAAAAAAATAACAATTGGTAAAAAAGCAGAAACTATAAAAACAAATTTCACTGAAAATTTTTCAATTAATAATCCTTGTAAAAAACAAGATATTAAATAACCAATATTTCCAATAATATAATCAACAGAAACAATAAAAGTAGAATTTTTTTTATTTTCTTGTATTAATTCAACGATTATTGCTTGTCCTAATATAGAAATAAAACTATTACCTGCATTATATAAAGATAAATTTATTTTTGCTTTTAAAATAGTATCAGTAAAGAAAGCTAAATTAATAAAAGAAATTGATATTAAAATACCAGCAATAAATATATAATATTTTCTTCTATACCCAAATAAGGGAAAAAAATCTGTTACTAAGCCTAAAATAGGCTTTATTATTCCTGGAATTCTTGAAAAAGATAATACACTTGTTAACATTGAAGGATTTATTCCTAAATTATCTTTTAAAAAATAATTTATTGCAAGTTCAGGAATATAACATATACCCATATAAAAACTTATTAGAACAAAACAAAATTTATTTCTATTTACATCCATTTTTTAAAAATAAAAAAATATTATTTTATAATTTAATAAATTATTTAAATATATTCTTTCTTTTTTCTTATTTACTTTTTTGAATTAAATGAAACTTTGAATCCATCAATTATTTATTTGAAATAAGAGAATAATTAAAATTAAATTCTCTACTTCCTGAAGCTCTTGTACTTTCATCTGTTCTTATATTATAATTTATTTTAGAAAAAGGAGAATCTATTAATCTAATTTGAGAAATAGATTTAAAATATTTATCTAATGTTCTTACTGGGATTTTCTTTTGATTATATAAATGATTATCTTTTATTCTTGGTGATAGACTTCTATTTGTGTTTATTTTATTAATATTTTTTTTTTCTTTACTTTGCTTGATTTTTTTTATTATTGATGAAGTTTCATATATGTTCAGATATGATTTTTTATTATCATCCTTTGAATATGATAAATTTTTTTTTAATATGTTTTTCTTATTTGTTTGGGAAGTTCTTTGTTGATCTATTAAATTATTTATTTTTTCTATTGTTTGTTGATAAAGATTTATTTTTATATTTTTTGGGGAATAGTTTTTATAATTGTTTTCAAAATCTAATCCATAATTAATTTTATTTAAATGTGATATAGACTTTTTATCTAAAGAACCTTTTTTTATTTGATTTTTATTTAATTTAATTATTTTACTTTGCTTTTTATTTTTTTCATGATTTAAATTAAAAGATAAATCTTCCAAAGATTTATTTACAGATGATATACTATCTCTCATTGAAGTTAAAATACTTTCATTTAAAATTTCTTCAGATTTATTTATCTGAATAAATAAATATCCTTTTTTAATTTTGGACAAATATTCTTTACTTTTTTTTATTATATTTTCTCCTAATATTGTATTTGAAAATAATTCTTTATTTAGGTTTAATTTTAGTAAATTTTTAAAATTTGAAAATATTTCATAATTAAAAGTTTCTTGATATACAATATAACTTTTAAATATATTTTCAATTATATTTATTAAAGTTTGATTTTTAGAATTCATTTCATAAAACTGTTTTTCAATATCTTTCAATATTGTTTTTAATTCATCAATTTGAAACAAAATTTTTTCTTTTTGAATGTTATAATTTTCTTTAGCTTTTTCCAAAACATTTGAGAAATTTTGAATATCAGATTTTGAAATTAAACTATATGTTTTTGTTATATTGTGTTTTTGATTTATATGATTATCTTTACAAATAATGCATATTCCTTTTTGACAATTAAGACAATATAATAAATAATTTTTTTCTTCATATAATTTATATTCTTTTTGATTTTTTTCTAAACAACATAAATTTATTATATTATGTTTCCTTTTAACAATTTTTTCATGTTTACTTTTACATGAGTCACAAATATAATATTTGCAATTCAAACAATAAAAAAAAGAGTTAAAAATATTTGAAATGTTTTCTCTTTGAATTTCTTGATTTAAATAATTATTCTTAAAATGTAATATATCATTATTATTTATTCCACATTTGCATTTTGCATTTATTATAATATTATCATTCTCATAATCAAACTGAATTAATGGAATTTCACAACATTTTTTACATTTATATATATAATTTAAAGAGTTAGATGATTCACTTTTTATATCTTTTATTCTTTTATCAGATGAAGACATTAATTTTTTTATTTTTATCTTTAAAAAATATATTATTTAAAAGTTGAAAAATAATGAAATCTTCAGAATTACAATTATTAGATGATGCAAATTTTAATGTATCAGTCCCATATTCTATGTCAGAATCAGCAAATGAAACAGATCCTTCAAATTCAAAAGAATATAAAAATTTTATAGAAGAATCAGAAGATAATGATGGTGAAAATCGTAATGTTAGAGAAGAGAATAAATCTTCTTTGATTAAAACCTCAATAACAATAACAAAAGCAATGATAGGATGTGGTATATTAAATTTACCTTTAGTTTTCAAATATTTAGGAATTAGATTAGCTTTTTTGTTTATTATTTGCTCTATTTTAATTTCTGTTTTTACTATTTATCTTCTTTTAAGAAGTAAAGAAATCACACAAAGATATTCTTTCTCTGTTTATGCTAAATTATCTTTTGGTACTTTAGGAACTGTGGCTATGAAATCTACTATTATCACTTTATGCTTTTTTACTTGTTGTATTTTTTTAAAAATTTTTTCTCAAGTTTTAAGAAATATTCTTTTAATTTTTTTTAATGAAAGTTCTTTTTTACAAGGTAATTTTTTAATTGTTTTTATCTTTTTTTGTTTATCTCCTTTAATGTTTAAAAAAGATATTACTTCATTACAAAAATATTCTTTTATAGGAGTTATATGTATTTTTATATTCATTGGTTCTGTTATTTTAGTATTTTTATGTAAATTATCAATAGGTGAAATAGTAAAATATAATGCAAGTATGATAAAACCAAAAGGAAATTTTATTCAAATTTTTACTGCTTTAACATCAATGTTAAACACTTTTTGTTTTGAAGCAAATACATTTCCAATTTATTTAACTATGAAACCTAGAAATTCTAAAAATATGATTATTGCAACATTTTTAGCTGCAATTGTCACAGGAATAATTTATTCTTTAACAGGTTTACTTGGTTATTTAATGTATGGAGATATTATTGAAGATAATTTATTAACATATTTTAAAAGTGATATTGAAAAATATATAAAAAGTAATTTTTTAATTGCCTTTCTTTTATTAATTTCTGAAATTGCTTTTTTTATATCTGCAATGTTAGCTATGCCTATTGTTTTTTTTGCTTTGAAAAGTAATTTATTTAATTTGATTAAGTTTTTAACTAAAAAAATTAGAAGAAAAAAAACCCATTCTTTTAATAATGAACAAAGTAATTTTAAGAAAAAAAGTACTTCATTAAATCAAAGAACAAAAAATATCCTTACTTCTATAACTTATATATCTATTTTATTATTTGCTATAAATGTAAAAAAAGTTATAGTAATTGATAATATTGTTGGTTCAACTGCAGATAATATTATTTATTTTATTGCACCTGGATTATTTATTTTAAAATTAGGTAAAAAAAGTTTATCAAAATTTGATGAATATTTTGCTAAATTTTATATTTCTATTGGATGTCTAACAATAGGTATTTTTATTTTTATTCAATTAGGTATTTTTAAATAAAGAATATGAATAATAATATTAAAGTATATTTGAGTAAAATACTTTGATTATATATTTAAATTTTTAAAAATAACACAAGTTTTTTTATGAATAATTAATGTTAATTTATATATTGTTTATTTAAAAAATTGTGCAAAAACAACTAGTAGCTTTACAATTATTAACAATTGCAGAAGGATCAAAACTTTTCCCTTTTTCTTCTTTCAACAAAATTTTATTAACCAATGATTTAAAAGGAGCTTTTAAATTATTTTCACTTAATTCATAATAACTAATACTCCACATCATTGCTTGAGTTTTACCTGTTTCGATTGATACTTCTCTATTTTCATTTGAATTGTTTTGTAATCCAATTAAAACCATTGGAAAATTTCTTCCTTTTAAATTTCTTATTTTATTATAATACTTTTTTAAATTATCGAAACTTTTTTTATTATTAATTGAAAATGCTAAAACAATTCCATCAACATCAGAAATCCATAATTGAACTAAATTAAAATGTTCTTCTCCTCCTGAAGTGTCAACTATATTTAAATTTATTCTTCTATTATTTATTGTTTCTATTAAATTATATGATTGCTCTATTGTTCTTGAATTTACTGATAATCCTGTGTCTAATAATTTTGAAATTAATTCAGTTTTTCCTATTTTTGAATCACCTAATATTGCAACTTTTACTTTTTTTGCTATTTCTTCTATATAAAGTCCTCCTTCCTGTTTTTCCATTTTTTTATTATTTTATTTATTAATCACCCTTAAATAAAAAACTTAATATATTTAATGATTTTGTATATTATGAATATATTCATAATTTAAATAATATTAAAAATTTTATAAAGAAAACATAATATAAAAAACCAATTGAATAAGAAAAATTGAATATATATTATTAATTTTCTTGAAAAATATGAGTTGAAATTATTTAATTAATTCAATTAAGTTTTTTAGTATAAATATTTGTTTATTGGATTTTAAAATAATTAATTTTTTATTATATATTATTTCATGGAATCTAAAAAAAAAATAACTTTAGAAAAAAAACAAGAAAATTTTCTCTTTGATTTTTTTATTAATTTAGTAAATTCAGACAAATTTATACATGATTTTTTAGGAACTGGGAAAGTTCCTTTAATAGGTCATTATAATCATAATGAATATTCATTTGGTGATATACTTTCATTAATAACATTTTCTTATGAAATATGTAAAGGAGCTTCTCATAAAGAAATTAATAATAATTATTCAGATTTTATTCCTCCAAATGCAATTACAGAATATTTAAATGTTAATGAAAAAATATCAATAGATAATAACACAAAAATACCTAATTCAAATGCTATTTTTTATCCGAAAGAAAAAATACAATTTCATTTTATTATATCTTCAATTCCAAGTAATTCAAATAAAAAAGAAATTAAAGACTATAATATTGTGCCTCATATGGTATATTTAAATGATGATTTAAATTTTTCAAAAGTGAAAAGAATAACTTTTAATAATGCAATTTGTATGTTTGATACTGAACCTAATAAAAATTTTATTAAAATAAATACTGGAAAAAATGATATAGATTTAAATAATTTAAGATTAGAATATTCAAGTGTTCATTATAAAAAAGGAAGTTTATGTTTTTCTCCTAATAATATGAGATTTATGATTGATAAAAATGAAAAATTTTCACAATTTTATCTTATTATTACTTTACCAGAGAAAGATTGCCATCTTGTTTATTATTATATTATTTGTAATGATAATGAAACTAAAGATATTGTAAAGCAATTATTAAAAAACAGTATAAATTTAAAGGAAATAATAGAAAAATTTAAAAATATGTTTCCTAATAATATAGATATAATTAATAATTTGAATTCATTATTTAAAATATAACCTAACTAATTATTAATATTACTGTTAATAAATTTATTAAATAATTTAACAAAGAGAAAAAAATGATAAAAAGAAAAAATACATTGGAAACAGCAACAAATTTAGCAGAAGGTTCAATAGATGAAAAATTAAAGCAAAGATATGGAACAAGTGTTGATGAATATATGACACGTCAACATACAAAAGATTTAAGAAAAGAAATAGAAACATTAAGAAAAGAATTTATTATTATGAACAAAGAGAAAAATTCCTATTTAACAAAAGATGAACTTGTTGAATTTTTCAATAAAAAAAGTGTAAAATATAAATAATAATTTTTAGCAAAATAATTCATTCAATATTGATACAATAAATAAAATATTAGTGATTTTAGATAAAAATTTAGAATCAAAAATAACAGTGGAAGATTTTGTAGAGTCATATATAAAATTTCAAGAAAAAATAAAGTTATTAAACACTAAAATAGCAATAAAAATAAGAGAATTAAATTATCAAAATCAAAAAGATGAAAAATCTTTTCAAGAACATTTAGATGAAAAAAAAATTGAAAATGGATTAACAGAAAATTCAAATTTATATGTAACAATATTTGAAGCCAAAGATTTATCTCCTAATTTTAATATAGGAACTTGTGATCCATTTGTTTTAGTTTCTTTAGGAGATGAATCTCAAAAAACTTTAGTTAAAAAATCAACAAATAATCCAGCTTGGAATGAAAATTTTAAATTTAAAGTAAATAATCCTGATTTAACTTTAAAAATTTCAGTATTCGATCAAACAATGATTGGAAGTAGAGAATGTGGATATGTTTCTATGCCATTAAAAAATTTTGCGGATCAAGAAAAAGTTATTAGTTGGTATGATTTATATAAAGGAAATTCACCTTCTGGAAATGGAAAAATCTATTGTAAAATTCAATATATTCATTCATTAAAAAAATATTATTTAGATTGTATTGAAAAAAATAAAAAAATGATTGATTTTCTTGAACAAAGTTTATTAACTACTGATTATTATGTTAAAAACTGTGAACAAGAATCTTTTGGAATTTTTTTATTTGGAAAAATTGATCAATTATTAAATAAAAATTTGTTTGTACAATGCGAAAGAATACTAAATTCCATTGAACAAAGAAATCAAACTTTTTTTGCACAAAGAGAATATAAAGACGAAAATAAATATAATAATTGCAGAATTTTTTAATTTTAATATTGTTTATCTAATTTTTTAATGAAAAAATTAAATTTTATTTTTTAAAAATAATGTTTTAATAAAACATCAGTTGTGAAAAATAAATGTAAAGAAATAGAAAAATATATTTGGGATGTTTTAAATTTTTTTAATAAAGAAATTAAAAAGGATTAATAGAGATTAACTAATTTTGATTACTGGCTGAAGATTTCAATAAAAAAGACTTACCATTCAATTCAATTTCTTTCTCTGTATCACTCACCGAAACATTTATAAAATCATATGGAATAATAATATTAGACTTTTCATTTTTATCATATCTTGTAACAATACTTTCTCTTATATTAACATCAACATATTTTGTATTCTTATTGTTTTGACATTCTAATTTTTTTGATTCATCTTCTTCTTCACTAAATTCAAGATTTTCAAAATCCAAATCTTTTTCATTGAACTCTTTACTTTCATTTTTAAAATTAGATGATTCTGATTTTTCATTATCATATTTTTTATCATTATTACTTTTTATTTCTTCAATATTTTTTTCTTTATTCATTTTTTCTATTTCTATTTTTTTGTCAATGTTTTGTAATTCTTCATCTTTAAATTTTTTTAGATCTTTAATTTTTTCTGAAATATTTTTTTTGTTTTGAATTTTTCTTAAATCCTTTTCTTTTTCCAAGCAAAAATCAATTAATGCCTGATTATTTATTTCTGTTGCTTCCGCTTTTCTTTTATAAAATTTAGGATATAAACTGTTCATTTTTTCAATATATTCATAATAATTCTTTTCATTATTATTATGTTGATCGATAATTGTTTTAAGAGAATTTGTGTCAACATTGATTTTATAATCTATAAAATAATCTTTATTAATTATTAATAAATTATTCTCTTCATTTAAATAAACCTTTAAGTCTTCACTTGAAAAATAATTTTTAATAAATATATTATTTTTTTCATTTAAAGAATAACTTAAATTTGTACAATCAAGTTTAAGTACATATCCATTAGTTTGATCTTTGTAATCAAAATTAAAAGATAAAATATTTGAGTTGTTTTTTAATGTATCAAATGGAATTTTAAGAATATTTTCATCTTTATTTCCATAATTTTGCAATTTTTTATCATAAATAATTTCTAAATAATTATATCCTTCAATTTTTTTAAAAGTAATAATAGGAAAATTTTGTCTATCAAAAATATAATATCCCATTAATGAAGCACCAATACTTGCACATTCATCCACTATAATTGTTTTAGATATTGATATTTTATTATCAAAACATTTCATTATTTCTTCTTGTAATATTGGAGTTCTAAATAAATCACCTGCCATTTCTATTATAATATTTTCTGGAATTTTTCCATTATTTAATTCACTTATTTCTTTTTTAAATTCTTTAAATGTATTTGTAAATTCCTTCACTTCTTCTTTTATTAATTGTTCAAACTTTTCTTTTGTTAAAAGATATTCTAAGTCTTCTCCATTTTCAAATGATTCCACATTAATCATTATTTCTTTATTTACTGTTAATTTAATTCTTTCTTTTTCTATTATTTCTAATAATCTTACAATTGATTTCTTATTTATCTCATCTTTTTTATAATTAAATTTATTACAAAAACATTTTAAACATTCATCTTTTATTTTTAAATTAAAATTTCTTCCTCCTAAAAAAGGAATACATTTTACTTTCTTTACTTTAAATTTATCATAAGTAAAAGTTGAATAAATAAAAGAAGTTTTAGAATGACCAATATCAATAAAAATAATGTTTTTTTGAATTTGTGAATTAACATTCACTTTTCCAGTAACAAACATATCTTTATATTTAGTATATCCATAATACATTGTTATTGCAGTAGATTCATTTATTATTTTTATATTATTAATTCCAATTGCCTCGCAACTTTTTTTTAATAAATATCTTTGATATTCAAGATAATAATCAGGAACACTTAACACACAATTTTTTATTATTATTCCTTGTTTAATATAAAAAGAATTAATTAATGAAAGATAATCTGTCAATATTTCTAAAGGTTCTAATTTTTCATTATTATAACATAAAAATTTACCATTATTTAAATACGTACCAAAAAGCATAAATTCTGATTCTTTTGATATTAGATTATCTTCATAAAAATTCATTAATCTATTTATATCTATATAAGATGTTTTAAAATTTTTTTTATATAAAGATTTTGCTGTTTCCCCATATAAACGATGAGTATCAGAATAACATATAATTGAAGGAATTATTCTAGAAGAATCATCATTTAATAATACTTCAGTTTGAAATTTATTATTAGGTTTAAAAGATTTAGAAAAAATTGATTTAAAAGAACCTATATTAATACCATAGCTTTCAAAAGATAATTGAGAAGACATGAAAAAAAATTATAAAAATAAAAAAAATGAAAATGAAAAAAAAGGGAAAAAATATACAAAAATAATAAATTTAAAAGAAAAAAAATATGAAGAATAAAATAAAGAGAGAAAAGTAAGAACAATTTTTGGTGGGGAAGATAATGGGTCATGGGCATGATATTTATGGGAGATAAAATCGCTTTTTCTATTCTTAAGTCGTGTTGAGAGTTTTTTTGGTCTGTTCCTTATCTTTTTATAGAGATTGGAATTAGATATGATTTTATTTGTTCTATCCATTAAAAATAATTTTTGGCCATTTCCCCTTTCATAATTGGGGAAATCCTATTAGATTATATAATAATTTTTCTTAGTTTATGAATTTTAGATATTGATATAATTATATATAATAATTAAATTTATAAAATTTAGATAAAATATAAAATAAAAAAATTTACTCTGTGTATAACGCAATTGGGGATTGGGGATTGGGGATTG
>JAEEGK010024072.1_pt1 | contig 12652 bp, 6 predicted proteins | sample 8958771 | NCBI WGS metagenome assembly JAEEGK01 (sample SAMN16246547, study PRJNA631951) | gut metagenome | biome: gut microbiome; feature: rumen; material: SC-attached | host: Bos | place: Iran: Karaj | collected 2018-10 | reverse complement strand
TTTACTATTTCATTTCTCTTAATAATTATTTCATTGTCAATTATTGATTTTAAATTATTTATTCTTTCATTAAGAATTTTAGAATCATCTTCAATTTTATTTAATAATTCATCTAATAAAATTATTTTATGTTTTTTATGGACATAATTTATATTATTTTCATCAAGACATTCCAAGCAACAAAATTCATTACAATTTCTACAATAAAAATCATTTTTTTTATTATGTATTTTACAATTTTTATTTTGATATAAAGAAATTAATTTATTAGTTTCTTTATTAATGGAATAATATTGACATGGTTGTTGATATTCTTCTGAATGATTTTTAGAATCATTATTATTAGTATTAACGTTATTATAATTATTATTTGAAATTAAATTGGAATTTACAATACTATTTTTAGGATCATTAATATTAAATCTATTTTGAAAATAATTTAATGGAGAATTATTTTGAATACTAAATTCATTATCGAATAAACTAATTGAAATTTCTTTATATTTTATAAGACATAATAATTTTACTCTTCTTAAATCATTAACTAAAAACCAGTGACCATCAATTCCTTTTTTAAAATCTTTTCTAATTTTTTTTACTACAGACCCATTTTCATCTTTTTCATTTTCATCATTATTATAATTAATTTCATTTTCAAATTCACTTTTCATATCATCATCTTTTTCTTCAAGTAATAAAACTTTTATTTTCCCTTTTAAAGCATAAATTAAAGGAATTTTATACGATTTTAATTTTTCTCTATCAATTTTTTCATAATCATGAATAAAACTCATATTTTCAATATTAACTTTTGCTAAAATAATATATTGTTCTTCATATTTTTCTTCATCATTTTCTTGTTCATTATCTTCAATATTATTAGCATTAAATTCAATTCTTAAATTATTAATATTATACAATTGATTAAGATCTTCAGGAATTTTTTCTAATAATCTTATATTATCTAATAAACTTTTATCATTAATCCAAACATAATAATATTGTTCATGAGGAAGATAATACATTTGTAAAGGAGACCAATTTTCATTTTTATATAATGAAATAATTTCTAAAATTTGAATTGTTTTATGACAAGATAATTCTAAAAAAAGACGAATTTTACTATCTAATTTATCCATAATTTTTTTAAATTAAATTTAATTTTAAATGAATTTTTTATTTATTAAATAATAAATAATTATTATATGATATTAAAAATAATAAATAAAATATATAATTTCTTTATGGGTGCATGTTGCTTTCCTAGAAATAGTATTATGTATCGCATAGATACATTTACAAATATTCCTCATCAAACTAATTTAACTACTAATTTAATTACTACTAATGAAAATATTGAGGAAAAATTTAATGATATGCCTGAAGTTTCAGGAAATATTTTCGTAAATTATGGAATAAAAAGAATGAAAGGTTATAAATGTTCTTTAAATATAGATGAATTAAATGTTTTAAGAGAAAGATTTTGGCAAGTTAAAATAAATTTAAATGAAAGATTTAAATTTTTACGACAAGCAGTTTTATATGATAGCAAAAAATGTGAAGATTATATTATAAAAAATGGTTTCTATACTATTGATGGATGTATAAATCATTGTAGTGATAATACTAAATATAATTATATTATTCCTAATTATTGTATAAATGATCCTTATTTTGAAAAGCAATTAGATGATATTGAGCCAAATAGAGAAAAGAAAAAAATTATTATTTATTTAAGAAAAAATGATGATAAAGAAAAATTAGAAATATTTGATGATATAAGTGGAAAAGATTTAAAAGAAAAATATATTGATGTTAAAAATTTAAAAAATATCAGTTCTATAAGACTTTTTTTTGGAGGAAATGAAATAAAAGATAATGATTTGTTATATCAACATAAAATAATGAATAAATATTGTATACAAGTTGTAATAATAGAATAAAAAAAATATGTAAAACTTTTTTCGTATATATAAATAAATATAATCATATAAATAGTTTTTTTAATATATAGCTTAAATTATTTATATATTTTAATTTAATTTAATATAAAAATAATTTAATAATAGGTAAATTTTAAATATTTTTTTTATATTTATTTTTTTATTGAAATTTATATGGCAAATAATTTAGTAATTATATTTTCTATCGAATCATTTGTTGCCTTATTATTTACATATTTCTTATATTTTTATTTTATAAAAAAAAATTTAAATATTATAGTTTCAATAATATGTTTTATTACATGGTATTCTGTTTTTTTATTAACAATAATTCTTCTTTATGATATATCAAATAAAGAAGATAAAGATATTCATAATATAATAAATACTTCTTATAATATAATTTATTATTTAATATTTTTTGATGCTTGGTTTATTATTCCTTTTTTACAACTTTATGAATCTGCAGGAGATTTTACAATAAAAGGAAGAATAAAAAGAAGTTTAAAAAATAATTTAATTTATTATTTATGTTATATTGTTGTTTGTATTATATGTAGTATTTTTATAATGTTTAATTATAAAAAATTTTATAAAAGCACTGATAATGTAGAAACAAAAAATAAATTTCAAACAATAATAGATACTTCAACAAATTTAGCAAATATGTTTGGATTATTTTTAATTGTATTGTTATTAAGTTATAGCTTAGTTAAATTTCCTAAATATTTACATAGATATTATAATAATTAAATTAGAATAAAATATTTAGAATGGAGTTTTGCTAAAATAGAAGATAAATTAGAAGATACAAAAGAAACATTAAAAACATATATGTATGTAATTCAAAGTACTTTATTTAAAATAAAGATGTTAAGTAAAGAATTGAATGATTTAGAAAATGAAATAAAAATTATATATGATGATATAATAGAAAATAATAATATATATGAAATAAATATAAATAAATTTATTTCTGATAGTGAACCTGTTGAATCAGTTAACAAATTAATTGAAATAAATAGTATAATAAAAACATTAAAATCAACTATTGTTGTTTTAAAATATCAAAAAATAAAAATATTTGAAGAATGGGTAAAAATAAAAAGTGCTCTTGCTTTATCAAATGAATATAATGATGATTCTGATTTAACATTAACTTTAAATCATAAAAGTCTCAATGATTTTGAACCAATAAATTTAAAGAAAAATGAAATTTTATATATTTTAAAAATAAGACCAATATTAATATTAATAATAGAAATTATTTTAATAACATTTTGTGTATTGATTTTTATTTCAGAAATAACATTATTTTTAAAAAAATACACTTCATTTTCATTATTTGGTAGTTTGATAAATTTATTTAGTAATAATTTATTTTTATTACATTTTGCAATTTTTTTACCTATTTTTTTTATGTTTTTTTTATGTTTTTTTACATTATTTAATATGAAAATAAGTGGTTATTATGGAATGTATGGAAATAGGCACACAGATAGTCAATCAATATTATTTATTTCAAGTTTAATGTGTAAAATTTGTTTTAGTTTATGTTTAAATGTTGCTGAAATGATTGCTTATGATAGTGAAAATCCTCCAATTTTACTTCAAAAATTTATGAATATTAAAGAAACTAAATATTTAAATTATGATATTTATAAATATTTTTCACTTTTTTGTCCACTTTTAATGATTGTTTTAGTTAGTTTGAATTATTATAATGCATTTGGAAGATTAATGAATGCTGCTGGAATGAATTCTTTTGATGTTGATAGTGAGGAAAGAGATGAACAAATTAATGATGGAAAAGATGATCTTAAAAGAATGTTAAAAAATCATAATAAAAATTTAATTAATGATAAAAATTTGTATTGATTTTTAATTATAAATTTATAAATTTAAAATATATTTAAATTTAATATTTAAAAAATGTAAATATTAATAATATTAATTTAAAGATTATTAAATATGATAAAAAATTTTTTTTCTTTTAATTTTATTATTTTATATAAAATTATCATCTTATCATTTTCATTAAAAAATAAAAATTAAAAATATAAAATAGATTAATTATTTTTATATTATTTTTATTTATTTTAATATAAAAAATAATTTTAGAGAACTTATAATTTAATAATTATTAAAAATAATTTTATTTTTATTTTATAAAGATGAAAATATTTTTAAATATTTATCAAAACTCACAAATTGGTATTATTAAAACAGAAATCATCGAAATTAAATCTAATAAAATTTTAGGAATTGAATTAAAAAATATAATTTATGAAATTTTTAAAATTCCTCAATATTTACAAAGACTTTCTTATAAATTATTAAACAAACAATATATAATAATAACTAATTATTTTCCTTTATATTTTTATTACATCAACGAAAATTCAACTATTTACATAGAAATTATTCAAGAATTTGATAAAAACGAAGAAATTAAAAAAAAAATTTCTGCCAAAAACATAAAATTAAAACATTTAAATGAATTAGGTTATTATGATAATAATAATAATGATAATAATAATAATAATGATGATAATAATAATGAAAAGATAGGAGAAAATAAAAAAAAAACATTATCAAATATTTCAGAATCAGAACTTGAAAATATTGAAGATGAAGAAAATGATTTAAAAATCGAAACACCAGTTGATCATTTAATAAATAGTATAAGAACAAATAACTTAAATAAATTTATTTCAACAATTAAAAAATATAACATAAATTTAATTGATAATTTAGGTAAAAATGGATGGAATCTCATTCATTATTCATGTTATTATGGAAATAATTTAATAACAAATTATTTAGTTTATACATTAAAATGTGATATTAATTTAAAAAATAAAGATGGATGGACTCCTTTACATTTAGCTGTTTTAAAAAATCATGAAGATTGTGTTAGAATTTTATTATCTAATTTTAAATTAAATGTTAATTCTATTGTTAATGATGTGGGAACTGCTTTACATTTAGCATGTAAAAATAATAATTTAAACATTGTTTGTTTATTGTTATTAAAAAGTGATTTGAATGTTAAAGATCAAAATGGTAAATTAGCAATTGAAAATACAAAGGATAAAAAAATTATTAAAATAATACAAAAATATTTGAAATATAAAAATATAAATTTTAATAATATTTTAAATAATAATATTAAAGAAATAGAAGAAAAAAATAATAATAATGAAATTAATAATAATGAAAATAAATCAAATACAAATGAAATTGAAAATAAAAATAATAATAATAATATTGATATTTCAAATGATGTAAAAAAATATCCATTTTTATCTAATCTCACAAATATTCCTTTAAAACCTTACGTTTTTATGGGTTCAGTTGAAAAAAAAGGAAGACTTTTAAAACTTAAATATCGTTTACGTTTTATGGAAATTGATCCTTTTCAAGGATTCATTCGTCGTTTCAAAACAGTTGATGATTATCCTTCAAAAACAAATGAAATAATTCCTATAAATCAAATAAAATATTGTAAAAAATTAACAACAACTGAAAATGATTTTTATTTTGTTATTAATTTTAAAGACGAAGAAAAATACAAAGTTCATAATGAATATTGTTGTGATAAATGGATAGAAAATATTAATAAATCAATAGAATATTGTAAATATTGGGATGAAATTAAGAAAATAAATTCTAATAAATTTGATGATATAATTAATGAATATTTAAATAACCAAAAAAGTGATATTATGAATATTGATATTAATACTGGGGATATAAAACATTATGATATTAATAAAACTTTGAAAAGAATTATTAAAAATCCATATTTAAATAAAAATAATAAAAATAACAATAATAATAATAATAATGAAATTGAAGATTCAAATTTATTCAATGAAAATGAAAATAATTTTATTGATGATTCTAAAAATAAAGGAATTGATTTTAATTCATTTGAAATTATTGAATTATTACATTCAGGAAATTTTGGTAAAATTTATAAAGTTTATTATAAAAATGATAAAAAATATTATTTAATGAAAATTTATAATAAAGAATATTTAATTAGAATAAATAAATTAAAAGATATAATTTCATTATATAATAATATTTTAAGAGAAATTAAATTTACTTTTATATGTAATTTATATTATTCTTTTCAAAATGAAGAAAATTTATTTATTATTATTGATTTTTGTTCAGGTGAAAATTTAGATTATTATTTAAAATTAAATTTATTTGAAGAAAACGAAGCGAAATTTTTTATAGCAGAATTAATTTTTACTATTGAATATTTACATAATTTAAATATTATTTATAATGATTTAAAAATAGAAAATATTTTAATTGATGAAAATAATCATATTAAATTATCAGAAATTGGTTTAATAAAAGAAATAAATAATGATGATGATAAAAATAATAATTCTGAAATTAAAAATAAAAAAAATAAAAATAAAGAAAATATTAATGAAGATAAAAAAGAAGAAAATAAATATGAAATTCATTATTTATCTTCTAAAATTTTATTTAATTATCAATCAATTGATAAAAAAAGTAATATATATAACATTGGTTCTATTTTATATGAATTAATTATTGGAATTTCTCCTTTTTATGTTACTGAGATTAATAATAATAATATTGAACATAAATTAATTTTACCAGATTTTTTAAGCCCTGAATTAAAAGATTTATTAATAAAATTATTAGAAGAAGATGTTAATAAAAGAATTGGTGTTAAAAATTTTAATGAAATTAAAGAACATATGTTTTTTAATAATATTGATTGGGATAGTATTAATAATAAAAATATTGAACCGCCTTTGAATTTAATTAAAATTAAAAATGATTTTGAAAAAAATAAAGGATTTAAATATAAAAATAAAACTAATAATAATAAAGAAAATAAAAATTTTAATTTTAATTTTATTAGAACTTCATCAACAAATGAAGATGAAAATTAAAATTATAATATACTTTGAATTTTTAAAATTTAATAATTTTTTCTATTTTAATAATTTATTTATTTAAATTAATATTAATATTAAAAATAAATTAAAATTTATTATATTTAATTATTATTAAAATAATAAATAATCAAAATTTAAAAAATAAAATACAAAAACAAAACAAAAATGGAAAAAAATACAATGAATCAAAATGATAATAATAATATGAATATTGAAAATGATGAAAATTACGAAGATCAAGAGCAAATGTTAGATGATGATTATTTAATTCAACTTCACAGATATTTACAAGAAAAAAAATTAGAACGTAAACAAGCAGAACAAGAAGCAAATAAACTTGATGGAAGAGTAAAAATGTTAAAAGGCGAAGAAGAAAAAAATTTAAGAAAAATAGAAGTTACTCGTAGAAAAACAGATAAAAAAATGGCTCAACAAGCAAAAAATGAAGAAGATTTTCGTAGAAAAATAGAATTTAAAAATAGAAAAGACAAAGAACTTGAAATGAAAAGAGAACAAAATAAAAAATTAAAAGAAAATAATAAATTAGCATTAATGTTAAAACAAGAAGAAAAAAAACGTCAAATGGAAGAAGAAATTAGAAATTTACGAGAACAAAAAAAAAATAATGAAGAAATGAGAAAATACATGGAAATTGAAGATTTAAGTAATAAAAAAACTCAAGCTGATTATGTTAAATCTCAACATTTAATTGCTGAAGAAAAAAGAAGAGCAATTGAATTAGAAAAGAAAAATAAAATTAGAGAAGAATTAGAAAGAAAAATTTTAGAAGAAGAAGCAAGAATTAAAGAAGCTGAAAATAAAAGAGCTATTCTCGAAGATGAAGAAATTGAAATTATGAAAAAATTAAAAACTACAACTCAAATGCATGAACAAATGATTGAAAATTATGAAAAATTAAGTTCATATAAAAAAAATAATAATAATAGCAATAATAAATAAATAATAATAATAATTATAATTTTTGATATTTTTATTATTAAATTTATTATTATAATATTTTATTTAATATTTAAAATAAAAAAATTAATTATTACAAATAATAATATTAATATTATTATTATAATATTATTAATTTTAATTAAATATTTTTTATATCATTTTATATTATAATATGAAATTTAAATAGTTTGAAACGTTGCGATTGGAATTGAAATTTTTTCCATTTCTGAATCATCAAATTCATCATCATTATTATTATTTTTATTAAAACTATTATTATTATCAACATAACATGCATTTACATTAAAAACAACATTTAATTTTTCACCTTTTTTTATTTTAGGAATTAAGGATTTAAAATCGAAATCATATAAATCATCGATTTTTAAGGAAACATCAAAATCTGTTTTTTCATTAAATTCTAAAATCAATTTTTTTACTTTAAAATTTTTAAAGAAAGTTTCTAAATCCATTTGAGGCACATTAAATTCTTCATAATATTTTCCTTCAATATTATTTTTAATAAAAGAAGAATAATTACAAATTTTATCAACTTCTTCTTTAATAAATTTATCATTTAAAAAAACTTCTAACCAACCATTATTTGAAGGATTATTATAATTAAAAGGAACATTTTTTTTAAAAAACAAATTAAAAATTTTAATATTAAATTTTTCATTTAATTCTAAAATTATTTTCTTTTCATGAAATTCTAATCCTAAACAATCAACACAAAACATAATTAATTTAATATTTCCTTGATAAATATTATTATTTTCTAAACACAAAAATTCAAGATTTTTCCAAAAAATTTTTCTTGAATTTTTAGTAATTTTTTCTTTTTTTTTATTTTCAATACTAATTTCAATATTAATTTCATATAAATCTAAATTAAAAATTCCATTACTATCTGAAATATAATAATCTAAAGGTTTTTTTAAAAATGAATACATGCAATCTAATGTAGGAAATTCCATAATATCATTACTTATATTTTGACAATTTGGAATAAAATTAATGAAATTTTTATCGCAATTGCTTGCGAATGGAATAAAAACAATATTTTTATAAATAAAATCATTACTTGCAATAAATTCACTTAAATAATTTATACAATTTTCATATTTGTCTTTTTCTGTTAAAAATTTAAATGGATTTTGATTACAATTTTCATAAATAGGAACAATGTGTAATAAAAATTTTGGTTTAACTTCTTTTTTGTTTTTTACGAAATATTTCCAAAATGAATCAAAATCTTCATTTGAAATTTTATCATTATTATTAAAAATATTTTTATCTAAATTTTCTATGAAATTATTAAATGTTCCATTTTGCTCAAAAAGAACAATATTAATTTTATAGTTAATATAAAAATTTTCTCTTAAATTTTCTAAATTCTTTTCAATTAATTCATCTTCATTTTCATTAATTAAATAAGGAAAATAATTCATAATAATAAATTGAAAATTTTTAATGTATAAATCGAAAATATCTAAATTATAATTTTCATTAATATTATTTTCTGATATTTTATAAATTTTTTTAATTAAATTATAATTTGGTTTTAAATAATTTCTAAAATTTGTGATTGGTAAAAAATCTTTTGTTTCAAGAATATTTTCATTTTCATTAAATTCAAAATTTTGTATGTCTAAATTTATTAATTTTTCAGCTATTATGTTAATTTCATTCATAAAATCATTAATATTTTTATCAAAGCCAACGTCAATAATTTTTAATATTTTATCTAATGAATTTTTTATATTTGAATTTTCTTCTTCGAAATTATTATTATTATTATTTTTATAATTTGGATAAAAATTTAAAAATATTTTTTGAAAATTTTCATCTGAAAAATTTTTATTAGAATTAAATAAAATCGTATTAAAAATTTTCATCATGAATTCTCTTAAATTAAAATTATTATATTTATTATTTTTTTCTTTTTTACAAATTCTATTAATAAATTTAATAATATTAAAAACTTCAAAATTTTCGATATTTTCATTATTAAAATGTTTTTTTTCCCATTCAAAATCATAAACTAAAATTGCAGAATTAAAATATTTTGTTTCGAAATTTTTAACATTTTTATCTAAAAAATCAATAAAAAAAACTTCTCTAATTTTATTTAAAATTGTAATTCCTTGAAAAGAAATTTCATTAATTATATTTTCTAAAATATTATTAGTAAAATTACTAATTGGAATTGGAAAATTTTTAAATATTTTTAATGAATGAAAAATATTTAGTAATTCAGGTTGTTTATGAAAATAAAATGAATAATTTTGAATAATTTTATTAATAAAAAAAAGATTAATTAAAATATAATTTTCAATTTGAATATTATTAACTTTTGAATTTTTTAATATTTCAAATTTTGATATTAAATTTGATATTAAATATTGAACTAAATTTCCTGAATTATTTTTTTCTCTTTCTAATTTATCACAAAAAAAATAATAAATTTTTTCAGTGCAAAATAAATTTTTTATTAAAGGAAATTCATTTTCAATTCTCGTAGATAAATTTTGAATTTCAAAAACTTTTAAAAATTTACAAATTGTTGTTAAACTTTCAATTGAATAATTAAAATTTGTTATTCCTTTTTGAAGATACATTAAATCAAAAAAATTTTCATTCATTTTATTTTCTATTTGTTTTTCATAAAAATTATTTTCAAAATGAGAACTTAATAAAAATTCTATGTTTAATAAATATTTATCAAAATTTATATCATTTAAATTTGATTCTTTTAATAAATTCAAAATTTCTTCGGAAATTTCACTAAAAATTTGAAGTGGATTTTCTTCTTTGAAATATTTTATTAATAAATTTAAATTTTCTTTAAATTTTTCTAATTCAATATTATTTTTTTGAATATTTATTAAAAAAGGATTTAAATTAAATTCTTTTGATGTTCGTTGAAAAATGTATTTTGTAATTAATCTTTCAAAAATTGAATTTCTCATTATTATTGTTAAATAATTATCTTTATTGTAAATTTTTTCTTTGTTTATTAAATAACGAGTAATAAAAATTGGTGAATATTCACCTTCCATTTAAAAATTAAAAATATTATTATTTATTTATTAATAATATTATTTTATTATAAATAATAATTAAAAAAACAATAATAAAAATATTTTTTTATTCAAATTGAAATATAATATAAATTATTTAAAAAATATGAAAAATTTTTTTGAATATTCAATTGATAATCTTCCTTCAACTGAAGAAGAAATTATTTATGATTTAGTTGATGGTATTTTAAATAATAATAATAAAATTAACGAATTAAAAAATTCTTTAGAATTTAATGATGAAAATGGTTTAGGATTAAAAATTAATAATTTAAAACAAGAATTTACTAATAATATTTTAAAAATTAATCAAAATAAAAAAGAATTAGAAGAAAAAGAAAAATTTTATGAAGAAAATAAAATTAAATTAAATTTAAATATTGAAAATTTAAATAATGATTTTAAAGAAATTGAAAAAAAAATTAAAAATTTTAATAATTCTAATGCTGTTGATAAGTTTGATTTGTCTCTTGATAAAATTGAAAAAATTATTTCAAAAATTAAAGATAAAGATAATTTAAAAAATATTTCCATTGAATTTAATAAAATTGATAATTTAAAAAGAAAATTAAGTAATAATTTAAATGAATATTTAATTAAAAAAAATCAAATCACTGAAATTAATAATATGTTAAATGAAGAAAAAATTATTATTGAAAATAATTTATTAAATTTAATTTCAGAAAAAGAATCATTAGAAGAAATTATTAAAAGTTATTTAAATTTTTGTTTAAATAATAATAATAATAATATAAATATTAATAATAATATAATTAAAAAATATCCAGAAAATTTTGAAATATTTTATTATGAAATTTCAATTATAAATTTAATAAATTTCAGCCAAAATTTTTCCGAAATATTTTTTGATTTTATTGAAAAAAATAATTTATTTAAAAATATTTCATATGAAAAAAATATTAATATTAAAATATGTAAATTTGAATTGAATACATTATTAAAAAATAAATTAATAAATTTCATTGAATTGAAACAAAAATCTAAAAAAAATTTAAATGATTTTATTATTAATCTTTCAAAAGAAATTTTATTAAAATTTAATATAAAATTTTTTAATTCAAAAAAATTCGAAAATTTTATAAAAATTAATATCAAATTAAATTATTTAACAAAAATTATTGAATCTTCTTTAAATTTTATTAAAAATTCATTTAAACAAATTTCAAATGAAAATAATAAAAAATTATTAGAAATTAATTTAATAATAAATAAATTAAATTTAGAACAAAATGAAAAAGAAAATAAATTAAATGAAATTGATGAAAAAATAAATTTATTAATAAATTCAAATGCAAATAATAATTCATATTTAAATCAAAAAGACAAAGAATATTTAATTTTAAATGAAAAAAGTTTAAACATTTTAAATAAAAAAAAAGAAAATGAAAAAGAATTAAATGAAAATATTTTAACATTTAATTTATTTAAAGAAAATATTATTAATAAAATAGATGAATTAAATAATAAAAATATTTCAATTCAAAATGAAATTGAATATTTAAATAGTCAAAATGATATTAATATTTTAAATATCCAAAAAGAAATAGAAAATATTAAAAAAGACAATAAAAAAAGAAATATTATAAAAAATCTAAAGATTAAACAGATGTATTTAACTTTGGCAATTCCCTTTGTATTATTACCTACATATCTACTCTTTGGATTTAATTGTGCTAAAGCAACTCCTTTT
>JAEEGK010024071.1_pt1 | contig 12652 bp, 6 predicted proteins | sample 8958771 | NCBI WGS metagenome assembly JAEEGK01 (sample SAMN16246547, study PRJNA631951) | gut metagenome | biome: gut microbiome; feature: rumen; material: SC-attached | host: Bos | place: Iran: Karaj | collected 2018-10 | reverse complement strand
AAAATAAAAACAAATCCTTTTAATAACAATATTAAAAATAATATTAAAAAACCAAATTTTGTAAATATTAATAGACCACAACCAAACCAACCTAAGTTAAATAAAAATAAAATAAATTCCCCATTTATTCAAGAAAATCCAAAAGATGAAGATATATCCAAAAATATTTTTGATGATAATAATAATAATAATATAAATATAGAAAAAGAAGATAATATATTTGATAATAATATACAATATGGACATAATGATGATGTTAATACTAATAATAATAACAATAATTATAATACCAATAATACTAATAATAAGAATATATATTCAAGAAGTAATTTTTTTAATTATAAAAATAGTGGCTATAGTAGTTATAAAAAATTAGAAAAAAAAGAATTAGATGAAAATAATAATAATAATATTTATAAAAGTACAAAAACTCTTTCATATAAAAATAAATTATATAATGATTCTTTTAGAAAAGATGATATAAATAAAAGTATTCAATCTGAAAATATTTTAACTGGAAAAGATTTAATTGAAAAAGTCGAAAAATTAAAACAAATTTTAAATAGCTCAAAATCAGATAAAAAAAATAATACTAATAGAAATAATAATAATAATAATAATAATAAAGAAAATGAAATTTTATTTACAAATGAAACTAATGAAAAAAAAAATAATAATATTAATAATAATAAAAACATTGAAAACAAAAACAAAATTAATAAAAAAAATAATAATAATAATATTAATTTTAGAAATCAAAACAAATTAAAAAATAAATCAAATACAAATATAATTAAATCTCAAAATATAAAAGATTTAATAGGTTATAAAATATCTTATAATAATAAAAATCCTAATTTAAAAAATAATAAAAAAAATGAAAAAACAAAAATAAAAAAAAGTAAATCAACAAATAAAATATTTTCTCTTAATAAAAATAAAATTAATAATAATAATAATAAAAATATTTTAAATTCAAACACTGCATCAAAAAAAAGTTTTAATAGTTCAATTCCAATTAATAATAATAAAAATTTTAATGATGAAAAAAATATAAAAAAACTTAAAGAAAATTTATTAAATAAACCAAAAATTAAACAAAAATATATTAAACCTTTGCATTGTATTTCAAAAACAAATTTAAAAGAAAATAATATTAATAATAATAGTAAATTAACGTTTAAAAAATCAAATAGTCAAATTTATTCTAATAATAATAAAAATGATACAATCACATTTAAAAGTTCAAATAAAAAAATTGATATTAATATTAATAATATTAATGAAGACAAACCAGCTGAAAAAATTTATGAACTTAATAATAATAATAATGATGATTTTAAAATTATTAATAAAAAAATAATTAATATTAAAAAAGAAGATATTATTAAAGAAAATTCAATCGAAGAATCTATTAAAAATTCAATTAAAAACTCTATTAAAAATTCAAAAAAATATTCTAAAAAAAATTCTTTAAAAAATTCTGAAAAATTCTCTAAAAAAAATAGTTTAATTAAAACAAAAGAAGATATTATTAATTATAATAATAATGACAATAACAATAATAATAATAAAAATAATAAAAATAATAATTTTGAATCAAATATTCTAAAAGAAGAAAATAAAAATTTTTCTTTATTATTTAATAATTCAACAACTCAAAACACACCAATTTATACACTTAATAATTTAACTAATTCAAATATTAAAAATGTAAATAATAATTTTAACATTAGCGAAAAAAAAATTAAAGAAAATAAAAATTTCGCCTTATTATTTAATAATAATAATAAATTAAATGACATTGATACAAATAATGATCATAAATCAAATGGAGCTGTTCAAAACGATTCAAATTCATGCCCAAATTGTGAAATTTTATATAAATTAAGTATATTCAATAAAATTCCATTATCAACATTAAAATGTATGGTATGTAATAATATTCTTAATCAAAAATCATATGAATTTTATTTAGAAAAATACAAAAATAATTCATTTCAAAACAAAATGTAAATAATATTTTAATATAAAAATAATATTTAAAAAAAAATTTTTTTTTAATAAAAAATAAATTAAATAATTAAAATTTATTTCCAAATATTAATTAAACCTTTACAATCTCCTGTAATAATATCTCCATTATATAATTGAGCAAAACAAGTATAAAAAATTTTATTTTTATTTACAATATTTCCTTTCAATTTAAATTCAATTTTATTATCATCAAAATCATATTGATTTAAAACTCCTTTATTATCACCCATTAAAAAACTATTATCACTCAATTTAAATATCGTATAAACACTTATATTTAAATTCAAAATATTTATAACTTCAAGAGATTCAATATCAATTAAATAAATTTTATTTACTCCTCCAATAGCAATAATATTATCATTAATTTTAATTAAATTATTATTACTTAAATAAACACAATTTATTTCAATTTCTTTTAAACATATTTTTCTATCCAACATCCAAAATTTAATAAAATAATTATAATTCATACTATGCGAACTAACAATTTCATTATTATTAATTTCTAACACAGAATAAATACTACTATCTTGACTATTCATAGTAAAATTAATTTCATAATTATTAGAAATTTTACTCCAAATTTTTATTGTTCCATCCCAACTACAACTACAAATATTCCCATTTAATAATTGAATTGCTTTTAAAACAGTGCTATTATGGCCATATAAAATTTTTTCTATTTCATAATCATTATTAAATATTTTAATTATTTTTATTGTTTTATCATAACTTGCTGATAAGATTTTTTCTTCGTCATCTTTTAATTGATAAATATAATTTACTTCTTTTCTTTCATTATTATCTTTTATTTCTATTTCTATTTCATATGTGTTTTTATTATAAACGTTTATAAATTGATTGTAATGACATGAAACAAATCGTCCACTTTTTAATAATAATAAATTATTTATTTGTTTTGTTTTTATTGAAATTGTTGTTATGTTTATTAAATTTTGTAAAATTTTTTTATTTTTGTTTATTATATTTTGATTGTTGATGTTAAAAAAATTTGTTGGTTTTAATAAAAAATTTGAGTTTAAATATGTTATTAAAATATTTGCTTTTGTTATTAAATTTTTTTCGTTTTTTATTTTTGGTCTTGAAATGTTGTTGAAATTATAAGAATTTTTTAAATTTTTTATGAATTTATAATTTAATTGTGATTGTTTTTGTTTATAAATGTAAGTTTTAAGAAGATTATTTAAAAATAACAATTCAATTGAATTTTTTTCATAAAAATTTTTATATGCTGAATTTATATTATTAATAATATCATTTAAATTTTTAATAATTTTATTTTTAATATTTGTAATTTTTTCAATAAATTTTTTTTTATTTTCAATTTGTAAAGAAATTTCTTTTAATTCCGATTCTTTTAATAAAATTTCAGAATTTTTTTCTTTTTTATGATTTTTATGCTTTTCTTCACAATAAAAACAAAAATTTTTATTGCAAGTTAAACAAAAGCCAATTTCTGGATTTTTATGTTTAATACAATAATTATCAAATTTTTCTAATTCAATAAAATCATGTTGAATTAAATGATTTGATTTACAATTTTCACAAAAACAAAAATTACATTCATTACAAAATAAAATTTTCTTAATTTCTTTTGATTTACAATAATTACAAGATTGTAAATAAATTGAATAATTTTTACTTTCTTTTGTTATATAATCTGAAATTGATGTATATAAATTGTGTTTATTTGAACATAAAGTGTGAATTAATATATTATTATTGTTATTATATTTTAAACTCATTAAAGGAACGTTAAAACATTTTGGACAACGAAAAATTTCATTTTCAAAATTATTATTTATTGATTCTTTTTCCATTATAAATATTTATAATATAATATATTAATATATATAGTTTATATATAATAATATTTTAAATGCTGTTTTTATTATATTAATATTAATTTTTTATTTTAAATTTTTTTTAATATTTTTTTTTAAAAAAATTATTTAAATATTTATAATTAAAAATTAAAATTATTTCCAAAATTAAAATTTAAATTAATAATAAATTATGTAATTTTCTTTATACATTAAATCATTATAAAATTTGTAATATAAAATTATATTTATAAATTATAACCAAAAATTTATATAATAATAATATAATAATTAAAAATCATAACCTTTATCTTTTTTATGTTTTTTTTTATGTTTCTTCTTTTTATTTTTTTTATCATCTTCAGCCTCATTAACTGCATTAATATCTAGTCCATTATTACTATCAGCATTCTCACCTCCATCTTTATCAAATTGTTCATCTGGGTTTTCACCTATATATGTTTTTTGTTCTCCTGTTTTTAAATAACAATTTTTATAACAGAAAATAACTAAAATAATAACTAAAACTATAAATACAAAACCAATAATACATCCAATAATTATCCAATGTAATTTACTTATACCTTCATCATCATCTTCAATATAATCTTCTAATGTATAAACTTCTAAATCATCATCATCAATAGTATCATCATAATTATTGAGAGTTCCTAATTTATGAATAATTATTTTATTATCAGGAGAAATTGATGCCCAAAGTAAACGACCATCTCTAAAATTTTTCATACCTTCATTAGAAGGCATATGTCCCTCTCCTAATTCTATACCAGTGCAATTAATTGTTCCATTTTTATTTACTATTGCATATAAAGTTGTTGAATTTTTAGGAAGCTCTCCTGGGAATGAACTTGCTATTCCATCAGATAATGAATATAACACAAATACGTTATCTCCTATTTGTCCTGCTCTTATTTGATATATATCTTGATCTTTTGATATTTCTAATATTGTAGTGTTTTTTATATTAGTAAATTTATCATCATCATTATCATCACTACTACTACTTTCATCATCAAAATTAAAACTTGTCATATATATACCATGTCTTCCACTTACCTCATCATTTGTATTAGAATATACTAAAACAAAAGTATCATCATTTTCATAATATAATAAACCTCCTAATTTCCCATTAATAGTTCCATTTACATTTCCACTTATTGTTCCAACAATATCACTTTTTGAATAAGTAACTCTTTGATTATAAGATGAAGCTTTATTATCATAAAAATCAGTTTTTTTATATTTACTTGTAAATACTACATTAATACCTTGCAAAGTGGAACTTAAAGAAGCAGTAACAAAATAATCATTAGTTTCTCTAAAATCTTGAATTAAACTATTTGATGTTCCAAAAACTTTACCATAATCAGTATAATTCAAATGTTCATCAAAAGTAACTAAAGTATCTCCATTTAAATCTCCAATACTTGAATTAAAATAATTAGTATAAGAAAACAATAAACATGTTCTTCCATGTCCATAAAATAATCTTGAATTAACAGGATTATACATATACTCCATTCCATTTTTAATATCTCCTTTACTATCATATTGATGAATTTGAAGGGCTTTTGCTTTATATGCTTTATTTGCATCATTATTATACATAATATCTTTTTTTACTAATAAAGAAAAATTACTATTATAAACTAATAAAAATGAATTAAAGGTTACTGAATGAGTTCCACCTGTTTTATTTAAATTTTTTACATATAATGTACATCCAATTGGTGATGCAATCATATCTAATAATTCACCCATAAATAAGGTATTATAATTTGCTTTTAATTTATTGTCTTTTGAATAAGAAAGAACATGAATAAAATTATCTGTTGTGTTTCTAAAACCTACATAATAATTACCATGATATCTAGGAGCAACAACTACATTACTAGTATTATAATATAATAATGGTTGATAATATGTAACTATATTTGTTTCTATAGTTATTAAATCCGTTTCCATATTTAATTCATTTAATGTATAATTGTTTTTACTTTCAACAAATATTTGTATACAACTATAAACAACTTTATCAATTAAATTTAAACCCCAACTTTCAATACGATTCATACCATATTCTTCATATGTCATTGTTACAGTATTAACATTGTCATAATATGTATCACCTCCATTAATTCTCCATATAGTTCCTAATAATGTTGAATTTTCTATAGCAAATGTTCTACTTTCTCCTATATATGGAATTTTACCTGTATCATCTGTCATATATATTTTAGGAGACAATGTGTTAATTATACATTTAATTACTTTACCACCTGTTAATACTAAATCTGATGATACTAAAGAACAATCACTTGTTGTACTATTACAATATAAACTATAAAAATTATATGAATATGTATCATTATTACTTTTGGTATTTGTAATAGCATAAGTTCCTACTGATAAATTAAATCCAGCTGTGGTATCATTTATAAATGTTGAATAAGCTTTATCACCTAAATATGATAATAAAGAAAGATAATCGTCTGATGTTGGAACACGATAACCATCTGGACATTGAAATAAAATTTCTTTGGTATTAAATAAAGAAGTGTTTAAAAGAATATTTTCATGAAGAAAAATTTGATTACCTACAATAACTGGATGAAAGAGGGTATTGTTTACGGTAATTGAATTTAATGTAAAAGATTTTGAATTTTCTATAGATTTTGGAACACTTGGGTCTGAATCTGGACATATTCTAGTTATGGAATAGATTTTAGGAATAAATGATAAAAATAAAATATTTATTAAAAATATTATTGTTGACATATTATTTATATAATTTTTAATTTTAATACATATTATTAAAAAAAAATTAATATATTAATTATAAAAAAAATAATATATATCTTAAATTTTTTTCAAAGATATTTTTTAAATATATAATAAAAAAAATAAAAAAAAATTTATATAAAATTTATTAATTTATAATATATTTTAATTTTACAAAAAATAATATTTTATTTATTTTAAATTCTTAAAATGATTATGAAATATATTTTTTAATTACATATAATATAAAAATAATATTAAAACATTTATTTAATAAATATAATTTTAATATTTATAAATCAGCAGTTTCAACAAATAATTTCGGATTTTTTTTTCTCATTTCATCCTCTTCTTTAATATGTTCTTTATAAATATCTAATTTATCTTTTAAATCAGAATACATATTTATTTTTTTATCAATAATCATTTCCAATCTATTTAAATATTCATCCATAGTAAATTCTTCATTTAAATCAGAATTAATTCCTTTTATTTTAGTAATTAATTCTCCTTCTTCAGTTAATATTTTAGCATCATCTTTAATAACATTCATATGAGTAGAAACAATATCATCTTCATCTTCAACTATTTTTTCAGTTAATAATTGATATTTAATAAATTCATCAGAAATATATTTTCCTTCTTTTGATACTGTTTTTTTTAAATATAATAAATCATCAATATCATTATTTTCTAAATCTTCTTCAATTTTTTCATCTTTTATTTTTGGTAAATCTCTATCTAAAATATCATCATCAAATATCATTTTATCATCAAAATTTATATCATTTAATATATCATCTTTTACATCAAAAACATTCATATTAATTGGATCTTTTAAATCAGGATTTGATTTATCAAGCTCTTTTTCTTTTTCTTTTTTTAACATTTTATTGCTCTGCTCTCTATTGCTACTTGAATAATGACTTTTATTTCTAGGTCTATTTTGATTATTATTATTTATATTATTTATTTTTTGCATTGTGGAAGTTTTTTCTTTTAATCTATCACTATATCTTAAAGTATTAATTGTATGATTAGAACTTGTATAACATGGACTAACACATGAAATCATTATAATTTTACACTTATCACTTTTACTTATGAAACTATCTCTCAAAACATGAGTTAATTTACTTGCTCTAAAAGGAACATGTATTTCATTATTACCTGAAGATTTTCTTGCATCTAATGCTCTAATACATTCTTTCAATGCCAATAAACTTTTATTTATTTCTGCTCCTTCAGCTCTTCTTTGTCTATTATTTGATTGAGTTTCTTGAGCTCTTTCACTTCCTGCTAAATCAACTAAAGATAATTTTCCATAAACCTCATTTGCTCCATCTTCTTTAATAACAATATTACATATTGCATGACTTCTACTTGAAGTTTCATTAGTAACTGTATTATGTGTAGTTCTTATAGCATTTGCTTGGTCTATGATATATGTCATATCTTCTGGGTTATCTGCTGGAATTTCTTGTAAACCAAAAATTTGAACTTTTCCATTTTTATCATCTAAAACTTGTAATTTTGCCTTATTATTTAACAAATCAAATAAACGACCACCATAAATTTCAAAAAAAGATATATATAGATTAAAATTTTTATTTCTTTTATTTAATTCTGAAAATAAACTTTCAATTGCTAAATTTTGAATTCCTTTCATTGTATATGTTTTACCTGAACCTGTTTGACCATAGGCAAAACATGTTACTATTCCTTTATTTAAAACAAAATCTATCATTGGTCCTACACTACAATCATAAATATTTTCTGTTTCTGAATCTTCTCCGAATGTGTTATCAAAATAAAATTCATGGTCTTCTAAATATTTTGTTATTCCATCTATTTTTATTTTACATTCATGAACAATTATTTTTGGGTTTATTACTGAAACACAATCAATTTCTCCATTTTGCATTTCTTTTTTTGATAAAGGTCTTTTTCTTACTAAAACACTTATTTTTGTTTTATCACTTGTTGTGTGTAATGCTGGTTTATTTTGATAAATTTCGGTCTTTTTTTTACGGATCATTTTTTCGTAATCTGCATCCATTGTTTTTCCTGTGTCATTATTTGAAATAAATTGAGGATTTACTCTTTTTTCTTCACGGTTTTTTCTTTCTTCTCTTCTTTGACGTAAAATCTCCATTTCTTCAGCTATACTTTTTTTACCAGGTTTTTTCATTGTTAATTTTATTAATTTTTTAATTAAATGTGTTTTAAATTAATATATCAATATATTAATTTTAAAATTATAAATAAATAAATTTTATAATTAAATTTTAATAATAAATAAATAAAATAATCTTTATATTTAAAATTTAATTATAATTAATTATTAATTTTAGTTTGTAATTTTTATGAAAAACATAAATAATAAATAAATTTATTTGTGAATTCAAATAATTATTACATTATATTAAATTAAAATTAAATAAAATTTTAATTTTTATTATAATTTATTTATTAATTATCATAAATTATATTTTTTATTATTTTATTGAAATTTTATATTTATTTGAATTATAATAATTTTAATGAATTATTATAAATATTAAAGATACACCATTCTTTAATTTTTATTTTGATTAAAAAAAATTATAATATTTTTGTTTTTAACTTTTATTTTTATGAAAAATTAAAATTATATTTTTTATCTTACCAAAATTTATTTTAATTATTTTGCCATATCATAATTATTTGAGAAAAACAATTGTTAACAGCCAAATTATATTTTTTTATTTAAATTAAATCACATATAAATCAAAAATATTTCTGAAGCTAATAAACCTTAAATTAATATATTAATTATACTTTAATTTTACTTTTTTTTATAATATAAGTTTTTAATATAATTTATTGAATAGAAATATTATATAAGATAAATTATATAAAATATATAAAAAATATCTAAATAACTTACAAAAATGAAAATAATTGATATTGATTCAAAATATGAAATTGATTATAAAAATAATTTAGGAAAAGGATTTTCAAGTATTGTGTATCCTGCCAAAAATAAAGTTACTAAAAAAGAAGTTGCAATCAAAAGAATTGATTTATCAATGGAAAGAACATCTGAAAATGAAATTTTAAATGAATATAACATTATGAAAAATATAAGTAGTCATTGTGAAAATTCTGTTAAATTATTAGACTTTTTAAGAGATGAAAAATATTATTTTTTGATAATGGAAAAATGTGAATCAAATTTAGAAATTTTAATTAACGATTCAAATAATGGATTGGATATTAAAACTATAAAAAATATTATGAATCAATTTAATAAAACTATGAAATATATGATAGATAATCATATAATTCATAGAGATATAAAACCATTAAATTTATTATTAAAAACAGAAAAAGATTCTTTCAAAGTTAAATTATGTGATTATGGATTTTCTAAATACATAGAAGAAGTTAGTTCTAGTGATTTAGGGACAATTATTTATAAAGCTCCTCTTTTATATAAAAGTGATAAAGATGAAAAATTTAAATGTGATTTATGGAGTATAGGAATAATGTTATATAAAATGTATTTTAAAATCTTACCATTTAAAAAACTTCAAATTTATACTGATTTAATGAAAAATAAAAATATTGAAATTGAAAATTTAAAATTAATTAAAGATAATTCATTAAAAGATTTAATTTCTAAATTAATTGTTGTTGATTATAAAAAACGAATTGATTGGAATGATTATTTTAATCATAATTTTTTTAAGAATATTGAAGATAATATTTTAGATATTGAATTAGAAATTCAAATATTTGATAAAGATAAAAAAGACAAAGATTGTGAAGAATTTGAAAAAGCAAATATTAATAAAGAAATTATGATATTATATGAAGAAGATTTTACAGTTTTAAATAAAAATAATACAAAATTATATTTAAATAATAAAGAAATTCCTTTTTCAACAAAAATAATTATTAATAAAATTGGAACACACAAAATTCAAATAAAATCTAAAGTAAAATTAATTTCATTATCAAATATGTTTAAAGATTGCTATTATATTAATAATATCATTTTTAATAAAATAAATACTTCAAATGTAATTGATATGAGTGGAATGTTTTTAAATTGTAAAAATTTAACTAATTTAGATTTATCATTATTTACAACAAGTAATGTAACAAATATGGAAAATATGTTTAGCTATTGTTTTAAATTAAAAAATATAAATTTATCTTCTTTTGAAACAATTAATGTTAAAAATTTGAATAGAATGTTTTATTATTGTGAGCTATTAAGTAAATTAGATTTAAGTTCATTTAAATTAAAAAATGCAATTAATATGAAAGAAATTTTTTCAAATTGTTCAAATTTAAGTGATTTAAAATTATTTTCTATTATTTCCGATGAAGTTAAAGATATGAGTGAAATGTTTTCCTATTGTAATAAATTAAATAATTTGGATTTATCTAAATTCAAAACTAAAAATGTCACTAATATGTATCAAATGTTTTATTATTGTGAAAATTTAACAAATTTAGACCTATCTTATTTTGAAACATTAAATGTTCTTGATATGAGTGATATGTTTTCTTATTGTTCCAATTTATCAATTTTAAATTTATCTTCTTTTAAATTAAATAACGAAGCAAATATTAAAGATATTGTTTTTTCTTGTGATAGTTTGAAAAAAGTAAAAGTTAATAAAGAAATGTTAACTAAATTTTCAAAAGAAATAAATAAAAATTTATTAGAATGTTAAATTTATAAATAATTATTGGTATTTTTAAATAATTTTTATATTTCTTTGGTATTTTTAAATAATTTTTATTTTTTATTCTTTCATAATTAATTAAAAAATAAAATTAAATAATATTATATTTATAAAATTTTATTTTATTATTTTATTTTTTAAAACATATTAATTATAAATTTTTTTCAATAATTCAATTATATATAAATATGAATCATTTAATATATTTATATCATAAACTTTTTTATATAAATTTATCATATTATTTTTTTCTTCTTCTGAAATATTATTTTTTAGATTTATAAATCCAATATATAATATATTTTCATTAGAAATGTTTAAATCATTAACCATATCTATACATTTAAATGGTCACCTAAAGTAATAATATATTTAATATTTTTAAATTTATTTTCAATTAAATTTTTAACTGATATTGATTTATTAAAAGTAAAAATTAAATTTTCTAAATCGAAACTTTCAACTTCACCTGTTAAATTATTATAATTAAAATTATTAGATAAAATAATAATTTTATTATTTTTTTTTAATTCTTCATATTTTTTTATATATTTTTTAAATAAAATATCAATAATTTCTTTAATACCTCCTGAAACAATAATAATTGGAAAATCTAATTCTATTAATTTATTAAAATATTCAATAAAAAAATCTTTAAAATAAAATTTATTTTTTTATTTAATCCTTCTTCAATCATGTTTTCTAAATCTTTATACGTAAATTTACATTCCATGTATAAATTTAATGCTTTTATAAACCATTCTTTTATAATTAATATTCTTTGATTGAGTTCAATGGAAGTATCTGTTTCATATGGTAAATTTTCTTAGTTCACTATTTCTTTCGTTTAATTTTATTTTCTCTCCTAATTTTGAATAATTTATAAAATCATATGTTGAATATAATTGCTCATTTGAATCTAGATTAAATCGTTTAGAAATAGTATAATCAAAATCGGTTAAAATTATTGTAAATTTATTTGAATTTTGTGTAAAATTTTCTATTTTTATATTTAAATTTTCATTAATAATAGTTTCCATTATATTTTTAATTAATTTTTTATATTTAAAAAATTAAAAATAATTTGAAAATAATGGAAAAAATATTATAATATAATAAAAAAATAAATGATTCAAATAATAAAAATAAAAATAAAATATATGTTTAAATTAATTTAAATTAAATTTAAAAATTTATTTTCAAATAAAAATTTAAATATTT
>JAEEGK010024070.1_pt1 | contig 12652 bp, 15 predicted proteins | sample 8958771 | NCBI WGS metagenome assembly JAEEGK01 (sample SAMN16246547, study PRJNA631951) | gut metagenome | biome: gut microbiome; feature: rumen; material: SC-attached | host: Bos | place: Iran: Karaj | collected 2018-10 | reverse complement strand
GGGATATGAGTATTGTCATAGATTTGCAATTGAGGCAGAAAATAAGGTTAATGGTAATCAGAGATCCCCTAAAGATGAGGGTAAAGGTGGGCATATTAGCATGCAAACATATACTTTGCCAAATGGAAGAAAACATAACGTAAGAATATCAACTAACACCGCAATCATAAAAGTAACACAGTGATTTTATTATGAAAAAGATAATTGTAATACTATTGTCAATTGCATTCACGTCATGTCATGTGTCAAAAAAGGATAAACTAGAGTTTAAGGATTATTTTTTTTATCGAGTCTCTGCAATCGTTAACTATAATAATCTTGTGGAGAATGGAGAAGATATACATTTAAATGATTGGATGGTTTTCTTAGAGAATTGTAGTTATTTGGAGACTTTGACAGGATGCAATCTTAATTTCATTGACAGTGAGCCTCCTTACTATGAATGCCCCAGTCAGTTAAGTAAAGACACGGCAAACTTGTCAAACTGGTATAATCACAATGGAGATAAGTGGACTATGCAGAAGGCTGATAAATACGTGTATAAAAAGAGAAAGGGACATTCTGTTTTTTTTTAAGGTAATTGATTTTTTCTTTAAAATATTTTAATTAAAACATATAGGGGTTGTGAATAAAAAACAGTGCTGCTCCACTTGGGACCTCTGGCATCTCGGTACTAGACCCGAAAAAACTGGATAAAAGACTAATACTTGAACCTTTTAGCACATAACACCACCACACAAAACCTTGCCGTTTCATGGCACGTTTTCCATTCGAATTCCAACGGGAAAGAGAAGGACTATGAGAGCGGCTTCCACTATTACGGTGCACGGTACTACTGGAGCGAGCTGCTGACAGGGTGGTTGAGTGTCGACCCGATGGCTGATAAATATCCAAATATATCGCCGTATGCCTATTGTGCATGGAATCCTGTGAAGTTGGTTGATCCAGATGGAAAAGATCCAATTTATGGAATGATTTGGTTCAATCTTCGAAAGATTGGTGATGATGGACAAACAAATGGTAAAGCATATTTCGTAACAGGAGGTAAAAAAATAAGTGTTCTATTCTCCCATATACGTGGACGAACATATTCTGGCTCATTAATGCCCTCTGAAAATGTTTTTAGCGTACCGACAGGTGAAATCGCAAAAGATGTTCAAGCGACAATTGAAATGGTCAAACAGAGCGGAGATAGCCCAGATTCTCAAGTTGAATTTGGAGCACATGCGATAAGAGGTGCCCGGAATGCAATAATATGGGATCCAGGAGAACCCATGAGAAGTGAGGAAAATGGCACAAGAAGATGGTCAATTACACCTTTTGTAAAAAACGGAAAACCAATAGGAGGCAATCCCGCTGATGTAGAATTTGTATGGCATGTTCAACCGACATCTTCAAAACCATCTGCGGCAGATTTGGACGCAGTTTTTGATCAAACACATAACAGAGATATGAAAAATTCCACATGGTTTGTTGTGGGTGCCCAAGACAATAAGGTATCATTTCTAAGCGGACTAGGCAAGCGTCACACAATTGACATGACCGATTTTCAAAGAATGAGTCGTCAACAATAGATTAGTGGTTATGAAAAAAAGTATATTGATATCTTTGTTTTTATTCTTGACGTACAACCATTTAGGAGCACAGTGCGAATGGTGGTCGGATATATATGACGGGATTATTTTTTCAAAGATGCAAAAAAAGGAATTGCGTCTTGTTGAAAGGTTAAAAGGAGATACAATTTATACTATTTGGTTCAATGCGACCGTACACGAATCAAGCAAAGTTTCTCCCCATATTTTATGGTACCATAAAGGAGACTCCATTATAGCTTATAAGATAATGCCCTACTATAAAAAACGATACATTATTATAGACACGTCCTCAATAATGTGTATAAATAATCTTCAACATTTTGAATGTTTTGATAAAGATGGTTGGGATTTGTTAATATTGTATTCTAATGGGAAAAGAATTAAAAGTACTATTTTAAACCAAGAATGCATACTAAATAATCATGCCGAAGATGAATTGGAAAAGAATCTTCAACATGACATTGCAATATTAAGAGATTATATACCCGGATGGATTACTCATATTCCCACAACACAGTCTCGGAAAAGCATTACATCAGAAACAATAATGCAGTGATAATTGTGGCAACACTAAAATAGGATTAGCGAAAGGCAGACTATTCGATTACTGAAGTACAATTCATATTTTACTTTAAAACAATATACAACAACATACTGTTCAAACATCTAAAAATATGAATATCAGAATCGATTCCAATTTCAAGTTCCTGGTCACGTCCATCGAGTATGCGGCAACTTTGTGAACGTTCCCATCGACGCGGTGAGGTATTACGTGCTTGGGAAGCTGCTCGGACGTATCTTGAAGACCGTCAAGATTACTGCCGACGACATTTCGCATTAATTCGTAAAAAATGTAATTTTCTTAAAAATAAACACTGAAAAAGTGTCAGAAATTAATGCTCTATATTCGGAAAAAGTGTAAATTTATTCTGTAAGTCACAAAAAAAGTGTATCTTTGCATTGTGAAACCGAAAGAGACAATGCAATTCTTTGACTATGGAAAGGTTGATATACAATGATTTATTATACTGGAAGGGGCGCGAAGACCGCAAACCTTTAATACTGCTTGGCGCAAGACAGGTGGGGAAGACGTATATTCTAAGACAATTTGGAGAGAGTGAGTTTGATAATCTTGTGTATATTAATTGCCACAAGAATGATTTCGCCAACAATCTTTTCCGTGACCTTGAAGTCCGACGGATTGTCACGGAGATTGAACGCTATTACGACGTGAAGGTAACGCCAGGGAAAACCTTGTTGGTGTTCGATGAGGTGCAGGACGCACGCGGAGGCATCGCCTCTCTGAAATATTTCTGTGAGGATATGCCAGAGTTGCATGTCGCCGCAGCCGGTTCGTTGCTTGGCATATCTTTGCGGAACGATGAGTCTTATCCCGTGGGGAAGGTGAACACGCTCAATATCTTTCCGATGAGTTTTTCCGAGTTCCTGCTTGCGAAAGGACGGAAAGGATTGCATGATGTTGTGTCGGAGCTTGCTTGGGACTCCATGAAGGCAATGAATGAAGACCTTACGGAGTTGCTCCGCCAGTATTACTTTACAGGCGGAATGCCGGAGGCCGTGAAAAAATATGTTGAGACTGGCGATGTGGCCAAGGTCAGGGAGGTGCAGCAGGAAATACTCAGGGCTTACGAGTTTGATGTCACCAAGCACACCAAGGTGCAGGGCGAGAAAATACGACAAGTGTGGCAGAGTATTCCCGCGCAGCTTGCACGGGAAAACAAGAAGTTTATTTTCGGAGCCGTGCGAAAAGGGGCAAGAGCCGCCACCTTTGAGGAGGCTATCCAGTGGCTGATAGATGCAGGTCTCGTATATAAGGTGGCACGTGTCAGCAAACCGGCCGCGCCATTGAAGTTCTATGCCGACAACAATGCGTTCAAGCTGTATGTCCTGGACTGTGGACTGCTGGCCTGCATGTCGGAAGCAAATCCGAACCAGATGCTTCTCGGCATGACTGCTTTCACTGAGTTCAAGGGCTCCTTTACAGAAAACTTTGTCATTCAGCAGTTGAAGGCGGCGGGTTGCCAATCGGCCTATTACTATTCAAAGGATAATTCCACAATGGAAGTGGATTTCCTGTTTCAGACGGATGAGCGTGTTGTTCCTGTGGAGGCAAAAGCCGAAGATAATGTCAAGAGTCACTCACTCTCCAACTTCGTGCAGAATGATTTTGCGGAAATAAATCTAAAGGGTCTCCGAATGTCGATGAAACCGTACATCGACCAGGGATGGATGGAGAATATTCCACTGTATTCGGCTGAATCTTATGTAAAAAAGCAGATAGAACAGTGATAAATGCTTGTTATGGCAGATAGGTTTGAAGATACGGGACATAAAAACCTCCACCTATGAAACGGAAAGTAAAACACTATAAAGCACTCACCCTCGACGAACTGCACGACATTTACCGCAACCGAGTGTCTGTGTTCGTGGTGGAGCAGAACTGTCCGTATCAGGAGATAGACGGCAACGACAAGGTGTCGTGCATCTGTAGCTGGATAACCGACCATGAAGGTATCACGGACCAGCGCCTCCAGTACCTGCCCTTTGAAACTCCATTTGCCAATCAATATGCACCAAGTGCAGGATACAGCGAGCGCTTCACTTTCACCGGGAAAGAGAAAGACGGGGAAACAGGCTACGGATACTTCGGTGCGAGGTATATGGACCACGAATTATTAACCTCATTTATTTCTGTCGACAGATATGCAAGTAAGTACCCATTCATTTCTCCCTATGCCTATTGTGCTTGGAATCCGATAAGATTAACAGACCCCACTGGGGATACATTATTTGCATTGGATTGTGAATCCCAGGTTGACATAATGAGCTTAGCTGGCCAATATCGGAAAAGAGTTCTATTTAATGATAGAGGTGTCGCTTCTCTTGATTATACTGGGATGTCCAGTGAAGAAAAGGAAGCAATGAATTCCGACCCTGGTGTAGCATTGATAAAAGATATTGTAGAATCTCCTTTGAAAATATTATATGAGTCGACAGATGTAGTCTGTTGTACCAACCCAGATGGTAGCAAAACAGTCGGAACTGTCCTCAAAGACAGGTCGAAAATTGTCAATCTATCGCGTTTCGGACTTGATAGTAATGACGAGCTCCCGTATTTGCCTCGGGATGGTTATGATGGGCAGGTGGTTATTTCTCCAAACGCACAATATTATAGTGATGGATTCCTGGTATTGCGAACAGAAATCATAGGACATGAATTGGCAGAGAACTATGCTAGAACAGTAAAGAAATTAAATTATAAGTATCCCCCCGAAGAGGGCAAACAAGGAGCTCACCAATACGCCAATGAAAGAATGAACAACCCTCACAAAAATTATTCGGTCAGATACAAACCGCAGTTTAACATTCAACACAAAAGAAAAGCAGATGAATACCTGGGTTATTAAGTCATTATGCATTATAGTTTTTTGCATATTCGGGCAATCGTTACATGCCCAATATATTTTGGAGCATAGCGACAATTATCCAAGGGAGTTGAACAACCCCGAATTCTGCCATACGTACAAGATAGATGGTTACTGGAGTCAAACATACATCTACTACGAAATGATTGACAAGAATCAATTTAACAATAAAATAGAGATAGTAAACAAAAGTTATGGCAATGAATGGGGCTTTTATTTCATACAATTGCATATCGACCAAAAGGATACATTAATTTGCGCAACAAGTGACAGTAGTGAGTATGTATCTATTCGGGATTCCATTCCGAAGCATATTTCTTTAACAATATTCGGTCGATCAGGCAAAATCCAAGTTCCCATTAATGAGAAGGAAATCCCCTCTAAAATAACTATCCTTTGGGGGAATAATGATACTCACGGCATTCTGACCATCCGTAGCAAAAGGAAGTTGGACGAGGAGACAATCCTGTCAATCCAACGAGACGTTTCCGTAGGAAGACATCCCTACCATTATGATGAGTACTATTATTTCATTTCAAAAAATCCCCAAGATTGACGATGGAGAGTACCTTCTAGAGGTCCTATGAACTGATACCTGTCACAAGAATAATTGAACCGAACAGCACATAAATCCGACACCCCAACTCGCACGAAATTCGTGCGGGTTTACCCCTCAGCCTATCTGGTGCTCACCGAACAGGGGTACACCAACGTTACGGAAGTCGAGAGCAGAGGAAACTCGTTTGCTTTGCCGAGATGTAGTAATGTCACGAAACGTAAGCACTACTATGCTGGCGCCGACCGTGTGGCAGCGCGTATTGGAGGGGGGAATTTGGACCATGATACGGAATGCATCGTAGATGACGGTGAGGCAATAGATAGGTCCGAGTCCCTGTTCTGGCAATGCAGCGACCTGGTGAACAATTCTGTAATCGAACATCATGATCTCGGGGAAATGAATATCGTGAATATCGACAACAATGAGATGGAAGCGGTATGGAGGTTTGACATGATGCAGATACCGTCGATGATGAAAGCCGAGGTAAACCCCGAGCCCGAGGAAATTTTTGAGGCAATAAAGTATTTCTCACAACCCAATCCCTTTGTTAATCCAGGGGATGACGACGAGCCCAAGGAGTACTTCTACCACAGCGACCATCTCGGCAGCGCCTCGTGGATTACGGGATTTAGCGGCTCTGCTGTGCAGCACTTGCAGTACCTGCCGTATGGCGAGCTATACGTCAATGAGCGTCCCTATGGCTACAGCGAGCGCTTCACTTTCACCGGGAAAGAGAAAGACGGGGAAACAGGCTACGGCTACTTTGGCGCGAGGTATATGGACCACGAACTGGTGACCATGTGGCTCAGTGTCGACCCGATGGCGGATAAGTATCCGGGGATTTCGCCTTATGCGTATTGTTCATGGAATCCGGTGAAGCTGGTGGACCCTGATGGTAATGACTGGTATGAATATACTGACAAAAAAACAAAGAAGACCGATGTAAAATGGACCGATTGCCACAGCCAAGATGAAATGAACAAAAAAGGATTGAATGGCAAATATCTTGGCGTAACGGTAGAGGATGGTAATACATACTATTCTTTGTTTGGTAGTATAGAAAAACTTGGAGCCCCCGCAGGAAATCTTGTCCGGGATATTGATAGAGAGGTTATAAAGTATGCTAGATGTTTGAGAGCTGGGAACAGCATTGAAGATATTGGTTATGATGATTTTTCCGATGTTTATGACTTTCAAAGAATAATGATAGGAGGAATGAATGCAGGTGGAATAAATGTGCATAATGGTAGCGATTTACATTATGCGGGTGCCGACATCGTACAAGTGATGGTTAATGATGTAGAGATGCGAGGCCGCCTGGAATCATCCAGCCCGACTACAACACCTCTAACAGGAATGGGGGGCGGGTATTCTAGAGTCTCAGGTTATCGGTTCAATATTGAAAGAGAGCATGGTAGTATAGATAAAACGATTGTAACATTTTCCTATAGAACTAAAAAACAGGCAGACGCTTTTACAAATAAAGTGAAAGCAATGTGTAATAAAAATATATATCGAACACTAAAACAAATGAGACGTGTTAATGGAAAGTTTCAACAAATTAAAAATCAGTAAATTATGCATAGATATTTTATCCTCAATCTACTAGAACTACTATTCTGTCCTATTGCTGTATGTTCAGCGCAACTACCATATGACAAATTCTGTGACAGCCTTAATAAATACGATCCTTCCGTTACTGAATTCATTATTGACGGTTCTGTTCATGCTTATTACAAGCATTTTTATCGCATGCCTGGAAACTATGACGATTTGTTACAATTGTTTCCCAAAGAAGATCAGGATTATCTGGTAACTCTTTGCGACTCTCTGTTCTATAAAAACCGACAACTAATCACGTTTATCCCCAATCCCGATTCGTCGGCACTGCTTTATTCTGGGAAGATTGTTATGGGATTATATAGTCAGTATACTTGCAAGATGATGTTGACAACGCCTGTCTCTATAGGTTTCCATATGGTAGATACATTGGGGCACTCTTACTATGATGATAGTATTGTTTCCATCATCAATAAGCTGATTTTGCCAACAGTGTACAATATGGCACAAAAAACAAACTGTAAAAGACGCTACATAACACTCAGCTCCAATATGATTCCATGCAGTATTCCTTATCATTATAATGTTATCGACAGAACACTGTCGGTGGCGGAGGACTGCAGGGAAAACAATATTAAAACATGCGGCGAATTCGATAATATGTTGGAATCAGAATTGGGGAAATACGACTTTGGTAGCATCAAAATCATCACTTTCCCTGTCATTTTATATTTAGAGAATAATGACAAAAACAACACAACAGAAAAATGAATATATGAGAGCTTCCATACAACCACATGAGTATCCTGATTACATTCGGAATTTGATGCAGGATGCGATTGATCAAATTAATAGTCACCAAAAAAACATATTTGGATTATAAAAAGGCTCTTTTTCGCAACATTCCTTATGTTAAATTTGAATTTATGTGCCAAGATTTATCCGCAAATCTTCAATAGAGGCAATAATTTCCGCGAGCACGCTAATATTATTGATTTAAATGAGCTATACTTAATTTATAATGGCGATAGGTACAATATTGACACTACAGATGTTAAGATCGACTCTGGATTGTTTGAAATAATGTGGTTTGGGAGTGACTATGCATCTGACTCGTTTAAGTTAGTAGGACTTTCAACGGTGGATACAACTCTTACGAATTATTTCGTCCTATTAAGGAACGATGAATTATACCTCCAGGATTATAATGTTGGAGATACAATCTCATTGATTGTACGAAGAATGTTCAAAATAGTACAGGGAAAAGAGATGAGCGGCGATAAGAATATTTTTGGGGATGAGGAAAACAACTTGTATATTCTAAAAACAGGTGAAAAAAAATTATAAAATAAGATGCTCGTTTCTACATAGATTATTCGCAACAGCAAAGCCCATTTCCATACTAGATAAATAAAAGATTGAGTGAACATAGAACATTTGTTTTATGTCTTTGGATGTGCATAAAAATGAGGTGGTAAACCACACGAAACCTATGCGGTTCCACCCCTTGTTCTCACCGGGAATGCATCCCGTAAGGGGAAGCATGGTGCATTGGCCTCGATACGAGGATAATAAGATTGCAATGAGCAAAAAAAAACACGGGTTTTGAAAAGAAAAAATCCTCTGGATTAAAAATATTTTGTACCTTTGCAATCGAATTATTACGAAAAAAGTCGTAACGAAAAAAAACGCAACATGGAAAACCCTTTCAAATGTGATGTCGCAGATGCATGGGGGATATATTCCATTAGATAAAATGCCACCTAGTTTTATTGGAGCCATCTCCGGTGTGGATAAATCTGTAAAATCAGAGAGATACAGAAACGCAATGGAATCCTTGATTAAAGGTTTTAGTCAAAAAAAATATGACTTCCGCAGTCTCATTATTTAGAAATTTCTCAATAGAAGGGTTGCTTTATGGAGATGAAAGGGGATATAAATACTGCATTGGCGCCGCAAAGTCCTATTCCGGAAGTAGCAGCCTTCTCAATCATTATAAGAATCAACTATACTAAAACATGAAAATGTCGTTTTTCCTCCTTTTTACCCTTGCTATGTTGTCGTGTACAGCGGTATGTGACAAACAGGAGGGTGATTTGACAATGGAAGATCCGGAGCCAAGAGGGCTGGTTTCATATCAGCCTTTGGAAATAACATTCCATAGAGAAATAATGCCCGATTATGATAGTGTGTCGATATATTATTCTATAGGTATTGAAAAACCATTGTGGACAGACAACTGCCACGATTCGATTAGAATCCATCGGTTACCCAATAATGCCCATGAAAGAGTAATGTGGGATCGAGCTATCTTAAGTGTATGGGATGCAGCAGGTCATGGCTGGAAAGACACATTGTTTTTAAATTACGGGAAACCAGAAACAGGTTCATGTGGTAAAGAATTATTATCTGACATTCTTGACACGATATCTGCCATGGCAGAAAAAACATTTTTTTATATGGATGAAAATGACTGGGAAAGAAATAAAGCGTTTTATATTAATCCTAAACTAAAGGTTTGGATGATTCGCGGTAAAATAAGAATAAAATAGGTGTGAGGAGGCTCTTATCGGAACAGAAAAACATGCTGCGCCAAAACCGGCACATACGGCAGACCTGTCCAGCAGGCATAGACATGGTCCATGCACCTACTTTGTCCCTACCAAAGACCTACCAACTCCCACCACGGTGGGAGTTGGCTGGGTGTTCGTCGGGACGAAAACAACTTTTACTAGGGTACATACATACTAAAAACTAGAATATTCCGTTAATGAAAAAATGAACGATATTCAGCACATATATGAAACTATTGAATGCAACGGCTTCGCCGACTCCACACTCCATCTGATTGACAATTATATAAACGACATACAAAATGGGAGAACAGACTTTCCTCGATTCACTCAGCCAGAGCATGCAGGACTCTGCACGGCAGGTGCGCCTCTCCTTGGGGCGTCCATCGTCGCGAGCTACGCGACAGCAAGCCTTGGAACAAGTGGCGATGCTTCAGGCGGCGAAGGAATCCGAGAAATGAGACAACGTCCATCAAGTAGTAATTTTTGGTCCCGTCTTGGTGATGAGAGCCGTCAAAAAATCAAAATTGATAATAATAAAAGATACACCGCCTCTTTTTTCAGACAAGAAAATGACGAGTATATAGAGATTGACGGTGAAAGATTCTACGAAGACCCTGGCCCTTCTGACTAATCAGTACCTACACTCTTGCTTACTGCAAATAACTCTACAAAACACCCATGACAAGAAAGTGATTTCTTGCCGTGGGCTTTTTATAGGAAACACAATAAACACAATAAATTGTGGCAAGAGTCGTTATTGAAATATGGAATCTCAAAATGTGGAATATAAGCAGTCCTGGAAGGACGAATACCTTAAATGGATTTGTGGCTTCGCCAATGCACAAGGCGGCACCCTATATATCGGCATCGACGACAATGGCAATGTCATCGGCATAAACGATGCCGAGAAACTCCTAGAAGACATACCCAACAAAGTAGTCAACTATATGGGTATCGTGGCCGACGTGGATTTGTTCCTAGAAAACGGGAAAGAATATATTCGGATTTCAGTTTTGCCAAGCAATACACCTATCTCTTATCACGGCAAGCTATACTACCGTTCAGGAAGCACCCTGCAGGAACTAAACAGCACGGCAGCCCAGAACTTCCTGATGAAGAAAACGGGTGCAACATGGGACACCCAGATTGTCGAGTATGCCTCATTGAATGATATTGACAAGTCGGCAATTGACTACTTTTTGAGAAAGGGTATAGACAATGGCAGGCTTACTAACGAAGCAAAAAACGACAGCCTACAGAAAATCCTCACCAACCTCAGATTGATGGATAATGACGGCCGTTTGACAATGGCCGCACTTATGCTGTTCGGGAAAGATCCTCAACGTTTTTGTCTGAATGCCCGTTTCAAAATTGGCCGTTTTGGCAGGAATGGCGGTGAACTATTCACCCAAGACTTAATCGAGTGCAACCTTATACAGATGGCCGACAAGGTTATGTCCATACTAAGCGACAAGTATTTGGTTCGCCCTATCCATTATGAAGGGCTTCAACGCATCGAGCCGCTTGAAATACCGGAAACAGGTCTTCGTGAACTAATTTATAACGCAATCATTCACAAGTCGTATGATGGCCCTGACATACAAATGAAAGTTTTTGACGACCGCATATCCCTGTGGAATTATGGCATTCTGCCGGAAGGCATCACCATCGAAAATATGTTTTCTGAACACAGTTCAATGCCAAGAAACAGACTGATAGCAAACGCGTTCTATTTGGCTGGCTTTATAGAAGCATGGGGACGAGGGTTTGAGATTGTGGCAGATACCTTCAGAAAGAAAGAACTGGAAGTGCCGACATTCAAAGAGGAGTTTGGCGGACTGACCGTAACGATTAAACGTGAAGTTTTCGCCGCAATCCAGAACGGTGGCCGTATTGATGACAAAACGGGCAAGATTGTCAAGAATGGCAGTCTTGACGGTGGGAATGTCGTAAGTGATGTCGTAAGTTTGTCGCAAGTGTATCTCACAGAGCGTCAGAAGATAATATGCCAAATGATCGTGGATAACCCTTCTGTTTCGAGCAAGCAAATGTCGCAAGTGTTGTCGGTAGATCCACGAACCGTCCAGCGTGACCTCGCAGTCATGCAGAAAAAAGGGGTTCTCATTCGCGAGGGCAATACCAGTGCCGGCAGATGGGTGTTTAATAAACAGCCCCAAAAAACCACGACTTCTTCCAAAGATTAACAAATGAATTCATCTGCGTCACATAATTTCACAAATACGAAGATGCCGCACATCGACCAATGCACCACAGGGTACCACGTACGTTCCCGTTTCACCGGCAAGGAGCTCCATAAGGGGAAGTGAATACCGATGAATAGAATCTACCATGAGTAACGCGACGTGAAACTCATGTGGAAGAGATGGGCCGGTATGGCCATGGGGGATTGGGCGAGAGAGGAGGAGGGGTTAGAGGGGGGGGTTATTGTTTGAATATGCGCATGAGGCACTCCTTGCAGTCGAACTCGAGGCGGAAGAGTCGGTCGTTGTTGCGGAGGATGAGGGTGTCTGTCGGTTTGATGTTCACCTTCGGGGGTTCCTTGCTCTTGCCTTGCAGGCAGCAGCCGAGTTCGTAGCGAAGGCAGTATTTGGTGGTCATGAGGGCTTTGCCGTCGTAGTCGGCGGTTTGCTCCAGGCCGCGCTCCAAGGTCTTTGTTCCATGGTGTTTGTAGAAGTCTTCGGCCTTTTGGTTGACGATGTTGGCGCGGTAGTCGAGATGTGGGTCGGCCAGGGCTGTCCCGGGGAGGGGTGTGAGGGGCGAGTCGACCGGATGGAAGTGCGCCACACGGCGCTGCTGCAGCAGTTCGACGGCACGGCGCCGCATGTCGTTGAGGACGAGGGCGGGGATGAAGTAGTGTCCCTCGGTAGTGTCGACGACTTTGAGGGGGGAGAAGGG
>JAEEGK010024069.1_pt1 | contig 12652 bp, 10 predicted proteins | sample 8958771 | NCBI WGS metagenome assembly JAEEGK01 (sample SAMN16246547, study PRJNA631951) | gut metagenome | biome: gut microbiome; feature: rumen; material: SC-attached | host: Bos | place: Iran: Karaj | collected 2018-10 | reverse complement strand
ACGTTTCGGGCTGGCTTTACCTCGGCGAAGCCTACGGTAAAACCGGCGACGCGGTCGGCGCGCTGCGTGCCATCGAGAAGGCCTACCAGCTCGACAAGGAAGACATAAGCATCGTCTACCAGCTTTCAGAGGCGAACATCGCGCTGAACGATTTCGAGCGCGCCGTAGCCGTTATCCGCGAGGGCTACGCCGCGCACCCCGACGAGGTGGATTTTCTCGTGTATCTCGGCGACGTCTACCGCCTGAACAAGCAGTTCGAGGAAAGTGCCGCTGCTTACCGCGAAGCGCTGGGCGTCCGCCCTGACGATACCGCTACTATGTACAAACTAGCAGACGTTCTCGCCGAAGACAACAAGCCGTTTATCGCGATGGACGTGCTCAACAACCTGGTACAAATCAAGCCGGATTTCAGCGATGCGGCCATATTCCTCGGGAACCTCGCCTACGACGCGAAGTTCCTTGACCGCGCCGAGTCCGCATACGAACTAGCGGCAAAGCAGGGCAACGCGGAATCTGTTTTCGGGTTCAAGAACATGGCCTACGATGCCCACGCCGAAAAGCGCGACGACGAGGCACTTCGCCTGCTGCGTGTCGCGCAGAAGTACTTCCCCGACGATATCACCGTGCAGGCCGACATCCTGGAATTCGAGAAGAACTAGCTTGCCGGACCTTTATTCGTCCTTCACGCAGCGAATGGAATTATAGACTTCATTGGTACCATAATCCCAGACTTCCGATTCATTTTTTGCACCTCTTATTACAATGTAGTACTGATACGAAGACACGTAATAGACCCATGTGTGTTCGTATACACCCATAGAATGGAATCCTTCGCTTGTAGTATAACATCCGGATCCCATAAAGGAAAGCCCATATGTATCTGTCCCGGAATTTACACTCCAACCCTTTGCCGACATCAACGGAGTTCCGTTTCCGTTTGCAACATTTACAAGGTCTTGCGCCTCTTTGTTTGTCGGAATATGCCACCCGCTAGGGCAGATTCCCTGTATCGGGCCATCACCCAAGTCGCAAAAGTCACCGAAGGCGCAACTGGCGTCATTCATTGCCGCATCACGATTGTACAGGCGTCCAAAAAAATCACAGAAACGGTCTTCGTCGTTGAAACAGGTGGATACTCCAATTTCGTTGCCGGCATAGTTCAGGTTTTCCGCCATCCAGATTTTCCCCTTGACATCCACGGTCTTGTATGTCTTATTGTCGCGCGGGTCGGTCATGGTGCCATAATCGATTTCAGGGTTGAACTGCGTGCCGGCTTCATCCAGGAATGGTTCGGCATTTTCCTGCTTGATTCTAGAATAGCTACTCGAGGACTTGACCGAAGAACTGGAATAGGTTGGAATGCCATCGCCCTTTATGCAGCGGACGGAACTGTAATACTCGTTAGTATTGTAACCACCTACGGATACGATACCGGAAGGGCCTCCAAGCAATAGGTAATACTGATATCCATTTGGATAGTATGCCCATGTCACTTCGTACCTGTGAAGGTCCTCGAAGCCATTTTTACTTGACCAGTTTCCCGCTCCCAAGAAGGAGAGCCCGTAGGTATCTACTCCATCGTCATAAGTCCAGGTTGATTCCGTCGACTTATAATGCGAGACATCGTCGCCTATGAAACCTATAAGGTTTTGCATTTCCTCCAAGGTCGGGATATGCCATCCGTCGGGGCAGATTCCCTGAATGGGGCCGTCGCCCAGGCCGCAGTCTGCTAGAAATTCGCATCGCGAATCATCCATTGCCGCGTCACGGCTATACAGGCGTCCGTATTGCGCGCAAAGTGAATCGTTTTCGCCGTAGCAGATGGCAATTCCCACGTTGTTGCCGGCATAGTTCAGGTTCTCCGCCATCCAGGTTTGGCCATTCACGACGACAGTCTTGTACGTCTTGCCGTCACGCGTGTCTGTCATGGAACCGTAATCGGTATCCGGATTGAATGGCACATCCCTGGAGTAACTGCTCGATGACCTGTAACTTGAGGAACTGTAACTCGAAGAATAGCTGCTCGACGAGCGGTAAGAACTGCTGGACACACTTGTCTCGCTATCGCTAGACCCTTCGACTTCGCTCAGGGTGACATTCTGCGGTGTGACGCTAGAAGATGATTCCGCCCGATGGAACTCGCGGCCCTCAGCGGTAAGCGTGTCAGTATCGCCGACCCAGATGTACACCGAGTCGCGGGAGTCGAACTCGCAGTAATAGCTGTCCTTGTCGCGTCCGACGACGGCCTCACGGCCCTCGCGCACGTCGTTGCAGGGGTAGTCTGCAAATTCCTTTGTGGATTTTAATGCGTAGTCGTACCCGCGGTTCCTCGAAACCGGGGTAAAGTCGTCGTCATCACCGCAAGCGACGAGATGCAGCGTTGAGAAAAGCGCCGTCACGGCAAGGCAAAAGCGTGTGGATTTCGGATACGGTTTCATAATGACAAACTTACTCGTCCTTCACGCAGCGGATGGAATAGTGCGGACCATACACATAATCATTCACGATTTCGATGGTTCCGTCGCCATCAACCGAGATACGGTACGATTCCTGCGCTTCGCGGTAAACCCACAACTGTGTGCGCTTTCCCTTCTCGACGAAGTTGTCTCCATTTCGATATCCTGTTCCCACAAAGGACATGCCGTTTTTATTGTTCCCCTTGTAAGAATCGTCCCAGCCATAGGACGACTTGGCGTCGTTACCACTGCTCTTGCCAATGAAATTCACCAGCTGTTCCGCTTCGCTGTACGAAGGAAGGTGCCACCCGTCGGGGCATATTCCCTGGATTGGACCTGCCCCCAGGTTACACACGGAAGCGGAACCACAAGTTATTGAGTTCATTGCGGCTTCGCGGTTATAGAGAAAGCCTAGCATTTCGCATTCGTTTTCGTCCCTGTTGTAGCAGAGTTTTCCTCCCCCTAGCAGCGTGCGATACGTTTCGGCGGTGTCTGCGAAGTTGAGGTTCTCCGCCATCCATGTATGTCCTGCGATATCTAGCGTCCTGTAAGTCTTGTTGTCGCGCGGGTCAGTCATGATGCCGTAGCTGATGTTCGGGTTGAACAGGATGTCTCTTGGATTCGATGAACTGCTCAAGGCAAGCGATGAACTGCTCACGGAACTGGATGAAACGCTGCTACTCGAGACCCTCGCGCTGGATGAACTTGAGTAAGAACTGCTCGAGGACTTGGCCGAAGAACTACTGCTCGACGAGGTGGCGACAGGGCCATCCTTTATGCAGCGGACGGGGAAATATACTTCCTTGCTCGAATAACTGGAAATAGATACGTCATTATACTTAACAAGTAAGTAGTATTGATTAGAATAGCCGTTATGATAAGTCCATGTGTATGAGAATCCGCCCCTGGAGTCGTAGTTTCCGGCCTCCCAGGATCCAGTCGCAACAAAGGAGAGTCCATAGTCATTCGTTCCCACTGCGCTTGCCCCCCAGCCGTAGTGTGACTTTATTTTGTCCTCATCACTTTCTACATAGTTTACCAAATTTTGGGCTTCACTGTATGTCAAGACGTGCCAGCCGTCGGGGCATATTCCCTGAATGGGACCGTCACCCAAACTGCATGAACGACCGAAAGCGCAACTGGAGGAATTCATCGCTGCGTCACGGCTGTACAGGCGGCCCATGAGTTCGCATTCGCTCTCCTTTTCGTGGTAGCACGTGTTGTGCCCTTCCAGGAGCGGGACAATGCTCGAGTCGGAGAAGTTCAGGTTCTCCGCCATCCAGGTCTGTCCATTGAATTCTATGGTCTTGTATGTCTTGCCGTCGCGCGGGTCGGTCATTGTGCCGTAGGTCAGGCTTGGGTTGAACAGGTCTTCCTTGGAACTTATGGAGAAACTGCTGGAAGGGTTCTCGCTGGACCATACGCTGGTGTAGTAGCTGCTCGATGAGCTGTAGCTGCTGCTCGACGAGCGGTAAGAACTGCTACTCGACCTTGCCGAGGAACTGGAGTAGCTGCTCGAGGAGACTGGGTTTGCCTTCCCTTTAACGCAACGCACTGAGCTATAATATTCTGAATCCTTATAACTCATTACCTCTACGATAGCGTTTGAGCCTCCGAGTAGCAGGTAATGCTGATATGTGTCCGGCGCGTAGGCCCATGTCACTTCGTATCTGTGGATGTCCTCGAAACCGTCGTCGGAATCCCAGTTCCCCGCTCCTAGGAAGGAGAGCCCGTAAGTATCTGTTCCGTCGTTATAACTCCAGGTTGATCCCATTGATTTATAACGCGGTGCATAGTCGCCTACGAAATCCACGAGGTCTTCCATTTCCTCCACGGTCGGGATATGCCATCCGTCCGGGCAGATTCCCTGGATGGGGCCTTCACCCAGATCGCAGCTCGACAGATATTCGCACCGTGAATCGTCCATCGCGGCATCGCGGCTATAAAGGCGGCCAAACTGCGCGCAAAGCGAATCGCTGTTATTGTAGCAGGGTGCCTTTCCCACGTTAATGTCGGAGTAGTTCAGGTTCTCCGCCATCCAGAGCTGGCCATTCACGACGACAGTCCTGTATGTCTTGCCGTCACGCGGGTCTGTCATGGGGCCATAGTCGATATCCGGATTGAACACTTCCTCATAGGAATAGCTGCTCGACGAGCGGTAAGAACTGCTCGAACTTTCCGCCCGATGGAACTCGCGGCCCTCAGCGGTGAGCGTGTCTTCGTCGCCTATCCAGAGGTAGACCGAGTCGCGGGAGTCGAACTCGCAGTAATAGCTGTCCTTGTCGCGCCCCACGATGGCCTCGCGGCCCTCGCGAACGTCGTTGCAGGGGTAGTCTGCAAATTCCTTGGTCGACGTGAACGCGTAGTCATACCCGCGGTTCCTCGAAACCGGGGCAAAGTCGTCGTCGTCACTGCAGGCAGTAAAAAAAGCCGTTGCCGCAGTCAGGGCACACAGGCCGGGGAGGTATCTAAACGCAAAATGCTTCATTCGTTCTCCTTCAACATCCCGCATAAAATATACCTAAAATGTCGGGTTCTCCGGTTATGCCTTGCCGTTTTTCCTATATTCATTACGTACAAATACCGGAGTTTTTATGGAAATCAAATGGCTTAATCCCGATGCAAAGTTTGACCGCCTCGTCCTTGCAGGCGACATTGGAGGCACCAACACGAACCTTGGCCTCGTAGGCTACAAAGACGGCAAGTTCACTCTGATTCTCGAAACCGTCTGCCCCTCCAAGGATATCGACGGTCTTGACGCTCCTATCCGCGAGACGCTCAAGCTTGCCGCGGAAAGCCGTGCTGACCTTAAGCCGAGCCACGTGTGCATCAGTGCCGCGGGTCCGGTGGCTGCCAACAAGTGCGTCATGACGAACCTCCCGTGGAGCGTGGATGGCGATGCCCTCACTGCGGCGACCGGCATCCCGACCCTTGTCATCAACGATTTCATGGCCATCAGCTACGGTATCCCGACCTTGGACGTGGACGACCCCAAACAGATTTTCAAGCTCACGCATACCGACGGCAGTGAGCCCGCCCCGCAAAAGGCCACCAAGGCGGTCATCGGTCCGGGTACCGGCATGGGCGTTGGTTTCCTTGCCTTCGACGGCGAGAAGTACATCCCGGCAAGTTCCGAAGGCGGGCATTCCACCTTCGCTCCGTTCGACAAGGATTCGCAGGAATTCCACGACTACATGGAAAAGAAGATTGGCTCCGTGCCCGGCGTGGAACCGCTCGTATCCGGCATGGGGCTCCGCAACATGTACGAATGGTGGAAGGAGACCCGCGGCGTTCCCGATAATGATGCCTTCAAGAAGATTGAGGAAACTGAACCCAACGATCGCCCGAAGTACATCAGCCGCGCGAGCGACACCGACCCGGTGGCTGCCGAGATGATGCGCCTGTTCGTGAAGATGCTCGCCCGCTTTGCAAGCGATGCCTCCACGCTGTTCTTGCCCCTGGGTGGCCTCTACCTGGCCGGCGGTACGGTGCAGAAGGACCTGCGCTGGCTCGAGCGCGACAACCTGTTCATGAAGTATTTCGAAAAGAACTACAACCCGAACATCCGTCCGCTATTGAACAAGATCCCGGTGTACATCATCAAGGATTATAGCATTAGTTTGTACGGAGCCGCGAACGCGAGCCTGAACCTGCAGAAGTAATTATCTTACGACTTTCACGCGCGAGCCGTTCTTGAGGCTCTGCGTGTGTGCTTCGTCGGGCAGTATTTCACGCCCGACGAGCGTTCCGTCTATGCGGAACATCCTTACGGGTGTGGCCGCATTGCGGTTTTGCCCGCGGAGCAATATCCTGTCGGTGTTCTGCCCGCTGGCGCTATCATCGAGCGTGATGGCGATGGAATCCGTCGATATGGTAAAGTTGTCGTAGCGGATAAAGCAGTCGTGCGTGGGTGCCCATTCTGAACTGCTCCCGCCGTGGAACGTGGAGAGGTAGAACTTGTCCACATGCACCGAATCGTAGTCGCGGAGCCGTAGTGTATCTACATCCAGCGCGAGTTCCCCGTCGAGCCATGTCTGCACGCGACCGTTCTTGTCGCCTTGCCCGGGCGCGCTTATTGTATTCATTGTTACTTTGTTCACAATTCGGTGCCATGTGCCTGTGGTGAACTGCTTCTGCGGTATAGTGCCGCTCAGGTCCCACTTGAAGTCGTCGCCGTATTCGGACTTTTGCCCCATGAAGTAGATGAGCTGCACTGCGTTGCCGTCCTTGCGCCACATGATGCGCGCACTCCAGCCGTCGCCTGTTTCGGGCATCGCGTTACCCGTGTAGCACTTGCCTCCGCAAAGCCCTGGGAGCTTGCCGCCCAGCTGGAACTCGAAACCGTCCTCGAAGAATATGTCGTAGGCGCTCCACATGGTGTCGGCGACCTTCACGAGCGGCTGTATGATCTGCGCCGCGCATGCGGGCGTGTCGTTGTCGTTCGGGCCTACGCAGCCCTTGGGGTACTTGAGCTGCAGTACGTTCCCGTGTTCCTCGCCGTCATAGACGATAAACGAGTTCTCGCCATTGTTCTTGTCCATGGCGTACCACCAGCTTTTATCGTAGTCATTGCGCTTGAAGTCTTCCTTGGCGAGCGCGTTTCCGTAAACGCCGGGTTCACGGTTCTCGAAATCCACGAAGGATACGGTGTCGGAGGCCGTCTGTGCAAACGCGGCCGTGGCGGCAACTGCAGAAAACAGGATGACAGGGTATAAAAAAATCATGCGACCTCCTTTATAAGCGCATGACATCAAAATACATTAATATTTTGAAAAGTGCTAAACGGAAAACGTTAGCCGTAGATAAAGCCAAGCGTAATGGCCACTGCGACCAGCAGCACGATTTGCTTGAGAATATGTACTTCGTGTGAACTCATGGCCATAAAATACAATTATAGGGTGGCAAAAAAACACCCTGTAAGAAGCAAATAATTTTACAGGGGTAAACACGTGATTTAGATTACGCAAAATGGGTGTTTATATTTTTTTACTTTAGGAGCTCTTCGGGGACGCATTCCGCCATGGCCTCGTAGGCCCTCGCGCTCGGGTGCAGGTGGTCTCCGGAGTCGAAACCGCTACTGAATGCCTTCGGGTTCTCGTGCCCGCGGACGGCCTTGTCGAAGTCCACGCAGCCGTCGAATTCCGGTGCAGTTCTGAGCCACTGGTTGAACGCCATGCGGATGATGTCGCGGTTCTCGTTGTAGGTGCGCCAGCCGTAAATGGGCAGGAGCGTGCCGCTATAAACTTTTAGCCCGAGCTTGCGCGCGTGCGTAATGTAGAGCGAGCGTACTCCGTTGATCAGGTCGTCTGCCGTAGGCATGTCGCTCCACGGGCGGAACCTGTTCACCTCGATGCCGACCGGGTGGATGATGTCGTTTATACCGTGTTGAACGATGACGGCGCGGGCGCCTGCGACGTTCATCTCGATGGGGAAGCGGGTGGCGCCTTTTAGCCCGTATGCCGCATACGTGATGCAGCTGTATTCGCGCAAGATGCGCGTGCCGCTTACCGCACGCCGGATAATCGCCACGTTGTTGAACCCCTCGCGGGCGCAACGCAGCGTGAGGTAGTCGGGCCAGTCCTGAGCGGTAATCGAATCGCCGAAGCATACGAGCGCGAAGTTCTTCTCTTCGGTGAGGATGTCGACCGTATTGAGGAAGTATATCCAGTTCGTCTTGCGCGTGAGATTGTCGGGGAGTTCGGCGGATTTTGCGAAGTTGCCGTAGCTGTACTTGCCGCCCGAAAGCGGGCCCGTGATTGCCGTGCCCGCGTTCATCTGCGTGAAGCCCGCGAAGTACAGGCTCACGTCGAGAGTCTCGCCCGCGGTCACGTCGAATGCGATTTCGTCGCTCAGGATTTCTTCGCCCGCGGGGATGGTGCCGGATGTGCGCCCGCTGAACGTGATGGGGGTCGGAACATCTTTAGCAACATATGCCTCGCTAATCGTCACGGGCTCGGTGCCGGTGAGGTTCGAGAAATGGAACCGCAACTTGCTGCCCGAAAAGCATGCGCGTATCGGGTAGCGGAGCGTCAAGTCCTTCGCGTAGGTCGCTTCCTTGCGGTCGGTAATGGATGTCGCGTTGCCCCAGCAGGCAACCCATTTCGAGTACATCTCTGGCATATGCCAAAGATAGTTAAATCAGCATGATTTATGTATATTTAACCTGTAAGCATAATCGCTATGGAAAATACGCAAGACAATAACCAGCCTGTAACCCCGCAGCAGGGCGCCGCAGAACCGCAAGCCTCCTCCGCGAACTGTGCCGCAGAGGAGCGCCGTGCGGAAGAACGCCGTGCGGAAGAACGCCGTGCCCGCATCCGCAAGATGCGCGGGTGGCTCTCGCCGCGCGATTCCGGCCCGGACGACTTTGGACCCGAAGATGCCGCGCTTTACTATGGCGAAGGGCATTCCGGCTGGAACCGGTAAAATAAAGAGGTGGTATTATGAAGAAACTAATAGCATTTCTGCTTTGCGCAGTAGCCGTGGCTGCGTTTGCTGCCGAGGACATCAAGATTGTCAAGGTCAACGATAGCAACTTCGAAAAAGAGGTCATGCAGTCCAAGAAGCCGGTTATCCTGGATATCACTTCTACGAGCTGCCCGCCGTGCCTCATCATGATTCCGACGCTCATCGGCATCGCGAAGAACTATCCCGACATCAAGATTGCGACGGTCGGCATCGACGAGCCGGGCATCGACAAGATAAAGGCTACGCTCCCGATTCGCGCGTTCCCGACGTTCTTTATGGTGCGCGACGGCAAGATTATCGACCAGCTGGTGGGTGCCGTGAAGGAGGAGGAACTCCTGGGTGCGCTCAAGTACACGCCTTCTAAGAAGCCCGCGGCAAAGCCGAAGAAGGTTAAGAATGCGAGCAAGAGTCTCGTATGCAAGACTCCCGGGCAGTTCAACGGGCTCAAGAACCTGGTGACCATTTCGTTCGTGTTCGGCGATTACGAAATCCAGAACGTGGATATAGTGACGGACGTGTTCGTGCCGCCCGAGCTAGAAAGCCGCCGCGTGCAGATGATGGAACATGTGCGCGCGAGCGGGAAGGGCGAGGTGACCCCGACCATGACGGGCTTCCAGATCCACATCGACAACGACTGCAGGTTCATGAAGGCGATGGACATGAAGCGCACTTCCACATACGGAGAGATGCGTGCGGGCCTCGAATTGCAGGGATTCACTTGCCAGTAGGCGATTTTTTAATAGATTTGAAAAAGTATGCCGAGAAGAAGGACAAACCAGACAATGCTTACGGGTATCACCATCGTCATGATGGTGGTGATGCTGGTTGGTTCTATGGGGATAATCAAGCTTACCGCGGTGTTCGGCCCTTCCTCGTACTACCTCTTTATCGTACTTTTCCTTGTGGTCGCGCTTATCGGGTTCCATATATGGAGCCGTTACCGCTCCAACGTGACTGCACAGCAGGTTGCCGACCTCATGAAGGAGGCGCTCACCACCCCGCTGGAAAAGTCGCTCGCGGGTGATTCGCAGTATGCCGTCGCCGTCAGGCAAGATGGCCAGATAAACCCGAAGCTCACCAAGTACATGACGAGGCTCGCGCCTACGGTCAATGCCATCGCGAGCTTTTTCAAGGATTTCATTTACTACGATGGCGTTGCCGAAATCCTGCGCAAGCATTTCGAGAAGGGCGAAGGCACGGACACCTTCCAGGAACTTTCGACCATATTCCTTTCGGATGTCAACTACCTTTCGGAAAAACTCGGACACGAGATGAGCCTGGACGATTTCGAGTCCTGCGGCTTTGTCTCGTTGCTGTTGCGCCTGCGTACGAACGCTCCCCCAAATACGGACTGGAACCGCCTTGTGCTGCAGGCTTTTGTCGATAGGGAAATCGAGATGGGCCCGCTGGTGCAGAGCCTCGAGAAGAACCACGCGCAGCTCGAAGCTACGGGTGAAATTTTCCTGTTCGCCTCGATCTTTGGCGGGTATTCTCCCGATGCGGTGCGCAAGTACATGCGCCTGATGTATGACTATTCAGCAGCGCTTGCAAACATCGATGGTGCACTCACTCCGGACGAGGTGCAGTGGCTGCAGTACCTGGAACGCTATATCGGTAACAACCGCTCTGCGGCGCGCCGTACAGGCTTTGTAAAATGCTCTACGCGCATGGTGAACTACAAGAACACTCCGCTCAAGGAGGCCGTGAAGCGCAACTTCCGCACGCAGAAACAGGAACATGTGCCCACCGGCGAGGCGGTAAAGCAGCTTGATGCCCTTATCGGGCTTTCTTCGGTAAAGAAAGAAGTTGTCACGTTCTACAACTTTATCCGTGTGCAGAACGAACGCAAGAAGAAGGGGCTCTCCGTGCCCCCGACATCGTACCACCTGGTATTCTCGGGCAACCCTGGTACCGGCAAGACTACGATTGCTCGCATCATGGCCGAAATTTTCAAGGACCTGGGCGTGCTGGCGAAGGGCCACCTGGTAGAGGCGACTCGTGCAGACCTGGTTGCAGGTTACATGGGGCAGACCGCCATCAAGACGAACAAGGTAATCGACGAGGCGCTGGACGGTGTATTGTTTATCGACGAAGCCTATACGCTGGCGCGCAGTGCCGATAACGACTACGGGCAAGAGGCTATTGACACGCTCCTCAAGCGCATGGAAGACGACCGCGACAGGCTGGTGGTCATCATTGCCGGCTACACCGAAGAAATCAAGCGCTTCGTGAATTCGAACCCGGGGCTTTCTTCGCGATTCAACAGGTACATAAATTTCCCCGACTATTCGGAAGACGAACTTGCGCAGATCTTCAGGTCGTTCCTCTCCAAGTACGATTACAAGATGGGCGAGGCCGCCGCTGCAACCATGAAGCGCTGCATCGCAGAGGCGGTGAGCAAGAAGGATAGCCGGTTCGGTAACGGGCGCTACGTGCGCAACCTGTTCGAGAAGGTTATCGAGAAGCAGGCGAACCGCCTGGCGGCATCGCCAGACCTGAGCAGGGTCGACGTGAGTTGCCTTACCGTGCCTGACTTTGAACAGGCGATTGCAGAAAAGTAAATTACCCTACAATGACCTTGTAGAATTCCAGGAACTGCGCGGGGGAAAGTTCCTCGGCGCGTACCGTAGAGGGGTAGTCCAAAAGCTCGATGGCTTCCTGGATTTTCTTCTTGTCGTAGGCGCGGCCGAACGAGTTTGCGAGTGTCTTGCGCTTTTGCGTGAAGGCGGCGCGTACGAAATCGAAATAGCCCTCGGGAGCGGCAAGCGGGCATTCCTTGGGCGTGAGGAGCATCGTGGCGCTGTCTACGTTCGGGCGGGGCGTAAAATGCTCGGGCCCGATCTTGCGTAATATCTGTGTGTCGGCGAACGCGGACACGAGTACGGAAAGGCTTCCGTAGTTGCTGCTGCACGGTGCTGCGCAGATGCGTTCGGCGACCTCCAGCTGGACCATTCCCATGAATCCCTTGGTGAGGTGCAGCCTGGGCATGAGCCCCGCGATAATCGCGGTAGAAACATTGTAGGGCAGGTTGCCGGTAACCCACGGCTTTTCGTGCGCATCGAGGAATCCCTGCAGGTCGAACTTGAGGAAGTCGCAGTTCACGATATGGAAGTTCTCGCGGGCCCGGAATTTTTCCTGTAAAAATTCCACGCACTGCTCGTCGATTTCGACGGCAGTGAGTTGCACGGCGCGGTCGAGCAGGTGTTCCGTGAGGGCGCCGTGCCCGGGCCCGATTTCCAGCACGTACTCGCCTTCGCCTGCAGGCAAGTCGCCCGCAATCATCTGTGCGGTAGGTACATCCAGAAAGTTCTGGCCGAATTTGCGGCGGCGTGCTCTGTCCATGTAAGGAAAGATAGAAATTTTCGTATTTTTACCCGCAGTTGCTTATGGCTACCAGAACAGAAAATACAACGAACCGCGCGCATCTTGCGGCCGGCAAGAAGCCGACGGCTAGCAAGAAGTCGCCCGCCGGCAAAAACGTGCGCGCCGGTAAAAAACCGCCCGCTGGCAAAAACGTGCGCGCCCGCGTGACGCACGAGTTTCCGCCGGTTTACGACCGGGAATCGCAAGTGCTGTTGCTGGGCTCGATACCTTCCCCCAAGTCGCGGGAGGTGGGATTCTACTACGGGCATCCGCAGAACCGGTTCTGGAAGGTGCTCGCTGCCGTGCTCGGGGAGGCAGTTCCCGAGACAATCCCGCAAAAGAAGGCGATGCTCAAGAGGCACCAC